>Ga0137415_10004473_pt1 | contig 13840 bp, 13 predicted proteins | sample CZODoug3_1_1_16f_FD_183082 | JGI IMG/M metagenome (GOLD analysis project Ga0137415, IMG submission 183082) | Vadose zone soil fungal communities from Angelo Coast Range Reserve, California, USA - CZODoug3_1_1_16fungal (Hybrid Assembly) | ecosystem: Environmental > Terrestrial > Soil > Vadose... | reverse complement strand
TGACCTTCTGATAACGCGTGTTACCTATCGCTTAATAACGCGCGTTACTAAAGTTTAACCCGGTTACGTTTCAACCCCGATTGTAGGCCGCGAAATCTCCCAGAAATCTTTGCCTATCCCGCTATGTCTGCACGCGTATCGCCAGAACTAGCCTCTCCTAAAATCTCTCCGTGCGTCACCTCGCGACGACGATCGTTTTTTCGGTCGTTGCTCCACCGGGAATCCTTTTGCGCGTGGATCTTCATCGCTCCAGCTCTCTTGGGATTTTCCGTTTTCTATCTGCTTCCAACCTTCCGAGCAATTTACATCAGTTTTACCGATTGGAACCTCTTGCGTGCGCCGGTGCTTAACGCTGGCGCCAACTACATCAAGCTCTGGAACGATCCCAACTTCTGGAACTCGATGAAGATCACCATTCTTTATGTCGTTTATAACATACCGATACAAACCGTAATCGGATTGTTGCTCGCAGTTTTGCTCGCTCGGTTCGGACGATCGATAGTCCTCCGCTCGATCATTCTCGCTCCTTATCTCATTGCAAACGTCATTGCAGCAATCATCTGGTTTTGGATGCTCGACCCGTTGCTCGGGTTCGGAAACGTGGTGCTACATTGGCTCGGGTTCGGCCGAATCGCCTTTTTTTCCGATCGGGACCTTGCTCTACCAACCATTGCCGCGGTTAACATCTGGCGACACATGGGGCTCGTTGCCTTGCTGTTCTACACCGGCATTCAGACCATCCCGAAAGACATCTATGAAGCCGCTCGAATCGAGGGAGCCGGTCCCTGGAAGAACTTTACCAATATTACTCTGCCACTATTGCGGCCCACATTCGTTTTTGTGCTCGTCACTAGCATTATCGGGTCGTTCCAAGTGTTCGATACCATTGCCGTTACCACGCTAGGTGGCCCGGGTTACGCCACGCGTACCATCGTCTGGTACATCTATCAGGAAGGCTTTGTGTCTTTCCGGATGGGATACGCATCAACGATGTCCTGTGCCCTCTTCCTTTGCCTGGCGATAGTCACCGTGGTCCAGATGCGGATCATGCGCTCCGGCCAATCTGAACTTGGATAAAAAATGGGAAACCCCTCTTCCAGTTTAGAAATTCGTTCAAGGCGCTGGCTTGGCTACACAGTACTCGTGGTGTTTGCCCTTATTTCTCTCGGGCCGATGTGGATTGCGGCCAAGACTGCGCTCAGCGATAGCCGCACGCTCTTTACCGGTGCCAGCTCGCTGCTGCCACAAGACCCTACTCTTTTTAATTTTGAGAGGGTCATTGGTCTGGTGAATCCAGCCGATCCGAGATTGCAGCAGACCAGCTTCGGGAAGATCGATTTCTATCGTGCCTTGACCAATAGCGTGATCTTTACGCTCTTGGCGGTTGTTCCACAGATCGCCTGCAGCGCCATGGCGGCATACGCTTTTGCCCGACTTCGCTTCCCGGGGCGCCGGTTGATCTTCTTCCTGTTTCTTTCCGCCACGATGATACCGGCGGTGGTCCTATTCATTCCTAACTTTATTTTGATCAAAGATCTTGGTTGGTTGAACACCTTTCAAGGAATGGCCGCGCCCTACGCGCTGATGACGCCATTTGCTGTCTTTTTCTTGCGCCAGATGTTCTTGTCCACCCCCCGGGAATTGGAAGAATCCGCTCGCATTGATGGAGCAAACTACTTTTCGATCTTCTTTCGGGTGGTGCTGCCGATCCATCGTTCAGCCCTCGCGACGCTGACGATTTTGTCGGTATTGAATGCCTGGAATGAATTCTTTTGGCCGTTCCTGGTCGGCCGCGCTGAAAACGTGCCCGTGATGGCTGTCGCGATCAATGCGTTTCGATCACAGCAAGCCGGCGGGGTACCGGACTGGAGCGGGCTGATGGCTTGCACCGTGCTTGGTATCATACCGGTCGCCATCCTTCTCGTGATCTTCGGCCGCAAGGTCGTCGAAGCCTTCCAATACACCGGTTATCGGTGAACCTCCCATTGAATGCTCCCTCCTGACATGCACCATCTCGCAAAGATCGTTGTGGCCAGCAGCATCCTTGCTGGAGTCCCCGCCCAGGCCGTGACGGAAATCACCTATTGGTTGTGGGACAACAACCAATCAGCCTCCTACCAAGCCTGCGCAGAGGCGTTCGAAAAGCAAAACCCGGACATAAAAATCAAAATCACTCAGACCGGGTGGTTCGATTATTGGACCGCGCTCAGTACAGCGTTTGTCTCGGGAACCGCTCCTGATGTTTTCTGGGATCATCTTTCTCGTTACCCGGAGTTTATCTCAAACAATCTGCTGGTCGATCTCGCTCCGCTGATCGCTCGGGACAAGGTCTCAACCGACATCTATGTGGGAGGATTGGTCAAAGTTTGGGGTAGAAACGGTAAACAGTATGGGCTGCCAAAGGATTGGGATACGATTGGCATGGTCTATAATAAAGCGATGCTGGCCAAAGCCGGTATCGATCCAAAGTCCTTATGGGATCTGGACTGGAACCCAGGTGACGGCGGTTCTTTCGGCCGAGTAATTGCCAAGCTCAGCATCGATGCAACTGGAAAAACCGGATTGGACCAGGGGTTCAATCCCAAAGACGTGACGCAATACGGCTTGGTGCTTAATGGCCTGGCCGATGGACTGGGACACGAGGAATGGGCAAACTTGGCAGCATCGTTGGGATGGAACTATTGCGACGGCCCATGGGCCACTCGGTTCAATTACGATGATCCAAAGCTGATCGAAACTATCCGGTGGTTCGCCGATAGGAGCCTGAAGAAGGGATTCATTGTCCCCACCAAAGACGCCCGCCAGGCGGCGGCGACCGGGCTCTTTGCCGCCCAAAAAGGCGCAATCGCAATGACTGGTTCCTGGCTGGTCCACTGGTTCACCGAGAACTGCAGATTTGAAATTGGATTTGCACCACTCCCGAAGGGGCCGGTTGGAAGGCGAACTGTGATTAACGGTCTGGCTGATTCTATCTGGATTGGCACCAAACATCCGGAAGAGGCATGGAAATGGGTCAAGTTTCTCGCTGCGCCCGAAGCTCAGAAGATTGTGGCGAGCTATGGGATTGTGTTTCCAGCGGTTCGCGAAGCGACTGAAATTGCCAAAGAGCGGATGGCGGCCCACGGCGTGGACGCATCGGCTTTCCTAGAGGAGGCCAAGAATCCGCAAGGAACGTTGTTCCTGCCTATAACCGATCACGGAAATGATGCCGTGCGCATCTTGCGCGCGACTTTCGACGGAAATTTTTCTCGATGGCGCTGATGCCGCTCCGAAGCTTCAAGCCGCAAACCAGGAGATTGATTCACTATTTCAATAGGACCATCGATGCACCCCATTCACTGCCCGAACTAACTGTTTTCTGCAGCTTTTCTCCTATTCATCTCAACCAAACCCAGAATGACAACCCCCAGAAAAATGCGCTATTTGTCCAAGATCCTATTAGCAGCCAGTTTCCTTGCTGGCATTCCCGCTCAGGCGGTAACGGAAATCACCTATTGGTTATGGGATAACAACCAGCTGCCGGCCTATCAGGCTTGTGCCGCGGCATTCGAAAAACAGAATCCGGACATCAAAGTCAAAATTGTTCAGACTGGCTGGTTCGATTATTGGACTGCGTTAAATACCGCATTTGTTTCCGGTACGGCGCCTGATGTCATTACGGACCATCTGGCAAGGTATCCGGAATTCATCCAGAACAATTTATTGGTAGATATCGCTCCGCTGATTGGCCGTGATAAGGTGCCGACCAACATTTACCTTGGTGATTTGGTGAAGGTTTGGGGCAGAGACGGCAAGCAGTACGGCTTACCGAAAGATTGGGATACAATTGGTCTGGTCTATAACAAAGCGATATTGGAAAAGGCCGGAATTGACCCCAAGTCGCTATGGAATTTGGATTGGAATCCAAAAGATGGCGGTTCATTTGGCCAGGTAATTGCCAAATTGACCCTCGATGCCAGTGGCAAGAACGCGTTGGATCCTGCATTCGATTCCAAGAACATCAAGCAGTATGGGCTAGTCGCTAATGGTTCGGTTGATGGATGGGGACAAGTGGAATGGAGCCACTTTGCTGTCTCCAACGGGTTCAAATTTAACGATGGGCCTTGGGCTACTCATATCAACTACGATGATCCGAAGCTGGCCGAAGCGATTCAATGGATAGCAGACCAGATGAAGAAAGGGATCATCATCCCGGCCGCAAACGCTCGCCAAGCCGGTCAAACCGGAGTGTTTGCCGCTCAGAAAGGCGCTCTTGCTCTGGATGGCGATTGGTCGATCCATTGGTATACGGAAAACTGCAAGTTTGATATCGGTTTTGCGCCGTTGCCGAAAGGGCCGGTCGGAAGAAGGACGATGTTCAACGGTTTAGCCGACTCCATCTGGACGGGTAGTAAGCATCAAAAAGAAGCATGGAAATGGGTTAAATTTCTAGCCTCGCCGGAAGCGCAAAAGATTGTGGGTGAGCACGGAGTGGTGTTCCCCGCCGTCCCTGAAGCTACCGAAATCGCTAAGACCAGAATGGGTCAAAAGGGAGTCGATGTTTCTGCGTTCGTCGAAGAGGCAACCGATCCAAAAGCGACGTTCCTCTTTCCCATTACCGATCATGGCAGCGACATCGATCGCATCATGCGGGCAGCGTTTGACGCCATCTATCTGAACGGAGCAGACGCCGCCACCACGCTCAAGGCGGCTAGCCAGGAGGTGAACGCACTGTTCCAGTGAAATAGCCAATAGCCAATCGCGATTGGCTATTGGCCATCACACTCCCCCCCGACCGCAGAAATAATCCCTTTGGCCGAGACGGACCTCGGCCTTACCGACTTATGACACAAACAAATTCAAAGCGAAAAATTACATTCATTGGGGCTGGGAGTACGGTCTTTGCTAAGAATCTGCTGGTCGACATTTTGTCGTTCCCGGAGTTAGCTGATTCGCGGCTTTGTCTCTTCGACATTGATTCCGAGCGGCTGCAGACTTCCGAGATCGTTGCTAACCGGATTGCGCAGACGCTGGGGATTCATCCGACAATTGAAACCACAACCGACCGAGCATGCGCCCTGGATGGCGCCACCTATGCGATCAATATGATCCAAGTCGGCGGTTATCGGCCATCTACAGTCACCGATTTTGAGATCCCTAAAAAATATGGGCTGCAACAGACCATCGCCGATACGCTGGGCATCGGCGGAATCATGCGAGCCCTGCGGACCACTCCGGTCTTGATCGAAATGTGTCGCGAGATGGAGCAGCGTTGTCCAGACGTTGTTCACTTAAATTATGTTAACCCGATGGCGATCAACTGTTGGGCTTTAACTCGAGCAACTCGCATCCGAACGATCGGCCTCTGTCATAGCGTCCAACACACGGCCAACGACCTAGCCACCGACATCGGCGTTCCGTTGGAAGAGATTAGCTATCTGGTAGCCGGGATAAATCACATGGCGTTCTATCTGAAGTTTGAGCGCAATGGAGAAGACCTCTACCCGCTGATCCACAAAGTCGTTGAGGAAGGTCGAGTGCCACCCGACAACCGAGTCCGCTACGATATGCTGCGAAGGCTCGGCTATTTCGTGACTGAGTCCAGTGAACACTTTTCCGAGTACGTGCCATGGTACATCAAACGCGAAAGAGCTGATCTGATCGAGCGCTACAATATTCCACTGGACGAATACCCGCGGCGTTGCGAAATCCAGATCGGGGAATGGAAGTACCTGAGAAAATCCTTGGAAACGCCCGATGCACCATTCGAAATGGAACGCAGCGTGGAATACGGATCGGGCATTATCCACAGTATGGAAACTGGGGTACCCCGGGTAGTTTACGCCAATTTAGAGAACAACAATCTCATTACTAACCTGCCGCCGGGATGTTGCGTTGAAGTACCCTGTCTGGTGGATAAGAATGGTATCCAACCAACGCAGATTGGAGCGCTTCCGCCCCATCTGGCGGCATTAATGCAGACGAATATCAACGTCCAGGCGTTGACCGTGGAATCTATTCTCACCGGGAATCGCGAGCATATTTATCATGCGGCAATGTTAGATCCGCATACCGGCGCCGAACTGGATCTCGACCAGATCTGGCAAATGGTCGATGATCTCATCACCCAACATGCAGAGTGGATTCCGCACCAGTTTCGCAACGGCCAGAAGGCCAATGTGCCGACACCGGAGTCGGAGCCTGCGATAACGGCAAAATGACGAGAGGGCTATGGAAACGACCCGGCGGGTAACGAGCAACGATATTGCTCAGGCTGCCGGCGTGTCGCGCACTACCGTCTCTTTCGTTTTGAACGAGAAAATCGGAACCAACATCAGCGCCGAAACTAAGGCTCGGGTACTCGAAGCGGCGCAGAAACTGGGTTACGTCCCTAACTCAGCTGCTCGTATGCTGGTCAGTGGACGGAGCCGGACCCTCGGTCTGGTACTCGCTCACGGAGACTTGATGAGCATTGACGCATTCGCTCCGCCCTTGATGTTTGGTATCAGCCGTGTCTGCAATGCCCGCGGTTACAAACTGCTGGTTGAAGGGGTAGAAGCCGGATCGCGGCGAGATGCTTATCTTGATTTGGCCAAGAGCAAACGGATCGATGCATTGATCGTTCTGAATTCCAATTCGGAAGATGAAGGATTGGTCCGGATGATTGAGTCTGAGTTCCCCGTCGTACTCTTCGGCTCGATCGGACATCCAAATGAAAACTCCATCCGCCCAAACACCGGAAAGGCAGCGGTCCGGGCCACTCGGCATCTGATTGATTTGGGCCACCGCCGGATCGCTCATATCACTTATGCTCCCGTTCGTTACATCGGGGCCAGGGAACGGCTTCGAGCATTCCGCCGTGCGATTGAACGCGCAAGATTAGAATTCGACGAAGGACTGGTCGCGAGCGGCGACTTCAGCATGGAGAGCGGCTATCGTGCAATGCAGGAGATCTTAAAACGTCGTAAGCGCCCAACCGCATTGTTCGCGGGAAACGATACGATCGCCGTCGGTGCGATCGCTGCCTTGCGGGAAGCCGGACTTACCGTCCCGCGCGACATGGCGGTGATAGGCTTTGATGATCTGCCGTTCGCTGCTTACTGTCAGCCTTCACTTACAACTGTAGACACCGAACCAATCAAACAGGGAGAACAGGCGGCGATCGCGGCGATTGAATTGCTCGAGGGGCGTCCGGTCGGAATCCGAAATTGCGCTCTTTCCCAGAAAATAATCATCAGAGAGTCGTGCGGCGCCCAAGGCCGTAACGCAACGCGTACACGTTCCAGACCCTCACTCAAAATAAGGACAACACTTTCATCCAATGACTAAGACGGATCAGATAAAATACCAACGCTGCGGCAGGAGCGGTTTGTTGCTACCGCGCATCTCGCTCGGATTATGGCATAACTTTGGCGATGTGGATCGATTCGATGTGGGCCGATCAACGACTCTCCGCGCGTTCGATCTGGGTATCACTCATTTTGACTTGGCAAATAACTACGGTCCGCCGCCCGGTTCAGCCGAGAAGAACTTTGGCCGGATCTTGGATCAAGATTTGCGATCGCACCGAGATGAGATCATCATTTCGACCAAAGCCGGATATGAAATGTGGCCGGGACCGTACGGCGAATGGGGCTCCCGCAAATCTTTGTTAGCGAGCTTGGACCAAAGTCTGTCGCGGCTCGGACTAGAGTACGTCGATATTTTTTATTCACATCGGCCCGATCCACATACGCCAATAGAGGAGACCATGGGAGCTCTTGACCACGCCGTTCGGCAAGGAAAAGCGCTCTATGTAGGGATTTCGAATTATGATAGTGCGCAGTCGCGCGATGCCGCACGGACGCTGCGAAGTCTTGGAACTCCCTGTCTGATCCATCAACCCTCTTATAACCTTTTTAATCGCTGGATTGAACAGGGCCTTACCTCAGTGCTGCAGGAGGAGGGCATAGGTTGCATCGCATTCTCTCCACTGGCTCAGGGTCAGCTGACTGATCGCTACCTGCAAGATATCCCGAATTCTTCGCGTGCGGCGCGAGAACATTTCCTTAAAACTCAAGATGTTCGAAAGAATTTGCCTAAAGTGCGAGCGCTGCACGCTATTGCTGCTCGACGCGACCAATCCTTGGCGCAAATGGCCATAGCCTGGGTTTTGCGTTTACCGGTCGTCACCTCCGCTCTTATCGGAGCGAGTTCACCGGCCCAACTGGAACAAAATGTTCGGGCACTAGAGCATCTTGATTTCTCCGAAACTGAATTGGCCGAGATTGATCAGATTTTGAAAGAGTAAGAATGCGATTGGCCAAGGAAACGCCGACGTGCCGGTCGGCCGGCTGGCTCGGAAAGGTGGAGGTGCCATTGGTGATTTGCAATTTTGCCAACGCATTGCACGGGACCAAGTGTCCAAGATTCCCAGCACGTCGGAGGGCGAGGCGCTTGCGCCTCCCGGAAACAACCCATGACGACATGACCCTCCAGCGTCTGGGCTGATTCCCTCGGTTACACGGCGGGATAGTTTTCGGGCGCCGCAAGCGGCGCGCCCTCCGCCATCGCGGCAATCGCCAGCCCTACGGCTTGAGCAGTGAAAACGAAAAGTAACGCGTAGCGTTGATACACACATCACCAATGATTCGGTAGTATTTTTGCGCAAAGGCACCCCGTTTTGGGTTGTAAAGCCATAAAAAGGGGCGTAGACGACTATAGTTGTAGTGATACTACATAACTATTGCCCTCTTTAGATCGCTCGACATGGCGGTCGATCCGCCGTTTTCTCCTCTAGACAGGTCGAAAAAAAGATTACACCCCCCTGATTCCCTATGAAGAAACTCTTCGCTTGGCTGGTCGTTACCAACCCATCGCCTCTCACGGTCAGCACCGAGGCAGCTGATAAGCAGAAAATTGGAAACTCCATCCGCTTGGTGCGCGATCTTTATTTTGTATCGGAAGAAAGGGATAGCATATGAGAAATCTCATCTGGAGTGCAACACTCGCGACCGGCGCGCTGGTTGCGTTATCCACGCACTTAGTCCGCGCGGACGAAGAGCTCAAAATTGGCGTCGTGGCAGCCGAGTCGGGATCGTTTGTTTCCGCCGGAAATACGATCGTGGCAGCGGCAAATCTTGCTACGAAACAGATTAATGAAGCCGGCGGCATAAAGATCGGCGGCAAGACATATAAGATTAAACTTTACATCCGCGACAACCGCACGGACGTGAACGTAACCATCGCAGCCGCTCGCGAACTAGTCGACGACATTGGCGTCAAAGCAATCTGGGGCACCGAGACTCACGACTTCTCCGTGTCCATGGCTAAGATCACAGCAGCAGCAAAAGTTCTTCAGTTCTCCGGCAACAGTTCATTGGGAGCCGTACTGGATGACAAATCAGTGGCTCCCGGAGGATGGCTGCACTACACATTTCAGACGGAGCCTCAGGAATGGCAGCGAAGCGGCAGTACTGCCAAGGGCGTCCTGACTCTATTGACTCCGCTGATGCCGCATCCGCCGAAGCATTCGATCGTGTTTGTCGGCAATGATGCGACCGGACAGTATCTCTCCTCACATTATGTGAAGGCGCTGGAGGCGGAAGGGCAACAAGTTGATCTGGTAAAGTATCCACCCGATACGACCGACTTTTCGCCGCTTTTGACCCGAATCAAAGGCATGAACCCGGATATTGTTCATTTCTGGTACAACGGTGATTCCACTTTGACCGCTTTCCCTCAGGCCTTGAAACTGGATGTAGCACCCGCTTACTTCCTGTTTGGTGTCGATCCCGGTATTTATCAGGAGCGCCAATTGAAGTCAGACAAACCGGTGGCGCTGAGTTGTGTTCCAGTTTGTTGGGGAGCTGCGCCCAATCCGGCGGTACAAGACTACTTCAAGAAATATTTCGAGCTCGGCGCGGCCAAGGGCCCCCAGTCATCTGTGTCGTTGCTCTATTATGATTACTTCTTTATGTACGCTAAAGCGCTGGAGGAAGTAGGCTCGCTCGACAACCCGGACGCGGTGGTAGACGCCATTCTGAAGATGAAATATCAGGGCGTGGTGTCACCGGTTCCGTTGACTTTCAATCCGCACCACCAGGTGACTTTTGCGACTGAGGTTTCCGCGGTCCAACCAGGCACCTCCGACCAATTCAAGGCGGCCGTGGAGCAGCCTCCGGCAGCGCCTCCTCCCGGTGATCCAGGAGGCTAACGTCACGAACTAAGGACGAATAGCCGCAAAAGAACGTTCCTTCGCGGCTATTCGCTCTTCTCGGCTGCTGAAGGCCGCCGACACGACCTAAAATGCAAATATTCATCCAACAACTGGTGAACAGCCTCTCTGTCGCCAGCGTGACTATACTCATTGGGATCGGGATCACGCTGATCTTCGGTTTAGCCGGTATCGTCAATTTTGCGCATGGCGAGTTTCTGATGGTCGGCGGAATGATCACGTGGTTCCTGGTCAACTCCGGCGTAAATTTTTTCGTAGCGCTCGCTGGAGCAATGATTTTTGTCGGCGCGCTTGGGTTCGTTGCTGAACGTGGGTTGTTCCGATTCACTCTTGATCGACCGATGAACGGCTTCATCATGTCGATCGGTCTGAGCGTGATTCTTCAGCACCTGGTCATTCGCGTATTCAACGAGGTCCAGAAAACTATACCTGATCCCGTTGGCAAAGTGTGGCTGATAGGAGGAGTGGATGTCATTGCTATGCGCGCCATTGTCGTCGGATTGACGGCGGTAGTGGTCGCTATCACCTATTTCGGAATTTCGCGCAGCCGCTACGGTATGGCATTGCGAGCCAGTATTGCTGACCCGGACACGGCTGCGCTCATGGGCATACCGGTGCGACGTTACGTCACCGGGGTATTCGTCTATGGCAGTGTACTGGCGGGATTGGGCGGCGCTTTGATGATCGCTCTTTTCCCGATCACCCCTTTCACCGGCAGTGTCGTCATTATTCGAGGATTTGCGGTTTCGCTTATCGGAGGGCTGGGCAACGTGGGCGGCGCTGTGGTAGGCGGCCTCATTCTTGGTCTGGTCGATGGCTTGAGCGCCGGCTACGGCTTGCCGGAATGGACGGACGCTTACGCCCTGGTCGTGATGATTGTCATTCTAATCGTTCGTCCACAAGGCTTGCTTGGCGGGACGCTCGGTCCTCGGGCTACAGGATAGTAGACGCACCTTCCAGGTGCGGAACGCCGGGAGCGTACGAGAGCGTTCCGCACCTGGAAGGTGCGTCTACTATCCTGACACGACGCGTACGGGTACGAATTATGATCCTCGGAATGAGAATTGATCTATGAAGGAAGTTCGCGAGAAACCGCCTTCAGCCGGCGAACCACCACAGGACCGTGCACCAGGTCAGCCAACCCAACCAACACCAGTTCTTGCCTCCGCCAGAGTTTCTGGCTGGGTGCGACTGCCGTCCGGGGCAGAGAGTATCGTCGCAATAATTCTCATGATATTCCTGATCGGTTTCCCGTGGCTGCATCCTGGTTACCGCTTCCTATCGCTCGCTATCACCACCGGTTTTACTGCGATCGCGCTATACGGGCTTGGCCTCCAGTTCGGTCAGGCGGGTATTATGTCGGTCGGACACGCTGCGTTCATGGGTATAGGTGCATACACCGCGGGAATTCTCGCGGGAAAGCTCGGAATCGGCTTTTGGGGGGCGCTGCCTTTCTCAGTCCTATTCTCCGCTCTTTTCGCCGGGTTGATCGGACTGCCATCATTGCGGGTGAGCGGCCAGCATTATATCATCATTACCTTTTGCTTCTGTGCCCTACTGAATATCGCGTTTACCAATGGCGGCTGGTTCACCGGCGGTGCGACCGGACTGGATGTCGGATCGATCGACCCGGTACTCGGCATTAACTTCGATCGGCTCTTCAATGCCTATTATCTGGTCGTGGTGGCTCTTCTATTGTGCCTTCTGATCACCTATCTCCTGGTGAACACCTCCTATGGCCGAACTCTCCGCGCCTTGCGCGAGAACGAGGCGCTCGCCCGCTCGGTCGGCATCAACGCCAACGTCTATAAAATCAGTGCGTTGATGGTAAGTGGCGCTTTTGCTGGCGTCGCGGGAATCCTGCAGGCGTATTACTTGCGTCATATTTCACCGACTTTATATGGCCCGTTTCCGAGTCTTTATTTGGCGCTGATGGTCATGCTGGGTGGATCCCGGCTGCTCTACGGGCCGTTGATTGGTGCGATCATTGTCAGCTTCTTACCCGAGATCATGCATCTGGATCCGATCGATTCCAGAATCGCGTATGGGGTTTGTCTGCTCGTGGTGATCCTACTTCTCCCCGGCGGCGTTAGTGCCGGACTTCTGAATATTTATCGGCGCCTGTTGTCGCACCGACGGTGATAATCAACGACCAAAAAAATGGCAGACCTAGAGATTACCGGACTTCGTAAAGAATTTGGCGGCGTTATCGCGTTGGCTGGAGTCGATATTTCCATCCAATCGGACAGGATTGTCGGCATCATCGGTCCGAACGGATCCGGCAAGACAACCTTGTTCAACGTTATTGCCGGCGTACACAAACCAACTTCCGGTCGCGTGTTGTGGCGAGGCAAGGATATCACTGGTCGATCTGCCCACGAGATAGCCCGGACCGGGCTCGTGCGAACGTTCCAACAGGCAATGTCGTTTCCCGGATTGTCAGTTCGCGAGAACGTCCGCATCGGCTACGAGCACGGCCGATCACGCGGGGAGGAAGCAAAATCAGAGTGGGGCTCGCCGGAAGCAATTCTTAATTTCGTGGGTCTGGCCGCCCTGGGAGACGAAATCGCGGGCGCAATGCCCTTCGGAAACCTTCGCCGGCTCGGCGTAGCAATCGCTTTGGGAGCGAATCCGTCGCTCCTGCTTCTCGACGAGCCAGCGGCAGGCCTAAGCCACAACGAGTCGGACGAACTGATGGAATTGGTTCTTCGATTGCCGAAGATGGGAATCGGTGTGTGTCTGATCGATCACGACATGTTCTTGATGAGTGCTCTGTGCGAGCGGCTCGTCGTGCTTAATTTCGGTACCAAGATCGCCGAAGGACCGCCGAAACTTGTCCTGAACGATCCGAAGGTCACAGAAGTTTATCTCGGAAACGAGCTATGACACTGCTGGAGGTTGAGCATTTGCGAACTGCTTATGGCCCGGTTGTTGTTAACCGAGATGCATCTCTAACCGTAGATCAGCATGAGATTGTGACCATCCTCGGCCCCAACGGTGCCGGCAAATCGACACTGCTGCGTGCCATTTCGGGATTGTTGCGACCCAGGAAAGGAACTGTTCGATTTGCCGGTGACAATGTCACCGGAGCGCCGGCCGATCGGATGGCCAGCTTGGGGGTGGTGATGGTACCCGAAGGCCGGCGAATATTTCCTGATCTAACCGTCCAAGAGAATCTGCGCCTTGGCGCCTACTGCCGCAAGGACCGCGACGCGATCGAAGGGGACATCCGACTAATGGAATCCTACTTTAATGTCCTGGCGACAAAGCGGACTGCCAAGGGAGGCGAACTCAGCGGAGGACAGCAACAAATGCTGGCGATCGCCCGCGGTCTGATGGCTCGTCCCCGCATTCTATTGCTCGACGAACCGTCGCTTGGTTTGTCGCCGCTGCTGATCAAAGAAGTGCGCTCGGTAATTGCCGACGTACGAGCGAAATTTTCTGCCGCAGTTCTGCTCGTCGAACAAAATGCCGGTCTGGCATTGGCGGTCGCAGAAAGAGGATATTTGCTGCAACACGGCGAGATTGTTGCCTCCGGTCCCATCGCTGACCTGCGCGACAATCGCCTGATGCACGAGTTGTATCTAGGACAGGGGAACCGGCTTCGCCGGAATAGCCAATAGCCGATAGCCAATGCTCGCGTCT
>Ga0137415_10004471_pt1 | contig 13841 bp, 12 predicted proteins | sample CZODoug3_1_1_16f_FD_183082 | JGI IMG/M metagenome (GOLD analysis project Ga0137415, IMG submission 183082) | Vadose zone soil fungal communities from Angelo Coast Range Reserve, California, USA - CZODoug3_1_1_16fungal (Hybrid Assembly) | ecosystem: Environmental > Terrestrial > Soil > Vadose... | reverse complement strand
GCCTTGGCGCCCACGTCGATGCCACGGGTCGGCTCGTCCATGATCAGAATGCGCGGCTCGGTCCCCAGCCATTTCGCCACCACCACCTTCTGCTGGTTCCCGCCCGAGAGCTGGCGGGCGATCTGCTCCGTCCCGCGCGCCCGGATGCCGAAGCGATCGATGGCCTCGCGCGCACGCCTCTGCTCGCCGCGGCGGTCGACGATTGTGGCCGACGAGATCCGGTCGAGGACGGGGAGCGAGACGTTCTCGCGCAGGGTCTGCGCGCGGATGAGTCCTTGCAGTCCGCGATCCTCCGGGATGTAGGCGATCCCGAGGTCGCGGGCCGCTCGCGGGCCGTCGATCACCACGGGCTTGCCGTCGACCAGGATCTTCCCGGAGGTCGCTGGCGTGATCCCGAAGACGGTGAGGGCCAGCTCGGTCCTTCCGGATCCGACGAGACCCGCGATGCCCAGGATCTCGCCTTCCCGGACCATCAGGGACACGTCGCGGACGGCGCGGCGATAGGACAGCTTCCTGAGCTCGAGCAGCGTCCTGCCGCGCGGCGCGTCGACCTTGGGGAAGAGCTGGTCGATCGAGCGGCCGACCATCATGGAGACGAGGGCGGCCTGCGTGACGTCGGCGATGGATCGGGTCCCGATGCAGGCGCCGTCCCGGAGCACCGTGACGCGGTCTGCCAGCGCGAAGATCTCCCGAAGGCGATGGCTCACATAGACGATTCCCACGCCACGCTCGCGCAAGCGCCGCACGATCGCCATCAGCCGGGAGACGTCGCCCTCCGCGAGCGACGTGGTGGGCTCGTCCATCACCAGCACGCGCGGATCCTGTGAGAGCGCTTTGGCGATCTCGACGCGCTGGCGGCTGGCGACCGAGAGGCCGCCGACCTTGGCGTCGACGTCGAGGTCGCGGCTGTCGAGCTCCTCGAGCAGCGCCCGGGACTTCGCCCGCATGGCGGCCCAGTCGATCCGTCCCCACCGGGTCCGCGGCGCATTTCCAAGGAAGATGTTCTCGGCCACGCTCAGCTCCGGAAAGAGGAGGAGCTCCTGGTAGACCGTGGCGATTCCACGACGGCGGGCGTCGCGGGGAGACGAGAGCCGCACCACTTCGCCCCCGATTCGAACCTCGCCCCGGTCTGGCGCGTGGACGCCGGAGATGATCCGGATGAGCGTCGACTTCCCGGCGCCGTTCTCTCCGAGCAGGGCGTGGACCTCGCCGGCGCGCACGTCGAAGCTCACGCCTTTCAGCGCGGGGAACCCCGCAAAAGACTTGGCGATGCCGTGCAGCTCGACGATGCTCGTCACTAGACGACCCCCTTGCCAGATCGGCCCGCCAGCGCTGCGCGGGAAGGCTGTCACGACGGACGATGCCCTGCAACGTACAAGGGCCGAGAGCCCCCATGCCCACCCCCCGCGGCGCGGGCCAGCGCACCCCCCTCGTCCCAGCCCCGTCCGCAAGTCGTCACCGCTTGACGTTGACGTCGGCGACGAGGTGTGATGCTAGTCGCGCTCGAATCAGCGATTCGGACGCAACATGAGCGGGATACCTCCGTGTCCTATCGCGAGCTCGTGCAGGCCGTCATCGACGAGAACCGCCGGGTGCTCGAGGCAGTGCCGGAGGCGGACGTCCAGCGCCTGATCGGCGAGATCGAGCGCGCCAAGACCATTCAGCTCTATGCCATGGGGCGCATGCAGGCTTCGATGCGCGGCTTCGCCATGCGTCTGAAGCACATGGGGCTTGATGTCTACGTGGTGTTCGACACCACGACGCCCGTCATCGGCGCGGGCGACCTGCTCATCGTCAACTGCGCGGTGACGGCGGTAGAGCTCAACGTCATCAAGCTCGCCAAGCAGGCCGGCGCCCGGGTGTGCACCATTGGCGCCCACCCCGAGAACGAGCACGGCCGGCTCGCCGACCTGGCCGTCCTGGTCCCTGGACAGATCTTCGGGACTCCTCCCGAAGTACGGTCGATCCAGCCGATGGCCTCGCTGCTGGAGCAGGCGCTCTTCCTGTTCGAGGACATCGTCGTCATGCTCCTGATCGAGAAGCGCTGCGTCTCGATGGCCGAGATGCAGCGGCGCCACACCAATCTCGAAGGTGTCATGGGGGAGTTCGCCTGATCGGAGCACGCAAGCGCATCGCCCTGCCCAGAAGGGCGGGCCTGGCAGCAGTACCAACGAAAGGAACGCGTATGAAAATCGTGCGGAGGGCCCTGGCGATCGTCACCGCCGCGGGGGCGATGTTGCTCGGACCGGGTACGGCGATGGCGAAGGACTACACCATGGTGTCGATCCCGAAGCTCAGGGCGACCTGGTTCGACCGGCTGGAGAGCGGGCTCAAGAAGGCGGGCGACGAGCACAAGATCAACGTCAGCCAACAGGCCCCGGCCTCCGCCGACGAAGCGCAGCAGGTCAGGCTCATCGAGGACGCCATCAACCAGGGCAACAACGCGATCCTGGTGGTTCCCAACGACGCCAAGTCGATCGAGCCCGTGTTCTCGCGCGCCCGGGCGCAGAAGATCGTCACCGTCACGCACGAGTCGCCCAACCAGAAGAACGCCGACTACGACGTCGAGATGATCGACAACAAGGCCTTCGGCGAGGCGGCCATGGAGGCCATGGTGAAGGCCATGGGAAGCCCCGCAGGCGAGTACGCCGTCTTCGTCGGCTCGCTGACCGTCCCGGCGCACAACATCTGGGCCGACGCGGCCATCAAGCTGGCCGAGAAGAAGTACCCCAAGCTGAAGCCGGTAGGGACGCGCTTCCCGGCTTCCGAGGACCAGAACCTGGCCCGGCAGACGGCGCTCGACATCGTCACCGGCCACCCCAACGTGAAGGCATTCCTGTGCTTCGGCAGCCAGGGTGCGCCGGGTGCCGCGCAGGCCATTCGCGAGAAGGGGCTCATCGGCAAGATCGCGGTCATCGGGACCACCGCCCCGAGCCAGGCGGCGCCGTACCTGAAGGACGGTTCGTTCAGCACTGCCATCTTGTGGGATCCAGCCGAGGCTGGATACGCCATGGCCTACATCGCCAAGACCGTTCTCGACGGCAAGAAGAGCAGCATCGGCCCGGACTTCGAGATCCCGACGCTAGGCAAGCCGCTGTCGGTCAAGGGCAATACGCTGATCTACGACCGGCCGCTGCTCGTCACCAAGGACAACGTCGACCAGTTCTCCGGGTTCTGAGCCGGGGCCCCAACTCGAGCCGACGGCGGCGATGGGTTTGCCCGGCGGGTCTTCGCTCGTCGGGCACCCCTCGTGAGGTGACCCGCGATGGAAGAGTTCCTGCGACTCGAGAAGATCCACAAGAGCTTCGTGGGCGTCCACGCGCTCAAGGGCGTGGACTTCACCTTGCGCAAGGGCGAGATCCACTGCCTCGTGGGCGAGAACGGCTGCGGGAAGTCCACGCTCATCAAGATCATCTCCGGCGTGCTGCAGCCGGATAGCGGGCGCATCTTCGTGGAGGGGCAGCCGGTGGCCAGCCTCGGGTCCGCCGCCACGATGGCCCGCGGCATCCAAGTCATCTATCAGGACCTCTCGCTATTTCCGAACCTGACGGTGGCCGAGAACATCGCCATCGCCGAGGTGAAGGAGCGCGGCGCGGGAGTTGTGGACTGGGACGAGGTGCGGCGCATCGCCCAGGAGGCCATGGCCCGCATCCACGTGGATCTCGACCTCGACGCCGAAGTGGGGGAGCTCCCCATCGGCGTGCAGCAACTGGTGGCCATCTGCCGCGCGCTCACCAGCGACCTCAAGCTGCTCATTCTCGATGAGCCGACCGCCTCACTTCCCAAGCGCGACATCGAAAATCTATTGTCGGTCGTGCGCGACCTTCAGGCGCACGGGATCGCCGTCCTCTTCGTCAGCCACAAGCTCAACGAGATCTTCGCCGTGGCCGAGCGGATCACCGTGTTCCGCGATGGCGAGCGGGTCGCGACCCTGCCGCCCAACGAGCTGGACGACGACCGCCTGGTCGCGCTCATGACCGGGCGCACTCTCGCCCGGAAGGTGTTCGCGTTCGCGGACGCCGGCGCCCGCAAGGTGCTGCAGGTGCGCGGACTCTCCAAGCGGAACCACTTCGCAGACGTCTCCCTCGAGCTGCGGGCCGGCGAGATCGTCGGGCTCACCGGGCTCATCGGGTCAGGCCGGACCGAGCTGGCGCTGGCGCTCTTCGGCATCAGCCCGGCCGAGAGCGGCGAAATCCGGGTCGAGGGGAAGCCGGTGCAGATCCGGTCCGTGAAGGACGCGGTCGCCGCCGGTATCGCCTACGTCCCCGAGAACCGGCTGGTGCAGGGACTGGTGATGAAGCACTCGGTGGAGGCGAACGTGACCGCCACCGTGCTGGACCGGCTGCTCGGGCGGCTCGGCCTCGTGGACCCGGCCCGGAAACAGGCCTTGGCCAGGGAGTGGATCAAGGCGCTCGGAGTCAACGTGTCGGACCCCGCGGTCCCGGTCCAGACGCTCTCGGGCGGGAACCAGCAGAAGGTCGTCATCGCCAAGTGGCTGGCGGCGAGCCCCCGGATCCTGATCCTGGACGGTCCGACCGTCGGGGTGGACGTGATGGCCAAGGCCGCCATCCACGAGTACGTGCGCGGGCTGGCGGCGCGCGGCATGGCCGTGCTGCTCATCACCGACGAGGAAGCAGAGGCGGTGGCCAACACCAACCGCATCCTGGTCATGCGCGCCGGTCGGATCCGCGGCGAAATGGTGGCCGCGACCGCTGAGGCCGAGCAGGTGCAGCAGCTCGTGGAGGCCCCGTCGTGAGGGCGGCCGAAGCCGTGGGCGGGATGTTGAGGGGGCTCCTGCGGCACAACGAGACCTGGCTGGCGATCCTGATCGTCGTCTTGTCCGCCGCAATCACCATCGCCAACCCGGCCTTCCTGACTTACGAGAACGTGGCCGGGTTCCTGAAGAGCTGCTCCATGGTCGGCATCATGGCCGTGGGGGTGCTCATCGTCCTCATCCTGAGCGGCTCCCCCGATGTCTCCTTCACTGCCATCGCACAAGTGGTCGAGTACGCGGTGGCGGTGGCCACCCTGCAATGGGGAGGCAACATCTATCTGGCCCTGGCGGCGGCCGCGGCCATGGGCGTGTTGATGGGGCTCGTCAATGGCGCGATCGTCCACTGGTTCCGGGTGCCGACCATCATCGTCACCATCGCCACGTTCAACATCTACTTCGGGATGCTCTACGTCATCACGCACGGAAAGCTCATCAACCTGGTGCACCCCATGTTCCATGACTTCGGGAACACGCTGCTCTTCTCCCGCGTGAGCAGCATTGGAGCGTCGTATGGCCTGTCGCTCATGACCCTGGTCTGGCTGGGGACGGTGCTGCTGGGCTGGTTCATCCTCCGCAAGACCTTCCTGGGCCGGAGCGTCTTCGCCATCGGCGGCAACGAGGTCGCGGCCGAGCGGCTCGGCATCGCCATGCTCCGGACGCGGCTCTTCGCCTTCGGCCTCGTCGGCCTGCTCTCCGGCGTGGCGGCGGTGGTTCATCTCTCGATCGTGCAGGCCGTCGTCCCGAACATCATCGTGGGCAAGGAGCTGGAGGTGATCGCCGCCGTGGTGCTGGGAGGTGCCAGCGTTTTCGGCGGGAAGGGCACGGCGCTGGGCGCCGCGCTGGGCGTGCTGCTCTTCGCCATCCTGAACAACGGGCTCACGCTGCTGAACGTCTCCTCCTATTGGTACAACGTCACCATCGGCGTGGTCATCACGGTGGCCATCACCAACAGCGCCTACCAGGCGCTCCGCCACCGGCGGGCGCGCGTCCACGTCAAGGTCGAGCCGTAGCGATGATCCCCGCCTTCCTGAAGCGTCCCTCCGCCAACCGCACCCTCGCCGGCGTCCTGGTGGCGATCGTGGTGCTCATGTCGGCGCTGAACCCGCAGCGCTTCCCCGCGATCGGGAACCTCATCTCGATGTCGTACCAGCTGCCCATCATCGCCTTCCTCTCGCTGGGGATGATGGTCGCGATGGTGAGCGGAGGGATCAACCTGGCCATCATCGCCACTGCGAACTTCACCGGCATCGTCATGGCGCTGGTGCTCCGGGCGGTGGCCGGCGATGCGGCCGAGGAGGCCGGAGCCGGGGTGGCGCTCCTGGCCATGGGCGGCGGTCTGGCCGCCGCGCTCGCCGTGGGCGCCGTCATGGGCTGGCTCATCGCCTACGTGGAGGTGCCTGCGATCCTGACCACCTTGGCCATGATGACCCTCCTCAACGGCGTCAACCTGGTCATCACCAAGGGCTACACGCTCTCGGGCTTCCCGGAGTTCCTGCTGGGCGTGGGGAACGGAATGCTCGGGCCCGTCCCCATCCCGTTCCTCATCCTGGTCGCGGTGGTGGCGGGGATGGCTGTTTTCCTGCGACGGACGCGGACCGGCCTGAGCTTATATCTGCTCGGCTCGAACCCGATCGCGGCCGGCTACTCGAACCTGCACGTGCGCGCGGTACTGGTGCGGACCTACGCGCTCTCGTCGACCTTCGCCGCCCTGACCGCGTTCATCATGGTTGGGCAACTCAACTCCGTGAAGGCGAACTACGCCGAAAGCTACCTGCTGGTGTCAGTGCTGGCCTGCTTCCTGGGCGGGGTCGATCCCTTCGGCGGCACCGGCACGCTCACCGGCATGGTGCTGGCGATGGTGATCCTCCAAGTGGTTTCGACGGGCGTGAACTTGCTTCGCATGGACCCCTTCTTCATCCAGGCGCTGTGGGGTCTGATCATCCTGGTCCTGATCGCCGCGGGCTTCCTGGGCGAGCGGCTGCGGGAGGCGCGCCGGCTGCGGACCGCCCGGCTGGCCCAACAGGCGGCGCCGGCTTCAACGGTGGGGACGGGTCCGTGACGGATCCGGGGCCGGTGGTGGACACGGTCGGCGCCGGCGACGCGTGTGTCGGGGCTTGGATGGCAAGCCTGCTCACGCGCCCGGGGGCGTCGCCCGCGGACCACGTCGCCTGGGCGGCCGCGCGGTGTCGTGCGCCCACGTCGGCGCGTACGCGCCGCCGCGCGAGGAGGTCGGGAGGGTCTGCGCGGGGAACGTCGAGTCCCCGGGCCGGCGCAGCAGGCCGGTGATCTGCGAGTCGGCGGGCCCTGCCGCGGCGCCGCCGGAACACGGCTCGGTCGGCCGGGCCACGAGGAGGAGCGAGATGCGCAACGTGGGAATCTACTATGCGTTCTGGACGCACGAATGGGAGGCAGATTTCCTGCCCTTCGTGCCGAAGGTCAAAGAGCTCGGGTTCGATCAGCTGGAGGTGAATGGCGGCACGGTCGCGGAAATGAAACCTGCGGACCGGGCCACGCTGGCCGGAGCCGCCCGCGACGCGGCTCTCCGGCTCTCCTACGGCATCGGGTTGCCCGCCCAATACGATGTCTCCTCGCTCGACGAGGCCGTCCGGGCGAACGGCCTCCGCTACATGCGACGGATGATCGACGCCGTCGGCGACATGGGGGGCGGGACCATCTGCGGGACCGTGCACTCGACCTGGCCCGCCACGCTGCCGCCGGGGCACGAGGACAAGCGCCGCTTCCGGGAGCAGAGCCTCCGCAGCATGCGGGAGATGGTCAAGGTGGCCGAGGACCGCGGCGTGGTGCTGCTGGTCGAGGTCATCAACCGGTTCGAGCAGTTCATGATCAACACCGCCGCGGAGGCGGTCTCCTATGTGGAGGAGGTCGGGAGCCCGGCGTGCAAAATCCTGCTCGACACCTTCCACATGAACATCGAGGAGCCGTCGATCGGCGGGGCCATCCGCCAAGCCGGCAAGCACCTCCGGCAGCTCCACCTGGGCGAGACCGACCGCAAGCCGCCCGGGCTCGGGCGCATGCCCTGGAAGGAGATCAAGACCGCCCTGGACGATGCGGCCTTCGACGGCAGCCTGGTCATGGAGCCGTTCGTCATGAGCGGCGGCCAGGTGGGGCGGGACGTGGGAGTGTGGCGGCCGATCATCGAGAACCCTGATCTCGACGCCCTCGCCCGCGCCTCCCTGAAGTTCGTTCGCGCCAACCTGGTCTGAGACGCACGTGCGGTTGCAGCTCGCCATCGACACGCAGACGCTGGCCGAGGCCGAGGCGCTGGTCTCGCGGGTGCGCGACCTCGTGGACGTCGTCGAGGTCGGGACGCCACTCGTGATCAGGGAGGGCGTCGGGGCGGTGCGCCGTCTGCACGCCGTCTTCCCGGACCTGACCCTGGTGGCCGATCTCAAGATCGCCGATGGTGGCCACTTCGAGGCCACGCTCGGCTTCGAGGCGGGCGCCCGCATCGTGACGGTGCTGGCCGCCGCTGCCGACGAGACCATCCGAGACGCGGTGCGTGCCGGGCACGAACGCGGCGGCGAGGTGATGGTGGACCTGATGGGCGTCTCGGACCTCGCCCGGCGGGCGGCAGAGGTGGACCGGCTCGGCGTCCGTTGGGTGTGCCTGCACACGCCGGTGGACGTCCAGCGCGGGGACGCGGATGCGGCGCGCAGGGCAGTGGAGGGGCTCCGGCGGGTGAAGGACGTACTGCGCAGCGCTGGCACGGCGGTGGCCGGCGGGATTACCGCCGCCACGGCGCCCGCCGTGGCCGCCCTCCGCCCCGACCTCGTCGTGGTCGGCTCTGCCATCGCCCGCGCCGCCGACCCGCGCGCCGCCGCGACGGCGCTGCGGCGGGCCCTCGGCGAGGAGAGGCGATGAGCGCGAATGACCTGGAGACGGTGCTGGACGAGTTGGGCGAGACGATGCGCGCGGTGGACCCGGGCGGGCTCCGGGCGCTGGAGGAGCGGCTCGTCGCCGCGCGGCGCGTCTTCGTGGCCGGGGCCGGCCGCTCCGGCCTCGTCGTACGGGCCTTTGCCATGCGCCTCATGCACCTCGGGCTGCACGCGCACGTGGTGGGCAGCGACGCCGGAGCGTCCAGCCCATGGGCGCCCTCTTCGAACAGACGATGCTGCTCTTGCTCGACGTTGTCGTGATGTGCCTCGCCGCCGCGCGCGGGACTTCGCCCGAGGAACTCTTCACCCGCCATAGCGAACCTGGAGTGAACGGAGCATGCGACAGGCTCGTCACAGGCGACCCCCTTGCCAGATCCGCCGCTGCGCATGAAGGCTGTCACGACGGACGGCGCCGGACAATGCTGGTCACTGGTGGACGGCAATCCATCCCTCGGTCATGGCCGGCACCGGCGCCACCGGATGGCCGAGCGCGCTCCTCGTCACAGCCACAGCGGCGAAGGCTGCGACCAAGGCGTCGAGGGCGTCCGCACTTCCGGCGAGGGCGGACCGGAAGCCACCGAGCGCAATCCGTTGCGCGATGCCGGCGAGGATCGTCATCCTGGTGGCGACCGCGGTTGGCCCATTTCCGTCATATTGGCTGAAGGGCAGCCCCCAGCGCTGGAGCTGCGCAGTGGGGAACGCCTCGACGATGAGACCGGGGGTCGCATGAGACCAAGGCCAGACCGGGCGGCCTGCTTGGGCGAGGAGACGGATGGCGGCAGCCGTCATCGGCGCGCCCCCGCGGCTCCCTGCCCATAAGGTGGAGCGCACGTTGATCCCTTGGCGGATCCAGTGCGCCTCGGTCACGCGGTACGGTTTCGGAGGAGAAAGCGGGGGAGGCTGACCAGCGACGACCTGGACGAAGTCCGACGCCAGCGGGAAGGGTCGACTGTGACATGGCATCTGAGCGACGAGAGAGAGGAGCGCCGGGTGACCGCCTTGCGAAGCGTGGAGCGCCGGAACCGAGAAGGGCGCGTCGATCGCTGCCGCGAGGTAGCTCGCATCCGAGAGGAGAGCTGCGAGCCGTGTGAAGGGAACCGCGACACCTGGGAGCGCCTGGACGCGACGAAGATCGTGGAGAACGAGCTGGCCATTGCGCTCGCGCACGTCGGCGATCCAGACATTGCTCCGGCTGCAGCCCGGCCGCCACATGCGGTGATTTCCGCTGAAATCGATGCCGAGCCATCGCCGGTGCATTGCAACGCCCCACCGTCCCTCTCTTAGCGGCTACTTCGCGAGCGGCCCATAACACTCGCGCAGCGGTCGGCACTTGAAGACGTTCTTGTCGTCGGGGCAGCAAAGCTCGTGGCCGGCGCAGGCTGCGCCTTCACCGCAGTTGCAAGTGCACGTCTGCGCGTCGAGCGTCCCCGAGCAGCAGGTGCCCTCCTGACAGGTGTTGAAGGGCGGGCCGCAGTCGATGTCGAGGCGGCACTTCGACGGTTTTCCGAATCCAGCTCGAAGAGCGTGACCTCGTGGAGTTCTACGGAGACAGGTGCGAGGCGTACCGGAGCCAGGTCTCGATGCTCATGCCCCGGCTTCCCAAGAAGCGGAGTCCGGAGACCGGTCCGTCGACGCATTAAGCCGCGGCGCGCCGGCGTGGGTCAGGAGGTCCAGCGTATGGGTTGCTTTCCCGGCCGCGTCGCGATCCGTGCGTCCAGGTCGAGGATCGCCGGCGCCGCCAGACCTCCATGATGCGCGTCGATGGCCTTCAGCTGCGCGCGAGCGCCGTCGCCGTCGCCGCGCACGATCGCCGCCTCGGCGTCGGCCAGCTTCGAGGCCAGCTCGCGCCGCACCCGCGCATTGCATCGCGCGAGCTCAACTGGATCGACCGCGGACGGCCGCTCGAGCGCATCCAGCGCCCGATCCAATGACGGAGGATCGAGCGGCTCGTGACCCAGCTTCCAATTGACCTCGATGTTGAAGACGCAGCAGTCCTTCATCGATGCCCGGCTGATCTTCGCCTCATTGCCGGAATTCGCCGCGCTGACGAAGATCCGACCTCATCGTACCGATTCGACAAGGAGCGGCTTCGTGCGTCGCTTCTTCAGGGTCGCACGTAACGCTGGCTGCCTTGACATCGCATTTGGGCCACCCGTACAGCGGTGCGCACCAGGGAGCCAGCACGATCGCCGCTGACTTCCGCCGCCTCAAGGAGGCCCTCCCGTGATGCGAAATACCTTTGCCTCGCTGGCCGTGGCCGCGACGTTGCTGGCTCAAGGAGCCGCCGAGGCCCGCGTCGTCCGGTTCGTCGTCACGCAAACCCGGACCTTCGCCGACGGCAAGAGTTTCGGTTCGGTCGGGCAGTATCAACGACTCGACGGTACCGCCTACTTCGAGGTGGATCCGCTGGATCCGCGCAATGTGCTCATCGTGAACCTCGACAAGGCGCCCCGGAACGCCCGCGGCATGGTCGAGTTCTCGACCACCTTCTTCATCCGCAAGCCGACCATCCAGTCGCGCGGGAATGGCAAGATCTACTACGTGGTGAACAACCGCGGAAACAAGCAGGCATTGCCAAAGTACAACTACGTGCCGGCAACCCAGAACGCCAACGATCCGATCAGCCTCGCCGACGCCGGCGATGGCTTCCTGATGCGGCTCGGCTACACCGTCGTGGACGCAGGCTGGCAGGGCGACGTGGCGCCCGGCAACTCGCGGCTCTTTCCCAACCTCCCGGTGGCGACGCAGCCCGACGGCACCCCGATCGTCGAGCGGGTCCGGATCGAGTACAGCGATCGCACCATCCCGGCAACGGGGACGTTCACCTTGACGCTCGAAGGCAGCGCAAGCTTCCGCTCCTACGAAACCGCCGATTTGAACACCGCGCACTCATCGCTTTCGGTTCGCGACACGGTCTCCGGCCCCGGCGCACCGATCGCTCCTTCGCGCTGGGCATTCGGCAGGTGCCCTGCCGGGCCCGACAGCCTGGTCCCTTCGACGACGGACATCTGCCTGTTCGACGGCTTCCGGGCCGACAAGCTGTACCAGCTCATCTACCCGGCCAGGAACCCGATGGTGATGGGCCTCGGGTACGCGGTGACTCGCGATCTCGGATCCTTTCTGCGCTACCAGGCGATGGACGAATTCGGGAACGCCAACCCGCTCGCGCTGAGCGCCTCGCAAGTGGGAATCCGCCGATCCTACGGGTTCGGCAGCTCTTCCACGGGCATGTACATGCGCGACTGGCTCTACCTCGGCTTCAATGAGGATGAGGCGGGGCAAAAGGTGTTCGACGCGATCAACGTGCACATCGGCGGAACTCACCGGCTGTTCGCGAACGTCGAATTCGCTGATCCGAACACGTACTCGCGGCAGGATGACCGGCAGGACTTCCTCTCCACCTCCGTCACGCCGCTCACCTATGGTGTCACGACCGACCCGATCACGGGCCGGCGCGACGGCATCCTCAAGCGACCGGAGAGCGATCCGCTGGTCATCGACACGCACACCGAGCTCGAGCACTACCAGTTCCGCGCCTCGCTCAACCTGCATGACGGGCTCGGTCGCGAGGTGGAGCTGCCGGACAATTTGCGCATGTACACGCTCTCCAACTTCCAGCACGGCGGCGGGAACCCACCCGCCAGGTTCCCGGAGCCGTCCGCGCTCTGCGCGTATCCGACCAACCCGAACTATCACGGCCCCACCCACCGCGCCCTCCTCATGGCCATGGACTTGTGGGCCGACCGCGGGATTGAACCGCCCAGGAGCCGCGTCCCCAGCGTGGAAGAGGGAACGCTCGTCACGCTCGCCGAGGCCAGGAAGCATTTCCCCAGAATTCCTGGCGTGCTGTTCCCGCCCTTCCTGAACGAGCTCAACGTGCTGGACTTTGGACCGCTCTTCAATTCCCGGGGCGGCGTTCTCACGGTGCTTCCCCCGCTCCGTGGAGCCGCCTACCAGGTGCGCGTGCCCAGGACCGACGAGGACGGCCTGGACCTCGCGGGGATCCGGCCGATGGAGGTTCGCGCGCCGCTCGGGACCAACACGGGCTGGAACATCCGCGCGGCGGGTAGCCGGGCGCCCAATCTCTGCGGGCTGAGCGGTTCCTACTTCCCGTTTGCGACCACCAGAGCGGAGCGGGTCGCCGCGGGCGATCCGCGCAAGTCGCTACAGGAGCGCTACCACAACCACGAGGGGTACGTCCGGGCCGTGGAGAAGGCGGCCCGCGACCTCATGCGGGAGCGTTTGCTGTTGCAGGAGGATGCGGACCGGTTCATCGACGCCGCGCAGGCGAGCAACGTGCTTCGGTAACCTGCGCAGCCGATCTGCGCCGACCTGGCGCCGCTAGAAAGAAAATTGAAAGGTGGTGCGGCGGGCCCCACACACTGCTTGCCGCACCGCTTCCTTACCTGAGCACATCGCTCGCTTCGGCAGCTTGGATGAACGTGTTGGCGCTTTCGTCGGTGAGGAAACGCTCGTGCAGGAGTTCCTTCGCGGCTTTCTGGACCGCCTTCACGAATGATCCCGCCGGCGTCTCGCTGATGAAGCGCGCCATTTTCACCAGTGAGGTCCCGGCGTCGAGACGACCTCTCGATCGAGCAGGCATGAAATCTTATGCTGAGACGCGACGCATGCCGGTTCGGCGGTGCAAGGCACCGAGCCCGGCGAGCGCGGACCAACGCGCCCTGACTTGATCTGCGATGCAGCCACCGGAGAGAGAGCCGCCTGAGCGGGCGGTCTTCTGGAACGGACCGCCCGCCGTGACTCACGCCAGGTTCCACTGGGTCGAATCGAGGAGCATCCCATGGCCACGAAGCCTTGGACTGTCTTTGCGCGAGCTGCTGCCCTGCTGTTCGGCGTGAACGTGCTGGCCCCCGCCGCCGAGGCACGCGTCACCCGGATACAGATCACCTCGCGGGTTCCCTTCGCCGGCGGCATGTCGTTCGGCGACACGGGCCCTTACGAAAAGCTGCGGGGGAAGATCTACGGCGAGGTCGATCCGCGAGACCCGCTCAATGCGGTGATCTTCGATCTCGACAAGGCACTGCGGAACTCGAACGGGAGAGTCGAGTACACGACGGAGTTCCTGATCCTGAAGCCCGTGGACATGCGAAAGGGTAACGGCAAGATCTTCTATGGCATCAACAACCGGGGAAACACCGGCGCGCTCGGCG
>Ga0137415_10004470_pt1 | contig 13841 bp, 11 predicted proteins | sample CZODoug3_1_1_16f_FD_183082 | JGI IMG/M metagenome (GOLD analysis project Ga0137415, IMG submission 183082) | Vadose zone soil fungal communities from Angelo Coast Range Reserve, California, USA - CZODoug3_1_1_16fungal (Hybrid Assembly) | ecosystem: Environmental > Terrestrial > Soil > Vadose... | reverse complement strand
TCACGATAAGCACCAGGTTGTACTCGTACCCGCCGTCCTGCACGAAAAAGCCCTTCGGCCCGTGCACCTTGGCGATCGCCACGGCCATCGTAGCCAGCACCAACAGGCCCGCCAGCGGGGTCAAGAGCCCGAGCAGGAACAGGAACCCTGCGGCCAACTCGCCCCCCACCGCCAGCGCGGTCCAGAACCGGGCCGGCCGGAATCCCATGCTCCCGATGAACCCGGCGGCACCCTCGAACCCCGGACCGCCGAATGCCCCGAAAGCCTTCTGCGCGCCGTGCGCCAGGAACACCGCCCCCAGCACCAGCCGCAGGGCCAGCAATCCCAGATCTGTAAACATTCGATGCCTCCCAGAAATTGTCTCGAAATCGAGATACTTGACCCCGAACGACCATTGGAACAACTTCTCAGGCCGGGAGGTTCCTGGGGTGCAATGAAAGCTTCGCCGAGCCGTGTGGACGTGCCGCTACAGCTGTGGGTGGTCCTGGCCCGGGCGTTCGACGCGGTGGAGCGTCACTCCCGGGCGAGCATCGCGCGCTTCGGGCTCGGCACGACGCAGTTCGGGGTGCTGGAGGTGCTGTACCACAAGGGGGAGCTGCCCGTGTGCGACGTGCAACGGCGCATTCTGGTGGAGTCGTCAAGCACCACGTACGTGGTGGACAAGCTCGTGAAACGGGGCCTGGTACGACGACGTCACAGCAAGGCCGATCGCCGGGAGGTCCTGCTGGCGCTGACCCCCGCGGGCCGGCGGTTGATCCAGGCGATCTTTCCAACTCACGCTGCCGCAATGCGGCAGGCCGTTGCCGCACTGCCGCCGCGCGAGCAGGCTCAGGCGGTCCGGCTGCTGCGCACGCTGGGCTTGGGCGCAGCCGGGCGCCTGGAAGCCACGGAGGGCGGCTAGAGCCCCTGGCGGAATCGCAGCCCCAGCGTGCGGTACCGGAAAACCCCGCTCACGGCCCCGGCGGACGTCGCCGCAGCCGCGCTGTTGGTGATCGACCCCACGAGCGCGATTTCGTTGTTCGCGCCCCAGTCGCGCGACAGCGAGAGTCCGGCGTGCCATTCGGTCTGGTGTGGAGCTGGGAGTGCGCCAAACGCTTGCACTTGTTGTGAGCCCACACCGCCATCGGCCCGCAGTCCCCAACCGTTGCGCTGCCACTGGTACACGGCGCGACCTTCGATCACACTGAAGCGCACCGGTGTGAAGTAGAGGCCCGGCCTTGGCCGGCGATACCCCATCATGCGGGCAAACGGCCCGATCTGGAGCCCTTTCACCATACGACCGAGCACGGCAGCTACGGCCGAGTAGCGGCTGTTGCGGTCCGAGAACCAGGCGCCGCCACCGCCACCTGAGAGCGACCAGCCCGGACCGGGCGATATGTCGAAGTTGAAGTCGACGGCGTCGACCGTCAGGTCCTGGCGGATGAGGCCGGCGGTCTCGTCGAACGGCGTGCGGGAGTAGCCCACGCCCACTGCGGCATACCGCGCCGGGCGTAGCCCGAGCCCGAGCTCGGCGGTGAACGGCGTGCGCGCGGCCACAACGTCCGGCTGTACGCGCCGTGCCCCCAATCCGGCGCGCAGCACGGCGCCATGTCCTAGCGCCGCGATGAGGTTACCACCCGCCCAGTAGCTCGAGCCGTCCCCCGCTGGGTCGGTGGCGTGTCGCCAGCCCGCGCGCAACGTGCCGCGCAGATCGGAGCCCACCGAGGCCGTGACCGTCGCCTCCTGCGCCACGAAATTATTGTTGTCCGAGTCGCTCGCTCCATCCACTTTCGTCGCGATCTCGGGCCGGAGTGCGGCGCGCACGGCCCGCGCGAGATCACGGACGGTGCGGTCCTCGGGCGCGACCGCGCGCGCCCGCGTTGCATAGACCTGCGCGAGGTCGGGTTGACCCTTCCAGTAGAGGGTTTGTGCTAGCCCGACCAAGAGCTCCGGATCGTCGGGATGCCGTTCCAAGGCCTTGCGCCACAGACCCTCGGCCCGGTCTAGGTCCCCGCCCCAGGCGATGGCACGCGCCCGCCCCGCGAGCGCGTTCGCGCGATCGGGGAATCGCAACAACACCGAGTCATACAACGCCTCAGAAGCCGCCGTCTTGCCTGCCCAGGCCAGCACCTGCGCGTGGGACACCATGATATCGGGATCGCGGGGGTCGATCCGTCGCAGCCTGATGAAGCGCGCCAGCGAACGGACCAGTTTGCCGTCCCAGCTGTCGAGGATCGCGAGCCGGTACAAGGCCCGCTCGTTGGACGAGTCGGTGGCCAGGACCCGCTCATAGCCGGCCCGGGCGCCGAAGTAATCCCCTCTCTGAAACGCCTGGTCCGCCGCCGGCAGCTGCGCGGCCAGCGGGCGCGTGAGTAACGCGACACTCAACGAGAGGGCGATCCCTCGCGTCACCAGGATCCCCACACGTCGCGCATCGCCGCGTAGGCGGGCTTCAAGCGCTCGTGCCACGTAGGCACCTCCCAGGTCGGCCAGGCGTACGTCAGTGCGGGTTGCAGGCGCGCCAGGACGCCGCCGTGGGACCGGTCGAGAGCCACCACGTCGAAGCGAAACCCGTCGGTCACGTCCGTCTCAAACGTCCCGTTCCGTCGGTAGCGCACCATGACGTGGCGCGAGGACGGATCGGTGACGTTCAGGAGCCCCCAGGCAATCCGCACCTCCACGAGACCCGCGGCTCGGTCCACATACCAATCGGCGAGGCTCGACTCTGCCGCCCGGCCGTACCGCAGCCGCCCGCGATTCACGCCGCGCGCCGGGTACGTCCGACCGCTCCGGGCGATGCGCCACCGGTTGGTCGTGACGAACAACGAATCGAACGCCCCGTCACGTCGGGTCCTGTCGGCGGTTGCCGCCTGATGATAGAAGAGATCGAGATCTGTCGGCCCCATACCCCCCCGAGGCCCGAGGAACGGGTTGTACCACGGCGCCACCACGAGCTGCGCGTCGCTCGTGTCGTTGAGGACCAGTGCGAACTCGCATCCCACGTCGCTCGATCCGGCGTTCCTCGGCAGGCGGAACTGGCCGCGATCGCGACGGTACGTGTCGATCCCGACGACATAGCCGGCCGAGTCGAACCCCGGTTGGCCGGCGAGCGCTACATACAGATAGGACGGGTCGGCCCCGATGCGCAATACGAGCGAGTCGGCACGTGCCAGCGTAGGGAGCGCCCGCCAGTCGGCGGGGTCGCCCCCGGGCTCGGGCGTGACCCCCGCTGGCCCCGCATACTCCCCCAGCAGGCCGTAGTGCTGCTCGGCGTCCTCCACGTTGTGCCAAAGACGGGTCCGCTCCGCCGGAGCTTCCAAATCGATCGTCACCCACGTGTGCTTGAACCATTCGTCGAGCCAGGCGAACAGCACTCCCCCGGCCGCCCCCGCAGCGCGGACCTCCCGCGTGAGCCGCGCATCGATCTCGGCCATCGCGCGCTCGTCATGCCCCCCGTGGCCCATCCCCTCGCCCTGCAAGTGCGACACGCCCCGCGAGGAGGGAACACCGTACTCTGCGATCAAGAGCGGCCGCCCCGCATGATGCTGCTTGAGGGCGCGCAAGTAGCCGAAATAGTGAGACCGGCCCTCGGCCGACCCCGCCGCGCCGTACGCCGAGTCGAGATCGATGAAGTCGGGATAGTAGGGGTACGCGTGATACGACGCGAAGTAGCCCGCCAGGTTTGCGGGGCTGGTGTGCACCAGCATCGCGTCGAGCGATTCGCGGTCGTTGTCGTACTCCTTGAGCCGCGGGTTGGGCGGGAAGCCGTAGCGGCGACGCAGCCGCTGCTCCTCCTCGAGCGTGGGCTCCGTCGGGTGAGCGAGTGGGTCCAGCGTCGGCCAGTTGGTGTAGGCGATGGGCCGCTGGGCATGATAGGTATCCCACTCGTAGGCGAGCAGGTAATCGCACTGCTCCGCCATCCACACATCAGCCGGCGTGCCGCGGTCCAGCGCGAGAAAGCGGCCAGCGAACGCGGTGCGATCGCGCCGCCGCGCGTTGTAGGCCCGGATCGAAAACGGCTCCCACTCCCGGCCGATGATGAACCCGAGTACGTGATCCGACACGTCGGCGTCGTAGCGACCGAACGCGTGCCCGGGCCGGGCCGCAATGAGCCCGTGCCCGTGCACCAGGTCTACGACCCGGCGCATCTCGGCACGGAACGGCGCCTTCCAAGCCACGGCGTCGTAGTCGTCGCCGGGGGGCAGCTCGGTCCACACCCCGTGCAAGAGCCACAGTGCCCGATCGGGGTGGGCGTCGTTCCACGCTTTGAAGGCCCGGTAGAAGGCCGGCGGAAGAATCGTGTAGACCCGAATGGCGTTGGCGCGCGCCCCAGCGATGAGCCCGAACCACCGGCCGTACGTTGAATCATCGGTAGGAAACTCGGAGGGGAAGTGGCCGGGAAGTGCGACGCCGAGATTGATACCCTTCACGTAAAACGGCCGCCATCCGCCCCCTGCGCGGATCTCGAAGCCATCCCCGGCCGTCCGGGCCGCCAAATCGGGGTCGACCGGCCGCACCACGGGTCGCAAGGCGAGGCCGCTATCGATCCCGAGGGCCAGGAGCTGAAGCTCGGCGTCCTCATACCCGGGCGCGAGGCGCAGCGTGCGGCGCCACGCATCGGCCGCCGCAGCAGGCCGGCCCAGGCGCGAGCGGGCGAGGCCGAGCCCGTACCACGCCTCGGCGTCGCTCGCGTCACTCGCCACCGCTCGGAGGAATCGCTCGGCAGCGCTGCGAGGCTGGCTCTGCCGCAGGAGGACGAACCCGAGCCCGAGCTGCGTTGAGTGATCACCCGGACACAGAGAATCGGCGACCGCGAAGTGCGTCGCCGCCTGCACGATCGCGCCACGGCGGTACGCCTCCCAGCCCGCGGTGGTCCCGCGGGCCGCGGCCGCGGCGTGCGGGCACGGCGCGGGCACCTGCGAGCCGAGCGCCAGGAGCAAAAGGAGCATGAGCCGGTGCGCCAAGATAATGAAAAGACCGGCACATGCTCGCCCGCCTCAGTGGAACGTCACGCCCAAGCCGAGCTCGACGACGTTCTGCTTCCAGCCGGTGGCGTATCTTCCCACGCCACTCTGGTTCACATCCCCCACTGCCCCATAGACGTAGTTCACGACCGGCGTGAGGGACACGTCCCGGCCCACCCGGAGGTCGTAGCCCGCGCCCGCGGTGAACCCCCAGCCCGTGCCGTCAAACGAGGGCGTGGAATTGACGTGATAGTTGGAAAAGCCGAGGCCGCCCGTGACGAAGAATCCGCTCCTCGCGGCAGGATAGAGATAGAGCGACGCCGTGAGGTTGGTCAGCGCCTCGGTGGCCGAGCTGTCGGAGTGCAGCCAAGTGTTGATGGCACCGCCCACCAGCACGTTGCGGCTGGGCGTGCCGCCCAGTTTCACGAACCCCGTGATGCCGTCCGTGCGGGGCCCGCCGCCGCAGTTGTCGCACGTGATGTTGGCCGAGCCATAGCCCAGGCCGAAGCCGATCCAGAAGCCGTCGCGGCGCTGCGGATACTGCGCCCGTGCGGCGGACGCCGCGCAGGAGAAAGCGGCGAGCAAGGTGACGATTCGCGCCGTACGCATGAAACCCTCCCTTCCCGGTGACGGCGCGGAGTGAGGGCGACTTCCATGCCCGACGCGGCGAGCACGCCGGCGGCGTGACATCGTCCACGGCTGCGGTCAGCCGACCGTCCCCGGTCTAGGCGCGCTGCGCCTCCGCGACGGGGGCGGCGGTCATGCCGACAGCGCGCCACAGTGAGCCCAGCCCGATAGTATGGGCGGAGCCATCCTTCTGCGTGACTTGCAAGCTGGTGCGAGCGGCATATAGTATGCTGCGCGTAGCATACTGCTACGTGATACTCATTTCGTGCATCCTAGGCACGATTTCGTTGACACCGTGCTCTGACGGGGGGCTAGCTTTTCCATCATGAAACTCATCACAACCATCGTTCGGCCCGAACGGCTGCCCGAGGTCAAAGCGGCGCTATTCCAGGCCGGCGTCACCGGGATCACGCTCAGTCGCGTGAGCGGTCACGGGGGCGAGCAAGAGATCGTGAGCCAGTACCGCGGCAACACGGTCGTCATGGAGTTCCACGAAAAGGTCAAGATCGAGATGGTGTGCTCGGAGCCGTTCGTCGAGCCGTGCATCAAGGCCATCCTCTCTTCCGCGCGCACCGGAGAAGTGGGTGACGGCAAGATCTTCGTCCAGCCTATCGAGCGCGTGATCCGCATTCGGACCGGTGAGCTCGACAACGCCGCCCTCACGGCCGTGAACGCGGACGCCGTGCAGCGCGCGGCGCTCGAGACCGCTCACCACGCATGAACGCCATCTCCGCGGGCGACACCGCCTGGGTCCTCACCTCCACCGCGCTGGTGATGGTGATGACGGTAGGTCTCGCGTTCTTCTATGGTGGCCTGGTGCGCCCCAAGAACGCGCTCAACACGATGATGATGAGCGTCGTCGCGCTGGGCGTGGTGAGCGTGCAGTGGGTGCTGGTGGGCTACTCGATCGCGTTCGGGCACGGGACGCCCTGGTGGGGCGGGCTCGCCTGGCTGGGCTTCAAGGGCGTGGGCCTCGAGCCCGACGCCGCGTATGGCGCCACGATTCCCCTGCAGGCGCACGCGATGTTCCAGCTGATGTTCGCAATCATCACGCCGGCGTTGATCTCGGGCGCGATCGTGGAGCGCATGCGCTTCCGCGCATACGTGGTGTTCCTCGTCCTCTGGGCGACGTTCGTGTACGACCCACTCGCCCACTGGGTGTGGGGGTCGGGCGGCTGGCTGGCAAAGCTCGGCGCGCTCGACTTTGCCGGCGGGACGGTAGTGCACATCAGCGCCGGCGTGTCGGCGCTCGTGGCCGCCCGCATGCTCGGACCCCGGAAAGACTTCAAGCGCACGGCGATCGTGCCGCACAACGTCCCGCTCGTGCTGCTCGGCGCGGGTCTCCTGTGGTTCGGCTGGTTTGGATTCAACGCCGGCTCGGCGCTCGCCGCGAACGGGCTCGCCGCCCTCGCGTTCACGAATACCAACACCGCGGCCGCGACCGCAATGGTCGCGTGGGTGTGCCTCGACCTGCTGCGCACCGGGAAGGCGACCGCCGTCGGCGCCGCCACCGGCCTCGTGGTCGGCCTCGTCGGCATCACGCCGGCGGCGGGCTACATCACCGTGCCGGCCTCACTGGCCGTGGGCGCCCTGGCGGCGCTCGTGAGCTACACCGCCATCCAGATCCGCGCGAAGACGACGCTCGATGACTCGTTGGACGTGTTCTCCTGCCACGGGCTCGCGGGAGTGGCTGGGGCGCTCCTCACGGGTGTGTTCGCCACCAAACTGGCGAACCCGGCTGGCGGTGACGGCTGGCTGGCCGGCAACTTCGCCCAAATGGGCGTGCAGCTCGTGGCGATCCTCGCCGCCGTGGTGATCGCCGCGGCCGGCACGGCCGTCATTCTGGCGCTCGTCCAGGCCACGCTCGGCGCCAAGGCCGGCGTGCGCGAGCAGCTCTCCGGGCTCGATCTGAGCGAGCACGGCGAGGAAGCGTACTTCGGCGAGCAGGGGGCGACCCCGTCGCCGGGTGTATCGCTCGGCCAAGGGGTGATCGTTTCGGCTGCCCCTCCGGAGCCGCTCAAGGTCGCCGCCGCGTAGCGGTCGCGGTGCCCTCGGGACCAGCTCGTCAGCCGGAACCGCGGCTGACGAGCTGGTTCTCGAGGAACAGGAATTCGATGCCGGTTCCGAGGAACGTGTCGATCGCTTCGCGCGGCGTGTTCACGATGGGCTGGCCCTTGATGTTGAAGCTGGTGTTCAGGACCATCTCGCGCCCCGTAGTCTTCCCCACCGCCCGCAGCAGCTCGTGAAACTCGCGGTTGTCCTGGGCCGAGACGGTTTGCACCCGGGCCGAGCCGTTCACATGGGTAATGGCCGGCAGCTGGTCCCGGAATTCTTCACGCACGTTCACCGTCATGATCATGAACGGCAGCTCGGAGTTGGGCGCGACCTCGAACCAGCGATCGACCTCCTCGATCGACACGGCGGGCGCGAACGGCCGGAACGCCTCCCGCATCTTCACCATGGCATTGATGCGATCGCGCATCGCGGGATGCCCGGGATCGGCGAGGATGCTGCGGTGTCCTAGCGCCCGCGGGCCGAACTCCATGCGGCCGCGATACCACGCCACGACCCGGCCCTCCCCGATGAGGCGGGCGGCTTCCGCGCAGGCCTCCGCGAGCGTGCCGAACCGCTCGACCTGCACGCGATCGCGGTACTGCGCGAGCGCCGCGTCAATGTCCGATGACGTAAAGCCAGGGCCGAGGAAAGGAACCGAAAACCGCTCGTTCCGCACCTCGCCGGCGACCGCCGCGCGGTGCAGCGCCGCGCCCAGGGCGGTGCCGTCGTCGCCCGCGGCGGGCTGCACGTAGATCTCGTCGAAGGCCCCCGAACACAGCAGCTTCCCGTTCGAGGTGCAGTTCAGGGCGACCCCGCCCGCCAGCGCGAGGCGCCGCTGTCCCGTCTCGGCCGCGAAATGGCGGCACAGGTGCAGCATGGTCCGGTCGAGGCAGGCTTGCAGGGCGGCTGCCACGTCGCGGTGCACATCGGTGATCTGGTCGTCGGGACGCCGCGCCGGCACCAGGTGCTCGGTGAGATGCGCGCGCGTCGCGAGGTAGTGCTCGCGCTCGCCGCGGTTGCGGTTCGCGCGCAGCAGCGGAATCCGGATACCGCCGTCCGGTTCCAGCTCGACGGCGTTCTCGAAGAAGCGACAGAACCGCTCGGAGTCGCCGTAGGGGGCGAGCCCCATGATCTTGTATTCGTCGGCGTTGAAGTCGAAGCCCAGGTGCAGCGTGACGAGCGAGTACAACACGCCGATCGAGTCGTGCGCGGGGATCTGGGCGATCCGGTCGAGGCGCCCGGCACGCGCGTGATACACGGTCACGCTCTGCACCTCTCCCATCCCATCGATCACTACCACCAAGCACTCGTCCCACCCCGATGTGTAGTACGCGCTGGCGGCGTGCGCGAGGTGGTGACCGACGTGATGGACCCGCTCCGCGGGGAAGCCCGGAAAGTCGCGCGTCACGAGCGCGAGCAGCGCGTCCCGGGAATACACCTCGCGGTACAAGTCGCGGGAGACGGGATCGACCGCGTACACGCTGCGGTAGGGCGCGTAGTCGAACCCATGGGCCAGCTCGTCGATGTCCTGGATCCCGAGCCCGGCCTCAGCGAGGCAGTACGCGATCGCGCGCTTGGGGAAGTCGCCGGTATGCTTGTGCCGGCTGATCCGCTCTTCCGCCACCGCCGCGACGACGGTCCCGTCCACGATCAAGGCCGCGGCCGAGTCGTGCCCCTGTGAGATGCGATACTCCCGCTCGTCGAGGTTCGGCCAGTGGGCCCGCTTGAAGGGGATCGACCCTTCGAATCCGCTGATGCCGAGAATCTTCAGAGAGGAGGCTTTTCAGGGTTCGGACGGAGGGAGCGCAAGAACCGTACGCAATGACGGAAAGCCAACGGCACTGGGTGCGTGGCGCGCGCGCCACAGGGGAAAAGGTCCTCGGGCCTGGAGAACAAACAGCCCGCTTCTTGCACGGAGGGCCGGCGTTGCAGCTCTCACCGTCGCTTTCATGAGAGGTAGCATGACCGGTCGACTGCTCGATACCGGGCTCAAGGTGTTCGCGACCTGCCCGCCATCCTACGCCGCATCACCCCAGATCTACCTGCGGGAGGTCCTGGAGGTGGCCCGGTGGAGCGAGGCGGCCGGGTGCGAAGGCATCCTGATCTATACCGACAACGGGCTCGTGGACCCCTGGCTGATCGCCCAGGCGATGATCACGCACACGGAGCGCCTCTGCCCCCTCGTGGCCGTGCAGCCCGTCTACATGCATCCCTACGCGGTGGCGAAGATGGTCGCCTCGCTGGGCTTCCTGCACGGGCGACGCATCTACCTCAACATGGTGGCGGGGGGCTTCAAGAACGACCTCGAGTCCCTGAACGACCCGACGCCGCACGACGAGCGCTATACACGCCTGGTGGAGTACACCAAGCTCATCATGGACCTGCTGAGCGGGCCGGGGCCGGTGACCCTCGACGGGCGCTACTACAAGGTGGCGAACGTCAGGATGACGCCGCCGCTCAAGGCGCACCTGATCCCGGGCGTGTTCGTGTCCGGGTCGTCGGAGGCGGGACTCGCCGCCGCCCGGGAGCTTGGCGCGCTCGCAGTGCGCTACCCCAAGCCCGTTGCCGAATACGAGGCGGCTCCCCCGCCGGACGCGGCGGCACTGGGGATCCGAATCGGGATCATCGCGCGCGAGGAGGCGGGCGACGCGTGGACGGTCGCCCGGGCCCGGTTCCCCGAGGACCGGCGCGGCCAGCTCACCCATCAACTAGCGATGAAGGTGTCCGATTCCGAGTGGCACAAGCATCTGTCCAGGCTCGGTGAGATCGCGGCGGGCGAGGAGCAGCCCTACTGGATGGTGCCGTTCGAGAACTACAAGACGTTCTGCCCCTATCTGGTGGGAAGCTATGATCGGGTGGCCGACGAGATCGCCCGCTACGTCGGGGTGGGCTACCGAAGCATCATCCTGGACGTGCCGGCGAGCCCGGAAGAGCTGGAGCACATTGGCCTCGTGTGCGAGCGTGCGGCGGAGCGCGTGACGTCGTGAGCTTGCTGTTGCAGCACTGGGTCACCGCGCAGGCCGCCCGACGTCCCGGGGCAGGAGCCCTGGTCTTCAAGCAGGAGCGTCTCACCTACGAGGCGCTCGAGCTGGCCAGCAATCGGCTGGCGCACCTTCTCAAGGACGCAGGGTGCGCGCGCGGCGACCGCGTCTGTCTGCTCACCCCCAAGTCCCCGGCCGCAATCGTCGCCATCCTCGGGGTGCTCAAAGCCGACGCCGTGTACGTGCCGCTCGATCCTGGAAGCCCGGTGCCCCGGCTCGAGAAGATGATCGCCTCGTGCGACAACCGCTGGATTCTCGCGAGCGGAGCTGTCGGGCCGACGCTGGAGGCGCTATTCGCTTCTCCAGGCTTCCCCGACGCCCACTCAATCGGCTGGCTCGGCGCCGGTCAGCCCCCGGCTGCCATCACGGCACAGTTTTCCATGGCGGATCTGAGCGCGTACCCATCGACGCTCCCGCCCGGCGCGAACGGTCCCCAGGACCCAGCCCATATCCTGTTCACGTCGGGCTCGACCGGAGTGCCCAAGGGCGTGGTCATCACGCACGCCAGCGTGCGTGCGTTCATCGAGTGGGCGGTGCCCTACTTCGACACCGCGCCGACCGATCGGATCTCGGGGCATCCCCCGCTGCACTTCGACCTCTCCACCTTCGACATGTTCGGGACGTTCGCGGCGGGCGCCGAGCTGCACCTCGTACCGCCGGAGCTGAACCTGCTGCCGCACAAGCTGGCCGAGCTGATCCGCAGCGCCGAGCTGACGCAGTGGTTCTCCGTGCCGTCGGTGCTCAACTACATGGCAAAGTTCGACGTGGTGAAAGACGCCGACTTCCCGAGCCTGCGCCGCGTGCTTTGGTGCGGTGAAGTCTTCCCCACGCCCCCTCTCATGTACTGGATGCAGCGACTGCCGCACGTCACCTTCACCAATCTCTACGGCCCGACCGAGGCGACGATCGCCAGCAGCTACTATACCGTCCCGTCGTGCCCCGTGAGCGAGGACGAAGTGATCCCGATCGGGCAGGCCTGCGGCGGCGAAGAGCTGCTCGTCCTGGACGAAGCACTTGGGCCGGTCCCGCCGGGCGAAGTCGGGGACCTCTACATCCGCGGCGCGGGCCTCAGCCCGGGATACTGGCGCGACCCCGCGAAGACCCGGGGCGCCTTTCTACCGTATCCCGGCGGCGCCGACCCGGAAGACCGGATCTATCGCACCGGCGACCTCGCGACCCTCGGCCCGGACGGCTTGGTCCGGTTCCTGGGGCGGGCGGATTCGCAGATCAAGACGCGCGGCTATCGGGTCGAGCTGGGTGAGATCGAGGCCGCGCTGCACGCGCTGGGCACGCTGCGGGAGTGCGCCGTGGTCGGCGTACCGAGCCAGGACTTCGACGGGGTGGCCATCTGCTGCGCGTTCGCGCCGCTCGCCGGCGCCGAGGTAACGCCGACGGGTCTGCGCGAGAGCCTGACACGCGCGTTGCCGCCCTACATGCTCCCCTCCCGTTGGCTCGCGTTCGCGGAGCTGCCCAAGACGTCCAACGGTAAGATCGATCGTCGCAGGCTCAAGGAGGTGTTCACCGCCGAGACGGTGGGTGCCCGGTGACGACCGTGTCCCCTCCCACCACGTCCTCGGTCGCAGCCGAGCTCGCGGTCGTGTTCGCCAATGACCTGCACATCGACGTGCCAACACCGGAGACCGACCTGTTGGCGACCGGACGGCTCGATTCCGTCGCGGTGGTGGAGCTGCTGCTGCAGCTCGAAAAGCGGTTCGGTATCCGCGTCGACATGGAGGATCTCGAGATCGATCACTTCCGCTCCCTTGACTCGATCGCGGCGCTCATCGCCGCGCGCCGCCGCAACGGTGGCCCCTGAAGACTGCGGGGTTGATCCGTGCGATGGGTCGCATTCGGCAATTCGCGCCCGACGACATCCCGGCCATCGTATCCTTGCGGCGCAGAACGTTTCGGCACAGCGACCGTCCGACCGCCGATGATCTGGGCGCCTATCTCGAGCAGATCTTCTTTCGGAACCCGTGGTGCGATGAGGCGATGCCGTCGCTGGTCTATCTGAACGCCACCGGGGAGATCGTGGGGTTCATGGGCGTAGTGCCGCGCCCAGCCACGTTTCAGAACCGGCCGATCCGCGTCGCTGTCGGCACGCAGCTGATGGTTGACCCGGCCGCTCGTGGCGTGGTCGGCGTCGCGCTGGTGAAGGCCTTCCTTTCAGGTCCACAGGACCTGTCGTTGGCCGATCTCGCAAATGACATGAGTCGCAGGTTGTGGGAGGCGCTGGGCGGTACAGTCTCCCTCGTACAGAGCCTCCAGTGGACCCAGCCGCTGCGGCTGGGAAGGTTTTACGTCGGACGCGTGGCACTGCGGCTGCACGCGCGGGCGCTGGCGTGGGGGCTGCGACCGGTGTCTTGGGCCGTCGACGGCCTCACCGCCCGGTGGCCCCCGGCGCGTGGGCTACGGGAGTCGCCGCTCACCCCCGCGCTCATGGCTGCGCACCTCCCCGACCTGCTGGACCACGTGATGCTGCAGCCCCGGTACGACGAGGGATCGCTGCGCTGGCTGCTCGATCAGTTGGCGGCGATCAGGAAGCGAGGTGAGTTGCGCGGCGTCGCGGTCCGGGACGCGGACGACTCGCTCGTCGGGTGGTATCTCTACTACGCCAATGCCGGCGGTGTTGGTCAGGTCGTGCAAATAGCCGCTCGACGGGACCGGGGCGGTGACGTGCTCCAGTGTTTGTTTCACCACGCGTGGGAACAGGGGCTGGTCGCCCTACAGGGTCGGCTCGAACCAGACCTCCTGTCGGCCATCGGCGCCCGCGGAGCGCTCGTCTCCCGCGACGCGCCTTGGGTGCTGGTTCAATCCCAACGCCCCGAGCTCTCCGCAGCCATCCACCGCGGCGACGCCTCTCTTTCGCGCCTCGATGGCGAGTGGTGGATGTGCTTCTGATACCATGCTCCAAGTCGGTGCGGGCGCCAGGCGCACGCCGACGCAGGTTGGTGCGACCCGCGTCGCACATCCTGTTGCATCGAGGCCACATGCCAGGTGCATCGGGCACGCGCGACCGCCCTGAAGCTGGGAGGCTGGGTGGCCCGAACTCTGCTTAGTAGGGAGGTGCACCCGTGCGCCGCCCGAGCGGGAAGGGAAATTGGTACAGCTATGAAGCTCCTGTCGTTGGACTGCCCCGAGCTGATCGAGCTCGCGGCCAACTGGCTGAGCCAGC
>Ga0137415_10004469_pt1 | contig 13843 bp, 11 predicted proteins | sample CZODoug3_1_1_16f_FD_183082 | JGI IMG/M metagenome (GOLD analysis project Ga0137415, IMG submission 183082) | Vadose zone soil fungal communities from Angelo Coast Range Reserve, California, USA - CZODoug3_1_1_16fungal (Hybrid Assembly) | ecosystem: Environmental > Terrestrial > Soil > Vadose... | reverse complement strand
TTATCAAATGTCTGCACCTGCTGAACTAATCGTGTCTGATAGAGCGTTCCTCCATTGGCGACGACGCCCATGGCTTGAGCCATTTGCAATGGAGTGACCTGCGTGTCTCCCTGGCCGATCGACATGTTTGCGATATCGCCGTTTAGGATTTTGCGGCCGTGCGTTGCCTTCATGTATTCGTCGTTCGGAATGCGACCTTCTGCCTCCCCGCGCAGCGGGATCCCGCATTTCGCGCCGAAGCCCAGCTGTAACGCCCAGTCGATGATTGGTCCGGCACCGGTCTTGATACCAACTTGATAAAACCATGTGTCGCAAGATTCGGTGAGCGCCTGCACGAAATTTAGCGCGCCCCGATCGCTCTTTTTCCAGTTGTGGAACGTGACGTTGCCAACCTGAAGCGCAGGCATGCATTCGTATCGATCGTCCGGATACACAGCGTGACTTTCCAGCGCGGCAATGCCGACGGCGACCTTGAACGTGGACCCTGGCGGGTAGGACGAACGATACGCTCGTGGCAAAAGCGGGATGTCCTTGTCATCTTGCAAACTCTTGAGTTGCTCCGCCGAGATCGACGGCACGAATAAGTTGGGGTCGTAAGTAGGCCACGAGGCCAACGCGAGAATATCGCCATTGTTGGGGTCGATAATCACGATCGCGCCTCGCTTTGCTTTTGCTTCCAGCGCTTTTTCCGCGAGTTGCTGAACGCGCAAATCAAGAGTCGTCACGACGTTGTAACCAGGCTCAGGCGGCGTGATGAGTTTCTCGGAAGTCTTCCGGCCGTCCTTGTCGAAAGTGAGTTTGTATTCGCCGTGCTTGCCCGTGAGCATGTCGTTAAACGTTTGCTCGAGTCCCTCGCGTCCCTCCGTTTCAGGCCAGAGCGTTTCGTGATTATCAACAATGCCATCGGGATTTCGCCCGGTCTTGCCTGTGTAGCCGATAATCTGACCGGCAACTTTTCCATTGGGGTAAATCCTCACATAGACAGGCCGCACCAGTATGCCAGGAGGCAGATCACCCTTTACCTTTTCATGCTCTTCTTCGCTAAGATTCTGCGCGATCTCCAGCGGCATGATTCCGCGGTTGCGGTAGTGACGAAGGATCGCCTCGTCAGAAACTCGAAGCTTTCGGCCGAGTAACCTGCCAGCGGCATCTATTTTTTCCTTCGTAAAACCGAGCGCTTGCTCGTCCGAAAAATCCAGCGGGGTTGGAAAAGTGATGACGAGATTGTAACTGAGCCGATTTTGCGCGAGCGGCGCGCCGTTGCGGTCCGTGATTTGCCCGCGTGGCGCCGGAACATCGAGTATGTAAGTGCGCGCGAGCTTTTGCGTCTCGAACGTCGGGATAATCGTCTCTTCTTCCGCCGAAGCGCTTGGATTCGGCGCAGGCATGGGCGCCAGTGTTTGCGCCTGCGCTTCTAGCGACAGCGCAAACATCAACAAAGCGATCAATAGCCCGACCATATTTATCGAGAATGTCATTCTGAGCGAAGTGAAGAATCTCTGATCATTTCCGGCCGAAAACACACAATAAACAGAGATGTTTCGCTTCGCTCAACAGGAGAGCGTCGTCAATGGCTTTGCAGGAATCGATGCACTTCTTCGGCCAGCTTGCGGCCAATCCCCTCGATGGAGGCAATCTCGTCCACAGTTGCTTTGCGGAGACGATTCACCGAGCCAAATCGCCGCAACAACAAATTCTTTCGGTTCTGGCTCACACCCTGACAATCGTCCAGAATACTTTCCTCCACCCGCTTTTTCATGAGTAGCTGGTGATAGGCGTTTGCGAACCGATGGGCTTCATCACGGATGCGCTGAAGCAATCGCAAAGCAGGCGAGTCCATGGGTAGTCGCAATGGCAACGCGCGCGCCGGTCGATAAATCTCCTCGTGTTCCTTCGCAAGTCCTATGATGGGAAGATCGTGCAACCCGAGGCGCTGCAGTTCACGACACGCAGCCGAGAGTTGGCCTTTTCCTCCATCGACAATGATAAGGTCAGGCAGACGAACGAAAGATTGCGGATACCGGATAGCGGAAACCGGATAGGTTTCCAGCCGACGCGCTGTGTCAAACGCGTTCTCCTGAGAGTGTTCGGCCGAAACATCGATGACGCGATTCTCGTCTTTGCTTTCCGGTCTCCGGTTTCCGGTATCCGAAATTTGTAACAACACACGTGAGTATCTTCTCCTCACGACTTCAGCCATGCTGGCGAAATCGTCCTGCCCTTCGACTGTGCGCACGCGATAACGTCGGTAATTGTTCTTGTCCGGTACGCCGTCCCGGAAACAAACCATCGACGCAACGACGTGTGTCGTAGAAATGTTCGAGATATCAAAACACTCCATAACGTGTGGAACGCCAGGTAATCGCAGCGCATCGGCCAATGCGCGCACATCCGCCAGCGGATCAATCGTGGTGGGCAAACTACCGCGCGTAAATCGGCGCGTCGGCCTCGTAGTGTTCCGCAAATCCTCGACCATATTGCGAAGTTCGGCTGCTTTTTCGAAATCCATTTTCTCCGCCGCCTTGCGCATTTCGGCTTCCAGTGTTGAGATCATCTCCCGCGAATGTCCCTCGAGAAAATCACACGCCTGCGCCACGCGCTCGCGGTATTGCTCGGCACTGATTTCGCTCAAGCGCACCGGCAGTTGGTAGGTCGAAGATTTGAGTTCCCGCTCGGTCGGTGCGCCGCGGCCAAACGTGAGGACACCAAATTTTTTGCGCATGAAATTCAGTGTCTGCCGAAGTGCACCCGCATGCGCATACGGACCGAAGTAGCGGCTGCCGTCGTCCTTTTTGAATCGGGCGAGGCGAAAACGCGGCCATTCTTCCGAAAGATCAACTCTGACCACGAGGAAACGTTTGTCGTCACGGAAGGAAACGTTGTAACGCGGTCGATATTCTTTGATCAATTTGCCTTCGAGCAAAACTGATTCCGCGTCGCTGCGAACGGTATGCGTCTCAAAATCCCACGTCGCGTCCAGCATGGCGCGCGTCTTCAGATCGGCCTGAGCCAGTTTGGACGGCAGGAAATACGAACTTACTCGTTTGCGCAGGTCGCGCGCCTTGCCCACGTAAATGACTCGGTTAAACCGGTCGCGCATCAAGTACACGCCGGGCTTGTGCGGCACTTCGTGCACTTTCTTCTGCAGGTCAGGCTTCTGTTTTCTCGATGCAGCCATCCGGCTGCAAATTTACGCGAGAAGCCGGCAAGGTGAAACTGGCCGCGTCGGCTAGAGTAGCGCGTGCTGCTGTAGCGACGGCCCTGTGGGCCGTGTCAATCACGAGAAAAGTAGTCGAGATGAACCGGCCACAGGCCGGTGGCTACAGGACTTATGAAATCACGCAGTAAAAAAAGCGCCCGCAAGATTTCTCACGGGCGCTCTTAATTTTTAGCAGGAACGCTTACGGCCTTGTTGTGGTTGTGGTAGTTGTTTCCTCGCGTTTGATAACCGCTGCAGGCCGGCTGACCACAACTTTGCGGACAACTACACGGTCGCCCACGGTTGAGTAATAGACGGTCGCAGGCATGTCCGGACGAACCGCCGACCAACTCACAACGCGACCTTCCGGATCCACAACACTCGTTTCTTTGGTGTAGTAATACCGCACGGGTGCCACATCCGGAGCGGTTCGGAACGTGATGTAATCCGACTCCGGCGCGTAGGTGACAATCGTGCCCGCGGCGCTGGTGGTTGTTTGCCGGGTTGTCGTTGTACCTGTCAGCGGATCTGTCGTCGTGGTTGTTGTGGTTTGTTGTGCGAACGCCAAACCCAGCGATGCCGCGCAAAGCAACCCTGCTGCCAATATTTTCGCTAATCTGGTTTGTTTCATATTTGTCCCTCTGCTTTGATTAAATGGATGTTCTCCAACGTGTATGTCCCCGGCCACCTAAGGCGGGAGTCTCTTCAGTTACGCCCTCGTATCGTAAATTCGGCCTCGTGCGGTCGTCCCTGGTGGCGTAAACCCTTGCGCGCGGCCAGGGTAGCGTAACGAACTCTATGCAAACACTGCCCGGTTTCCGCGATTTCCTGCCCGAGGAGTGCGCGAAGCGCAATTACATCTTCGCGCGCTGGCGCGAGGTGGCGCGTCGTTATGGCTTTGTGGAATGGGAAGGCCCTCCGCTGGAACCTACGGAGCTCTACAAAAAAAAGAGCGGCGACGAAATTGTCGAGCAACTTTTCAACTTCACAGACAAAGGCGAGCGCGAAGTCGCGCTACGCCCCGAGCTGACGCCCACGCTCGCCCGCGTCGTCGCACTGCATGAGCGTGAATTCAAGAAGCCTCTTAAGTGGTTCTCCATTGGACAATTCTTTCGCTACGAGAAACAGCAGCGTGGTCGTCTCCGCGAACATTTTCAGCTGAACTGCGACATCATCGGGGAATCGGATCTCACAGCCGATATCGAGCTGGTGGCGCTCTGTATCGATGTTCTTCGTGCGTTCGGATTCACCGAAAAAGATTTCGCTGTGCGAATCAGCGACCGCGAATTTTGGACAGATTTTCTCCGGGAAAAAGATGTGCCTGCAGATCGCTGGGGCGAGTTCCTCCAGGCTATTGATAAATTTGGACGCGAGCCGCGTGAGAAGACAGCCGAAAAACTCGGCAACCTCGCCGACGCTGTTTTTGCAACTCTAAAGAGCGGTGGCAAAAGCGCGAAGCTCGAGGCGCTTGTCGATGGCCTACGCGCTCGCGGCCTTGCGGACTTCGTCGAAATCGATGTAGGAATCGTCCGCGGGCTCGCCTACTACACGGGGATCGTCTTCGAGGTGTTCGATCGCGCCGGAAAATTCCGCGCCCTCGCAGGTGGCGGGCGGTACGACAATTTGATCGGACAACTCAGTGACGGCGCGGTGTCGCTGCCCGCACTCGGTTTCGCCATGGGCGACGTTGTGCTTGGCGAACTGATCAACGGAATCCCGGATGCCCGCAACGCAATCCAGAAAGCGATTAAACGCGACACTAAGATCGATATCTATGTTGTAATCGCAAAGGAAGAACGCCGTGCTGACGCGCTGAAACAGATCCAGCAACTTCGCGACCGTGGTTTTCTCGTCGATTACCCGCTCACGCCGACAAAAGTTGCTCGACAATTCCAAGCCGCTGAAGAACTCGGTGCGCGCGTGGCGGTGCTGTTTGGCGATGAATGGCCACAGGTGAAAATGAAAAATATGGCAACAGCGCAGCAGGAACTTGTTGCGGGTGATAAATTGCTGGATCGCGTGACGGAGCTTCTTTGACGCTTGCTGTAGTGTCCGCTGTCCTCAGCGGATACCCAGACTAGCTGGCAAACTCGCACTGCGCTGAGGACAGCGCACGCTACAGCACAGTGTAAGCGCTTGCGAGATTGTTCGCTTCGCCCAGAATGACGCGGTACTCTTGGTCGTCCCATGTATCGCACAAACAGCTGCAATTCACTTCGCAAAAGCGATATCGGCAGGCAGGTCACGCTTGCTGGCTGGGTAAACGTCACGCGCGATCATGGCGGCGTGACCTTCATCGATCTGCGCGACCGCGAAGGATTGACGCAGGTTGTTTTTCGACCGGAAGAAAACGCGGAGTTGGCAAAGGAAGCTCATAGTTTGCGCTACGAGGACGTGATCCAAGTGTCTGGTCGAGTCGCTGCGCGCCCGCCGGGCACGGAAAACCCAAACCTTGCGACCGGCGATATCGAAATCATTCCGAGCGAGCTACACATTTTGAATCGAGCCGACGTACTCCCGTTCCCGATCGACGCCGAGCCGCAGAATGAAGACTTACGGATGACGTACCGGTACTTCGATCTGCGCCGGCCACGTCTCGCGCACAACCTGCGCATGCGCCATCGGATAGCGAAGGCAACGCGCGATTATCTCGACAGCCAGGGGTTCGTCGAAGTTGAAACGCCGATTCTGTCCAAGAGTACGCCGGAAGGCGCGCGTGACTTTCTGGTGCCGAGCCGAATCGCGCCGGGAAGATTTTACGCGCTACCGCAGGCGCCGCAGCAATACAAACAACTGTTGATGGTAGCCGGCGTGGAAAAATATTTTCAGATCGCGAAATGTTTTCGCGACGAAGATTTGCGCGCCGACCGGCAACCGGAGTTCACGCAAATCGACATCGAAGCTTCATTCGTGACACCTGACGATATTTTCGCAATCACTGAGGGAATGTTGGCCGCAATTTTCAAAGCAGCGCCGAACGCAGATATCAAGACACCGTTTGATCGCCTGACCTATCGCGAGGCAGTCACCAGATATGGCAGCGACAAACCGGATCGTCGTTTTGAAATGGAGCTGGTCGATCTTGGGGAAATTTTTCGCGACAGCAGTTTCAAAGTTTTTCGCGGCGCGCTCGACGCCGGTGGCGTGGTGAAAGCGATCAACGCGAAAGGCTTTGCCGGAATCACGATCGGCCAGGCCGACGAACTTACGGAAATTGCAAAGTTGCACGGCGCGAAAGGACTCGCGTTCATCAAGATCGAGAACGGCGAATGGAAATCGCCGATCGTAAAGTTTTTCTCCGACGCCGAAAAGAAGGCGCTGCAATCGACGCTGAACATCGAAGAAGGCGATTGCGTTTTCTTTGGGGCAGACAAATGGGCGATCGCCTGTGAAGTGCTTGGCCGGTTGCGACTACGGATCGCGGAGATCCAAAATTTGGTTGGGTCTGGTAAAGGCCAGTCCGGCTCGGACTGGGATTTCCTTTGGGTGACAGATTTTCCGCTCTTCGAATGGAGTCCGGAGGAAAACAAATGGAACGCGATGCATCATCCTTTTACGCGACCGAAAGCGGAGGACATGGCGCTGCTTGTGGACGCGACGCCTTCGTCGCGTGGGCTTGAAGCTGCTGAACGCGGCGAGGCGCCGCGTCTACGGCTCAGCGATATTCGCGCCGAGGCGTACGACGTCGTTTTGAATGGCGTTGAGATCGGCGGTGGCAGCATTCGTATTCACGAGCCGGAGCTGCAGGCAAAGATGTTCGAAACGCTTGGCATCAGCCCCGAGGCTCGAGAATCACAGTTTGGCCATTTACTGCGGGCGCTTCGACTCGGCGCGCCGCCGCATGGCGGCATCGCGTTCGGCCTCGATCGGCTGGTCATGCTGATCTGCGGCGAACAAAGTATCCGCGAGGTGATGGCGTTCCCAAAAAACAATCGCAGCATGGATTTGATGACCAGCTCGCCAGCGGAAGTCGATCCAAAGCAGCTACGCGACTTGGGAATTAAACTGGCGAAGGATCAAAAGCTGTAGCGGCGGCGCTGTCAGCTGCATTCGAATCCCCAGCGCATGCTGCCTCTTCAATAACCGAGAGCCGCTTTTCGTTCCGCCGCGGTGGGCAGCGCTTCTTTTTTAAGTGTGATTGCCTCGCCGCCCGCTTCTTTTATTTGGTTGGCTTGCACTGCATTGAACTCGATGTCCTTCGTGAATTCCGGCGGAAGGTCCGCATCCGCATAGATGGCGTGCACCGGGCATACCTCTACACATGCCATGCAATCAATGCATTCATCCGGGTGAATGACCACCTGGTTCTCCATTTCGTAGAAGCACGCGACAGGGCACACCTCTACACAGTCGGTGAACTTACATCCGTTACACTTCTCGGTCACAATATGGGCCATGGCGATTCGGGTAGGCTAAAGGTCGCGTAATGGAATCCAGCGACGCGGATTGGTCAATTCCTAATATTCCGTCATTGGAGGGTTATGTTTCCGGCCGGTCCGGAAAAGAATCGCCACACAGAAGCTGATGATCACCACTTAAACTCTCGACGCAGAAGCTACGTGCGTTTCGGCGGCGGCGATCTGTGTGGCCGGCGTTCGGAAAAGAATCGCGATCGCGAGAGTGACCGTGCAACCGACGAACACAAACCACGGCCAGGAAATGTGCGGCCACCATTCGGGCATGAACCATCCGAAATTCCAAGAGGCCGCGACGAATTTGCCATGTAACAAGGCGAGAAAATCGAATGCCGGGATCGAGACTTTGCACAACACAAGCACGGACATGATGCCAATGATCATCCCGACAACATTCGTGCCATCGCGTCCGCGCGTGCGTGTCAGCATTCCAAGAAGAAACACGCCGACGAGCGCACCGTAGGTGTAACCGAGAATTCCAATGGCGATTGGGATGATGGTGAGTTTAGCATCTTGCAAAACGGCGTTCGCGGCCATTGTTGCAACGATGATCATGAGGACGCCAAAAATGGCGGTGGCAATACGGGCGGCGCGGATGGCCTGGCGATCAGTCGCCCCCGGACGGATATAAGGCAGGTAGAAATCTTTCGTGAAACTGGTCGCGAGCGCGTTGAGCGCGGCTGAGGTGGAGCCCATCATCGTTGCGAAGACGCCGGCGATAATGAGTCCGCGGAACACCACTGGCATTTCGTGGACGATATATTGCCCGAAAATCTCGTTGTCGGCAGCGGGCAGTGTCGCGCCGGGAACGACTGCGTAATAAACGGAAAGCAAAATGCCGACGGTCAGGAACGCGCTCGCGATCGGCAGATCCATCACGCCGCTAAGAATGAGCGACAATTGCGATTTGCGATAATTGGGCGCGGTCAACATGCGTTGCACCATGTCCTGATCCGTGCCGTGCGTCGCCATCGTTAACAATGTCGATCCAACAAATGCGGCGAAAATTGTGTACGGCTCTTCCAACATCGCTTTCAACGCCGGCCCGAATGGCAGGTGCGAATCCCAGCCGGTTTGAAAAAGTTTCACGTTCGACCAGCCACCGAGATTTGTTTTCACGGTGTCGAGTCCCCCGGGGATCTGTCGCACGAGCAGGAAAATGGCAAAGATGACCGAGCTGAACATCAACACCGCTTGGATGACATCGGTCCAAACGACAGCTTTGATTCCGCCGACGGCGGTGTAGATCGTTGTGATGATGGTGACAAAAAGAATGCCCCAGACGTAGGTATTCAGATTCACTGGCAACGAGGGAAAGAGATAACGCCAGATTACAACCATGATGGCGCCGCCGAGATAAAGGCGGACGCCGATGCCGAGGACGCGCGTGAAAAGAAAAATGCCGCTGGCCGCGTTTTTCGTCTTGGTGCCGAAGCGGACAGTCAGAAATTCATAAATGCTTTGCACTCGGTAATCGTAGTACGGCTTGATGAAGGTGAAGGCGATGATGACACGCGCAAGCACTGTGCCAATGGCGAGCTGGCCGTAAAAATAGCCGCGCGTTTTGAAGCCTTCCGCCGGCGTTCCGAGGAAAGTGGCTGCGCTTGTTTCGGCGGCGATAATGGACGCGAGCACGGCCCACCACGGAATGGAACGCGAGCCTAACGAGAAATCTTCCAAGTTGCGATTGCGTCGCCCCGCCCAAAGTCCGAGCACGACGATGCCGATGAAGTAAGCGAGCAGAACGACAGTGTCGATCCCTAGCCGCGCGTCCATGTCGGCGCATAGTTAGCCACAGATGGACACGGATTTACACAGATAAAGAAATGAAGGTCTCGAATTCATCATCCGTGTTTGATCCGTGTTAATCTGTGGCAAGGATGAAGCTGATTGAAATTCGTTCGCCGGATTTCGATCTGGCGAAGACGCTGGATTCCGGTCAGGTGTTTCATTGGCAAAAGGTGGGCAACGGATTTGTTGGGACGATTGGCGACCTGCCGGTGTACGTCACCCAAGAGGACGATGTTTTAAAAGTTCGTTGCGGCCCGACGCCGCAACCAGCACGCCAGAGGCGCGCGCTCCCCGGAATAGTCACGAACTACTTTGCACTCGATCACCCGCTGGTGGAAATCTGCGCCACGTTCCCGGATGACCCGATCATGACCGCTGCTGGCGATTTTTGTCGCGGCTTGCGGATCATTCGACAACCGAAATGGGAGTGTCTGGCGACATTTATCTTTTCGTCTATGAAACAGGTGGCGCATATTCGGCAAATTTCCGCAGCGCTTCGGAAGCGTTTCGGCGAACAACGAGCGATCGATGATCATGTGGTTTACACGTTTCCGTCGCCGCAGCGGATTGCGCGCGCTACCGAGAAAGAGTTGCGCCAATGCAAGCTCGGGTATCGCGCCAAAAACCTGCGCGCGACTGCGCAGCTTGTCAGTTCCGGCGAATGTAATCTCAAAGCGTGGACGGCTCTTTCCGATGCCGCGCTTAGAGAGCAATTATGCGCGTTGCCCGGTGTGGGAGCAAAGATCGCAAATTGCGTCATGCTCTTTGCGTATGAACGGCTTCGTGCCTTCCCGATCGACGTCTGGATTGAGCGGGTTTTGAGGCAGCAATATTTTCCGCGTCGAAAGAAAATGACGGCGCAGCAGCTGCGTGAATTTTCCGAAACGTATTTTGGCGAACACGGCGGATACGCACAGCAGTACCTATTTCATCACGCGCGCACCGCCTTACACAAATGAGCAACATCGAAGCGCCAAAGGCGCTCTCTCAATTTCGAGCCTGGGGCATCGCCCCAGGAGATCAAATCGCCGTGGAAGAAAGCGCTGAAAGCGCGGCTCAATTCAGCTCATGGTTTTCAATCCACAACGCACTCGTGGTGGAGGTGAATCGCGCTTTCAGCGCTGTACTTCGATTTTTACCCATGCATCCTGGGGCGCTGCCCCAGGCTGGCCGTTGACAGGTGCGCCTTTGGCGCTGATCACAGGCTCAAGGCCTGGCTTCCAGCACAAGTTGTCAGTGCCCCCAGCGTGGGATACTGTTCCAAGCTTAAGCTGAAAAACTTCTGCGCCTGAACTTTCTTACCGCTAAGAGACTGCCCTGATGACAACGGCTGACATCATGTTCGCCGAGCCCGGCAATCCAGAAACGCTTCGCGATCGCGAGTACGATACGCGAACAGTTTTGTGGGCGCTGCTGGCGGCGATTGCGATTCATTTCGTCGCAGCGTTTTTGCTCGCTGCATTCAGCGGCTTTTTTTCGCCAAGTGTTCCAATGCCCGAACAGCCCGCTGAGCTCACGTTCGTCGACCTGTCGCCGACATCGCTGGTTCCAAAAAACTCCGCGTTCGTCGAAAATGACGAATCGAAGAAAGCACCCGAGCCGAAAGAGAAAACATTCGAATCGAACGCCAACTCGATCGGGGCAAGCGAATTGGCTGCCACTGGCGAATTGCCTTTGCCGTCGCAGGCGGGGAAAGACCGCCCGCTTATGGATTTCGAGACAAATCCGTATTCGCTGGAGACGAAGGGAGCGCAGCCGCAACAGTCGAGCGCTCCATCGCAACAAAAACAGGCGACTCCTTCGCAACCGGAGCCGATTACAGCTGCGGAGCAATTTGCTTTGCTCACTCAAAAGTCAACTGCCGCACTCGACCGCTCGGCTGCAGCATCGCAACCCGCATCTGCGTATCGGCGGCTCAAAGAGCGAAACCACATTGCCGGCAACATTACAAACCGGGGCATTTCCTCCGTGAATGCTTTGGGCACACCGCTTGGTCGGTATCAAAAAATCGTGGCAGATTCCATCGGGTCGCGCTGGTACACATACGTGGAGCAGAAGCGGGACTTGATCAGTATTGGGACTCTGCGACTTCGATTTTATGTCGATCGAAGCGGAAAAGTGAAGGCCCTCAAAATCATTGAGAACAGTTCGAACGAGGCGTTCGCTAATGTTTGCGTCCAATCGGTGCTCGAAGCGAACCTTCCGCCAATCCCCGAGGACGTCGCAAACACTTTGCCGCCCGAAGGATTGGAAGTGGACGGACTAGGATTCATTATTTTCCCGAACCGATGATCACTGCCTGGATCATTGCCGAAACCACCGGAATCGTGAACACCGTGCTCGGGTTCTTCGCGAGGGGCGGCCTTTTCATGTGGCCGCTGTTGGCGTGCTCGATCGTGTCGGTGACGACAATGATTTTGCGCGGCCTGGCCCTGAAACGGAAACAGGTAATGCCGCCAGCAATCGAAGAGGAAATAGAACGTCTGGCGCCGGGCGAAAGTCCCGAGCGACTATCACGCCTTGTGCATTATGATCGCTCGTCGCTGGCGCGAGTCGTTCGGGTGGCGCTGCAACATTTGCGCGCGCCGCGTTCGGAAAACGTGGAGGCGGTGCAGACGCGCGCGCGACACGAGATGGTGCGCTTGGAAAGGGGGCTCATCGTTCTTGAAGTCATCGTAGGTATTGCACCGCTGCTCGGTTTGATCGGAGCAGTTTCGGGTTTGGTGCACGTTTTTTCCCATCTCGGATTAAGCGCGGGCGCATCGGACACGCGCCAGATCGCGCTCGGCATCGCCGAAGCTCTTAACGCCACGGTATTCGGGCTCTCCATCGCTGTGCCAACACTGATCGGCTTCACCTATTTTTCGAGAAAAGTGGAAGTGATGTCTGTGGAGATGGAAACTTTGGTCGTGGAGTTAATTAATAAGCTCTATTACGGGCGCTCGTCGCGCGAGTTTGAAACAGCAAAAGCGCCGCCGACTGCAGGAGTATCCATTCCCACGCCGGTCGCGTGAAACACGCGGCGCACCTCAGCACATGAATTTCGCAGTGCGAAAACGGCGGGCGCCTCTCATCATCATCGTTTCGCTCGTCGATATTCTCATCATTCTGCTCATCTTTTTTGTCGTTTCGACGACATTTAAAAAGGACCAGCCCGAGGTGCAAATTAATCTGCCGGAGTCCAAAACCGCGCAGAAAAAACCGAGTGAACTCGAACACGCGATTGTCAGTATCGATCAAGAGGACCAGATTATTCGGCCCGCCAAATTGTGGAATGACACCACGAGCACGCCTGAGGCCCAAGAACTGGTTGCCAGGCTCGGTCCGGCTGAATGGGCGCGGCGAACAGGCATTGTGCCCAAGGCAGCTTTCACCATCACCAAATTGCTCTGGTTGGCCCATCATGAACCTGAGTCATTTGCGCGTATCCGGCATATCTTATTGCCCCACGATTGGCTTGTCTATAAGCTTACCGGCAGACGAGCGACTGAACGCAGCGAGGCTTCGGGAACAGGCTATTTCTCGCCCTGGCTTGCGGAGTGGCAGCCTGATCTGCTGGATCTTATCGACCCCTCGATTAATTGGATGGCGCGGCTGCCTGAGCTTGTCCCTTCTGATGAGCCTGTAGGGATCGTGCTTCCTGACGCCGCGCGCAAAATCGGCCTGCCATCCGGTATCCCGGTATCAGGCGTTCACGATAACGCTGCCTCTGCTCTCGGGCTCGGCATTCATCCGGGAGATGTGGTCATATCTCTGGGTACTTCGGGAACGATCTTTGCGCTGCATCCTGAGCCGGTGAAGGACGAAACGGCTACCGTGGACGGTAATGCGGATGCGACCGGGCATTTTCTTCCCCTGGTCTGTGTTCTCAATGCGACACAGGTGACCGACATGGTGTGCCGCTTGCTCCAGGTTAATCACCTGGAGCTGGCGAATCTGGCCTTGCAGGTGCCAGCGCGACCGGATCGCGCGATCCTCCTCGCCTATCTCAACGGCGAGCGCAATCCAGATCGGCCCTATAGTCGTGGAGTGCTGGCCGGAATACGTTCGGATCTCACGCGGAGCGAACTGGCCCGTGCCGCCTTTGAAGGCGTGCTTTGTGGTCTGTACCGGGGATATAAAGCCCTTCAGCGTGTGGGTGTACGTACTGACGGTCGGCTGTTGCTCACAGGGGGTGGCGCTGCTTCACCAGCATATCGTCAGTTTGCCGCTGATATCTTCCAACGGACCGTCTCTGTGCCTGCTCTTGCCGATACTGCTGCCTGCGGTGCCGCAGTCATCGCGGCAGCTACCATCCATAAGGTATCGATTCCCGAGCAGGCGGCGCGCTGGGCACCATCCACTTGCATCGTAGCCGAGCCTGGTAATGAGGAATCAGACCTGCTCCTGGAGCGCTACGAAAATCTTGTGAAAGGAGAAAGATTCGATGATGTCTAAA
>Ga0137415_10004468_pt1 | contig 13843 bp, 14 predicted proteins | sample CZODoug3_1_1_16f_FD_183082 | JGI IMG/M metagenome (GOLD analysis project Ga0137415, IMG submission 183082) | Vadose zone soil fungal communities from Angelo Coast Range Reserve, California, USA - CZODoug3_1_1_16fungal (Hybrid Assembly) | ecosystem: Environmental > Terrestrial > Soil > Vadose... | reverse complement strand
CTGCCTCTGGACGAGGCGCTCGTGCCACGGCATGGTGATCCCGTGACACATTGTTGGCGGATGTCGCCCTTGGTCCTCGTAGCGCTGGTCGCGCTGCGTGCGAGGGAGCTGGGTGCCCTGATCTCATCCGTCGGACGGACAGCGGCGCCGGTCACGTCCTCGACACCATCCACCACGCTTTCCACCGCGCTGAACACGCTACGCGGAAGCAGCGGCGTGGTGTCACAGTTCTTCGTGTGGTTCTACCTCATCCTCGGTGCGATCCTTGGCATCACCCTGCTCTCGGGCGTCCTGAGCTTCCTGATCGGCGAGATCAGACTGCGGCGCGAGTGCCATCGACCACCTCACCACCGGCTGGGATGGTCCGCGGGACGCCCTAGGCAGTCGTCGCCGATTGCTGAAGTCGGGTCAGCGCGGTAGCGGCGACCGCCAATAGCCCGAGGAAGGCGAACTCGCACACGATGGCCAGCGGGGTGTGGCGCAAGTTCTCGTCGTAAATCATCACGCCGAGCAGCACCGCCAGAAGAGGATCCACGACGGTGATCACGGGCAGGCTCACCGCCAGCGGGCCGGCCTGGAAGGAGAGCTGGTTCAACAGCAGGCCAGCGGCTCCGGTAACCAGCAGCGTATAGAGCTGCCAGCTGGCCAGCAGCGCTACCGGCCCGTGGACCAGCACATTGGTACAAGCCTTGATCAGAGTGGCCGTGAGCGCGTACACGATGCCGGTCGCCGCGCCGAGCAGCGTCGCGGCCTCGCCCTGACCGCTACGCCGGGCGGTCACTCCCAGCGATCCGACAACCAGGACAGCCAACAAGCCGGCGGCCACCGCCGGTCCGGTGTCCGCCGGCTCGTGAGAGGCCGCGAGGCCGGCGGTGCCGGTGATCAGGAACCCGGATAACCCGGTAACCAGCGCCGCCGACCAACCCAGCTCGGCGGCGGTGATCGGCTCTCCGAGTAACCAATGGTTCAGCGGCAGCGCGAACAACACACTGGAGACCAGCAGAGGTTGCACGACCGACAGCGCGCTGGTGTGCAGCGCCCATGCATGCAGGGCGAACCCGACCGTGTTGCAGCCCATACCCGCCAGCCACCACCGGTGACGCAGGGTTGCCCGCACGAACGCGGCGAGTTGACGGGGCGCCAGCCCCTGAGCATCCGGTACCTGCCCGGCGCTGCGATGCTCCAGAAGTGCCGCCACGGCGAACACCCCAGCCGCGCACAACGCCAACGGGTAGGCCAGCGCGGACAACTCCACCCCCTCAGCGGTACACAGGCCTCAGCAGAGCCAAGGCGATGGTAGCGTCGGGACTGGGGCGACGAATTTGCGCAGGTCAAGCCAGCTGCCTCGCGGCCGGCACGGCGGACCTAGCTGGCACGATCCGGTCGATGGGGGCTATGACAGGTGTACCTGCTGGCCTCGGGGGTTCGCCTCGTTTCGTTTTCTGGCCGATCGGGAACAAAGTCGGCGTGTTCGGTTCTCGTGGGGCAGGCGGTTCTGTGCCAGCGTGCACACGCGCCATCGCGATAGGAAATGAAGGAAGTGACCGGCCGATGACGAGCAGCCCGGACACCATCAATCGCGATCCACGATGGGCAACAACAAGCGGGATAGCGGACTGCGGCTGGATACTCGTCCTACTCCTCGCCAAAGCGGGCGACTCGCTTCTCAACCTCATCGCGGCCGTGGGTACAGACGTACCAGCACCCTCGACAATCGGGAGCGGAATCGTGCACCGCCTGGCCTGGCAACACTCGCGCGTCAACCAGCCGGTAGTGCTCAGTGTCATTCGCCACCAGCCGCACAGCCCACGACGCGAGTGGCGTGACATCACCACGCCATGGTCCGCAACGTCGTTCGATCAAGGACACTGACGGGCCGCGCGCTCAGCCTTCACGATCGCCGAGACCGCCTCCAGGTCACGGTAGTCACCGGGGCGCCAGCCTGGCCACCGACCGTATAGCGCAGTGTCCCATCGCTGGCCAGCTCCGCCTGCCGGACCAGCTCCGTGCCCACCACGTACGGGGCGGCGCCTACCAGCACGTGGTGCGTCACGGTGTCTCCTCGCACGGTGACCCGGCCCGCGTAGGACACATCGAGTTCATTGGTGGTCGAGCCCGCCGATACCGTCGCGGACACTCCCCCATCCGAGGTGTACAGCAGCAGTCCGTTCGGTGCTTCACCGTGCGGGTACCTGACGACACCATCCCTGTCCACCGACGCCGTACCCTGCAGCTCCCACGTGCCGATCAGCTGATCGAGCTCCATCGAATCTCTCCTGTCTCCGACACTCCGGCCATGGATGCACCAGCTGATTCGAAGCCATTGGCCGTAATGCGGTCGCGGAGCTGACACCGAAGACGTCGGCGAGCGCTGAGCGTGGCGTTTGGCGAACCAGCTGGGCTGTAGTGATCTCACCGCGGACAGTATTCATTGAGCTGCCCCCTGTCCCCATGATGAGCATGCACCGTTTGCTGCCTATCCCGGCCAGGATATCGCATGGCCGGCTTACTGGTCCGGCGGAATACGCACATTGATGTTCGTTACCGACATGTCGGAACTCCGTCGAAATCCCCCATCGATCGCCGCTGAGATGACCTCACGGCTTAATCCATGCGACGTCGGAACAATGCGGGCATGCGCTCCCAATGTCGCTCCGCCGCGGCCTTGTCGCAGGTAGGACGCTCCTGGAACGCAAAGGCGTGATCAACACCCGGATATACCTCGACCTCTGCATTTACGCTGGCCTTACTGAGCTCGAGCGAGAGCTCTTGCACTATCGATATCGGCGTCCATGGGTCCTTCTCCGCACACCCGAAATAGAGCTCACCCGTTGCATTTTGGGCAGCGAGATGAGGACTGTCACTGTCTCTCGTCATCAATAAGGAGCGGCTTGGCGGGCCGCCAGGCCCGACACCAGCCCGATCAGTTGGTAGTGGTCTTTGATGTCCTCGGGGGTGAGCGCGGCGACATAGGACCCACGCCGAGGGTAGTTGTCGACCAAGCCCTCGTTCTCGAGCAGGATCAGGGCCTCGCGCAACTCCCATCGCAGATCGCGGCGAACAGCGCCGACTCGACCGCATCGGCTGTGGTGCCGTGCCGAAGCGGTCCCCGTAGCCAGAACCCACGGCGGCTGCTGCCGCGCGATCAGGGGAATTGGTTGCTCGGAGCGCTCTCCAACTGTCGGCGGAGCTTGACCGCGGTCACCGTCTCGTCGATGTCGACATCGTCGTAGGAAAGGACGGCGCCGGCGGCGACATCGTTGCGAAGCGGAAAGCCGCCGGCTAGGCCTATCGGCAGCGCTCGCCCAGCCAACGATGCGCCCACCGGCGCGAGCTTGCCGTAGACCATGTACCCGCCCTCGCCGTCGAGGATCTCGCCCGCCCTAAGATCGCGTTTGGCCACCGACATCACATCGCCGAGGAACGCTCTGGGCGTGCCGGTGGCTTCACCGCGCAGGACCGCGGAGGCGACGCTGACACCCAGCTCCAAACCAATGAGGTGGTAGGGCCGGTAGAGCGCGCCGTAGCGACCGCTCGGATCGGTGCGCAACCCGTACTCGGCGAAGCACCGCATGGCGTAGTCGGTGCGCGCCTCGAACGTGACGTAGACGCCCCAACGCAGGTCGCGGGTCAGCTCGCTGCCGTCCCGGTTGACCGAGGAGATCACTTCGACGGTTCCACCGCGGGTCAGCTGCCCACCGACCGCCCTCGGGCGTAGCACGGTGGCGAGATCGTCCACGTCCACCGGCGGGAACCGCAAACCCTCGTCCTGCGGCAGCAGCCCGGTCGCGTTGGCCACCGCGGCCATCTCGATCGCCGACTTCGTGCCGTCGAGGAACGAGTTGAACATCTTCGGGTTGAAGTCCCCGCTGGCCACCTGCTCGGCGGTGAACCCGTAGTGGTCCCACACCGTATCCGGAGTGGACGTGGTGAACTCCGGGAGGTACTTGGTTCCCTTGCCGGCGGCAACCACATCGAAGCCGACAGTGCGACACCAGTCCACCAACTCATTGATCAGAGCCGGCTGGTCGCCATATGCCATGGAGTACACAACTCCGGCCTCCCGGGCCTTCTCCGCCAGGACAGGCCCGAGGAGACAGTCGGCCTCCACATTGACCATGATCACGTGGCGCCCCGCATCGATGGCCCGCTCGGCGTGGTGGGCGCCGGCCACGGGATTGCCGGTGATCTCCAGCACCACCTCAAGACCCGGCACCGCGATCAGATCGTCGGCCGCATCGGTGACATACGTGCCACCGGTGCGGATCGCCTGCACGAAGGAGGATGTGCTGTACCGCTCCGCGGGCCAACCGGTACGGGCGAACGCGCCACGCGCTTTGTCCACATCGAGGTCGGCCACACCCACGACATGGACCTCGGGCGTGTTCAGCACCTGGGTCAAGAACATCGAGGCGAACTTCCCCACCCCGATCACGCCCACCTTGATCGGCCCGGACCTCGCCGCCCGCCGGACGAGCAGATCGTGCAGATTCATCTCACTCCTCGACTCCAGAGACCTACCCCGGCAATCGTCCCCCGGGTACCGGTGTGCCACCTGGTCCAGATCGCCACCATCGGCTTGAGCAAATCGGCAGACCGCTACAACTCCGACCCGGGCAACCACTTCCTCTCCCTTGCCATCCCCACGATGACGGGGGAAATTCGTCAATACTTCCGCGATCACACATCGCCGATACGGGTGCCGCGAACGCTTCAGGACCCGCGCGTATCGATCACCAGAGCAGTCCCCGAGTTGACCCATCAGCTCGGTCGGCTCCGAAACCCAGCGAGATCGCTGAACGGCTGAGTGCGTCGGTCGATCAGGTGTTGCCGGCGCCGCGGTTCTCCGGCGAGCTGACCCAGAGCCAGATCGCCGCCCGCATCGGGATCTCCCAAATGGACGTCTCCCGGCCGCTCAGCCAAATCCTCACCCACCTTCGCCAGCAGCTCGAAGAGGAGGACCAAGCGACCCGACAAACATCCGGCCGAGATTGAGTCCCGTCGGAGTGACCGCAGCCACCGAATAGACCCCGCCACGAGCGCAAGAAGCTGGCCCGGGTACTGATCGTCGGCTCCCCGCTCATGAGCGATCCGGGCCCCGCCGCCAACCGTTCCAAGCTACGACAGAAAGCACCCAATCGATGGCCGACCGCGAATTAACCCCTCACCAACTCCTCGACCTCATCACCTACCAGCTCGTCCGCCTTCGCAAGGCGACCCCACAACAGCTCGCCGCTGTCCACGAAGACCTCGCCGAGGCAGAGGCCCTCATCGGTCCCGCGGCCGAACACGTCGAGCAAGAAGCCGAGCACCAGCACGAAACCCAGCGCCAACACCGGGAAAAGACCGCCGAGCAAACCCGACTCAAGTTCCTCCCCAGCGCCCGCAACGTGGCATAACCTCAGCCCGAAGGAGCCTCCTCCGGGCCGCCGTTGACGAGTCCTCCCCGGCACCACCGATTTCGTCCCTCTGCCCGGCGAACACCGCCCCATGATCTCAGCGGCAGATCTCCGTGCCCACGTGGCCATGCATCGCCTGCACGTTCCAGGCGAGCAACCCGGCCGAAGCGTCCGACAGCCGCGTGCGCGAGCGTCCCGCGAAGCTGGGACATCAGTTATCTCCCGCTGAAAAGAAACACCGAGATGCCGGCACGTTTTGCACCGCCGCGATCCGACGAAACCCGCCCGCAAATCCGCGACCCCGCACTCCGAGGCCGACCGAGCGCTGGATACCGCCCGAACAACGTCCGAAAGCACAAAATGCCCCGTCCAGGTACCGAATCGAGGCGATACACCGGGGTCCGGGGCATAATCAGCGTCCGGACGGCGATCGGCGTCACTGACGGCGAACGACGTATGAGAGGCCGGAGCCGTCATCCCCGAGACAACGACCCCGGCCCGGCAGCCACTCGTCCGCTCCCCAGCGACAAGTGGCAAGTCAGCGGCCTAAAGCCCTCTATCGTTATATCACTCAAAATGGGCGTGCGCTGCTCCCTACACGCTGACCGACGCGGAACTTCACAGTCAGCTGGCGCAACTCGACGGCGCCGCTAGTGATCGAGCGCTTCCAGCAGCGCCACACGCTGCCGCTCACCCAGCCCGGCAGCCCGGCTGTCCACGACGATTCCGACCTGCTCCATCAACGTCATCGCCCTGGCAGGGCCGAACCCGAGCGCCGTCAGCAGCTGCGCGACCTTCGTCTTACCCGTCACGCTGTCCGTCTTCGCCATCGCTAGCACCTGTGGAAGCGTCCTCTCGCCGCTGGTCAACGACGCCAGCAACTCCTGTCCACCGGCCGAGCGGAATCAAGTGTTCCAAGCGTGTGTGGCGTTGTCGAACAATGCCACCTCTGCGCCGCGTCCGCACAACAGCTCCGCGAGGGCAACGTAGGTCGCGTCGATTCTCCTCCCTCACGGCTTGGCTTACCGAGCAGGTACGTGCGGGCGAAGCTCTTGGTTTCTTTAGATTAGCTCCAGGCTCCTGCTCCGAGACCTATTGTTGATTCCTCTCACCATCAACGAGTAGGGCAGCCAGCTCTCAGACCCGACATACGGTTTCGACTCTTTTACTGCTACTGCTCCTGGGGTGTTGGCCTTATGCGACGTCGTACTCGTACTCGATTCACCCGCTTGACACTGGTCGGGGTTGGATTGATCGTGGTGTTGGCGCTCGTGGTGAGTCTCCTACCCGGCCCGTAGTGCACGCTCTCGGACTGACCGACCACCCCGATCACCCGTTAGCCGCGGGCGGCCCATTGGAATGAACCAGCTGGCCGCCGCCAACCCCGCCGATCGCCGATGCCGCGCACCGTGGCGGCCTTCAATGGCCGCGTAACGCAAGGCAATCCTCGGCCGGGCTTCGCCCCCGTTGGGCGCGGGTTCCGACCGAGGTGCCGATCTCGCATCTAACCGGAGAACGCCGGCTGCTTCGGCTTGGTGGCCTTCTTGGCCGAGCTCTTCTTGCGGGTCTTGGCCGGAGCTGGCTCGGGTGCGCTCTGCGCCTGCTCATAGGCCTCGATCACAGACGCGGGGATGCGGCCGCGGTCGGAGACACCATGGCCCGATTCACGAGCCCACTGCCGAATCGCGTGTGACCGTTCCCGGGTAGCGGCGGCGGGCGGCGTGGCGGAGCGCGCGGCCGACCGGCCGCCGCCCCGGCGGGCGCCGGCGACGTAATCGGCGAGGCTAGCTCGGAGCTTGTCGGCGTTCTTGCTGCTCAGGTCGATTTCGTAGGTACGTCCATCGAGTCCAAAGGCGACTGTGGTGACGTCCTCACCGACGGTGCCGTCAAGATCGTCCACTATTTCCACAACGACCTTTTGCGCCATCAGGTTTCCTCGCTTCCATCACTGTGTTTGATTTTCCGGGCCGGAGCGAGCTGCGGCCGATGATTGACACTCGTCGTTCACGCGCATCGGCCGCCAACATAACACTAGACGTCAGCGGATGACATGCCTTAATCGAGTGACTAGATGTGGAGGGTGGATCTATGAGTGTTGTCAGTGTGGGTGCTGGGGCAGCACGCAGTCCCTGATCTCGCCGGCCCAAGGTGTATGGGGCCAACGAGTGCTCTGAATGTCACGTGTTGCGCGGTCCCGATTTGCTGAGGTCTCCTACCACATGAGCGTACGCACGAGCTATCCCGCGTGTGCCGATGCAAGTCACCTCGGCCCACGGGATGAAGCCCGCGGCGCAAAGCGATGACGGAGGCACCACGGTCACCGACCCCGGCAGCGGAACCACCGTGTGGCTGATCGGCCACCCCGTCGCGAAAGCGAGGCCAGCGGAGGGCGGTGACGGGGTCTGGACGCATTCGTGGGTGTCGACCATTTCGGAATGCGGACGTGAGCAGGGCGCTATTTGTCCTTGGCCGCGCCAAACCGGTGCCGAACACCCGGGAGTCAGTCGGTGATCTGCCGCGGACCAGGGCGACAAAGGAGTGGGCGCCCCTTCCGCGAGGATGTGGGGCGCCCACCGCTGTCCCGTCAGTGTGTCAGGGTCAACAAGCAACCGCCGCCGGCTCCGATCCAGGCGCCAGTGGGTGCGGCTTCGGGGCCGGCGAGCGTGGCGAGGCCGGCTCCGGTGGCGGCGCCACCGGCGGCTCCTTCGACGCACTTCGTCGTAGGCTTGACAAGGTTCTTGATGCTCCCGCCGCGGCAGCCCTTGCCGTGCTTGTGTGCCTTCCCGAGGGGGCAGAAGCTCAGGTGCAAGGTGTCGGGTGTGTTCCAGGAACTGGACATGGCACTGAGTGAGACCGGGGCCGACGCCTGTGGTGTGGGCGGGGCAGCGTAGATGCCGAGTGCGCTGGTGGCCAATACGGCGGCGGCACCGACCAGTATACGGCGGAGAGCGATGTGGGCGATCGTGACCATGATGGGTTCCTCTCTCGTGGTGTTGAAATCTCGGTTCTGAGCCGATATATGTGCTATTCGGCAGGTCTGGCGGAGGGAATTCGGAGGTAACGGCGGCGTCTTGCGCGTAACCGTCGGTTAGCTGAGTATCCGCCATTGCTGATTTTGGGCATCGTTGCAGTCCCATTGCACGAGTTTAGTGCCATCGGTGTTTGAACCGTTGGGAAGATCGAGGCACTTCTTCGAATTGACGTTCACGAGCTGGTAGTATGTCCAGCCTCGTGCGCTGCCTCGCGGCTTCAGTTGCCAGAGCTGACTCTTGCCGGAGGCGTCCTTGTTCTGTCGCCCTATCTCGCAGTCCCACTGATGGGCCACCGCGCCATTCACGGTGCTCTTCCCAGTGATGTCGAGGCACCGGTTCGAGTGTACGTTCCTGACCATTCTGACGTTGTCGAGCTGACCGTAGACCTTGTCGAAGGTCCAGCCTTGATTTTGGCCTTTGTGGCACGGCCATTGGATGACCGATCCGCCATCGGCTCCGGAGCTCTGCGCCACATCGACGCACTTGCCGGTGTGCGCGCTGGCGATCGGTTTGCCGTCGGTCGGCGCGGCGATCGCGGCTGGCGCGGCGAGCGGGGCGGCGGCTAGACAGAGCAGGACACAGGCGACCGGGGTGAGCAGTCGCGGAACGCCATCGTGCATGTTGTCCCTCCACGGGGTGATGGTCTGTTGCCCGGCGGGTGAGCCGGCGGGACGGATCTGGTGGCTTGCCTGTCGAAGAAAACCCGGTCAAGCGCGTGCGTGGCGGATTCCGGTACGCGTCCGGTACACCAGTTCCGCCGCAGGCGCTCGCTACGATCATTCGAAGTAGTGGCGTGGGGAGGTGTGGGACGCATGGGGCTCGACCGGGCGGAGCCTGACCCGTTTTCGGCCAGCACCCAGGCCGAGTTCCGCCAGATGTTGCGAGAACTCATGAGATGGGCCGGTTACGCGACGTTGCGGCCGCTCAGCGAGGCCGCGCGACAACGCGGCGTGGACTTGCCGATTACGACAGTGAGCGGCGCACTGAAGAATGACGCATTGCCCACCGAAGATTTTGTGCGCCGTATGGCTACCACCTGTGGCGTCGATCAGGAGAGTTGGATTCGCTCCCGTCAAGCGCTCGAAGACGTGCAATATGCCCGAGGTACCCCCGCCCCGGACGATCGAACCCCCGAGGTGCTCGAATCAGATGACTGTCCGTACCCTGGTCTCGCGTCTTTCACCTCGGACGACGAGGCGAGCTTCTTCGGCCGCGAGTCAGACACCGCGACCCTGCTGGATTTGCTCGGCCAACGGCTGGAGAGCGGCGGGATATTAATTGTCGGCGGGCCTTCCGGCGCAGGGAAGTCCTCGCTCCTGCGCGCCGGTCTATTCCCCGCGCTGGCAAAGGGTCGGTTACCCGGATCGCGGAGGTGGACGCGGCTGATCCGCACTCCTGGAGACAATCCGATATCTCGGCTGGCCGAACTGCTCAGGGAATTGCCCGGAGTGGATGCGCTGGGCACCGACGAGCTTGCGGCGCGGTTACGCCACGACCCGGAGCTCGCCGCCACCACGCTGCGTCAGGCCTTATCGCGTAGCTCGGCGCCGGCCGCGATCATCGTCATCGACCAGTTCGAGGAGCTGTTCACCCTCGGCGAGACGCGGGCGGAGCATCGGCTATTCGTCCGGGCGCTGCACGCGGTCGCGCAGAGCTCGGGTGGCGTCGCACCGGCGGCGCTGATCGTGCTCGGGGTGCGCGCCGACCAGTACGCCGGGTTCGCCGACCACCCGGAGCTGACCGCGGCACTGCGGCACGGGCACCTGATGCTGGGCCCGATGAGCCGCGCCGAACTGGTGGCCGCGATCGAACGCCCGGCGCAGGTGGCCGGCCTGGGACTAGACGGTGGTCTGACCGAGGTGCTGCTGGGCGACCTCGGCGTCATCGACCACCGCGACTACCCGGCCGGATCGCTGCCATTGCTTGCCCAGGCGCTGCGTAACACCTGGCAACAACGTGACGGGCGGCTGCTCACCGTCGCCGGCTACCGGCTCACCGGTGGAATCAGCGGAGCGATCGGGCATACCGCGCAACGCGCCTACGACGGCCTGGACGCCGCGCAGCGGGGACTTGCCCGATCCATGCTCATTCGGATGGTTCAGATTGGCGAGACCACCGCGCACGCTCGACGCCAAGTGAACGCCGCCGAACTGGTGGCCACCTCCGCCGACCCACCCGGCGCTCAAGGCGTGTTGGACACCTTGATCCGCTACCGCCTAGTGAGCGTCATCGGGGCCGACGTCGAGATCGTGCACGAGGCACTGTTGCGGGCCTGGCAGAGACTGCGGACATGGATCGAGGACGACCGGGCCGGCCTGCTGCTCGAGCAACGTCTCATCGAATCGGCCCAGCAGTGGGACATCCACGGCCGGCACGAGTCCGAGCTGTATCGGGGTCCACGGCTGGCCGAGATCGCCGACCGGGTCGGGGCTCGCCCTGCTCACAACCCCCATGGGAGCACCAACAACACCCAGACCGGACTCCCTACTGTAGCTGGGGAATTCCTGCGCGCCTCGCTCGAGCACGAACACGAGATCCGGCAGCGGGAACGGCGAGGGGTGCGCATCCTGCGCGCGCTCGTCGGGGTACTGGGCGGCCTGCTGCTGATCAGCATTGCCGCCACCGGGATCACGGTCGGAACGCGAGTTGAACTGGTGGCGCAGCGCGATGCCGCTCAGTCCCGCGAACTGGCCGGCACGGCCCTCGCGCTGCGCACGGTCGAGCCGTCGGTGGCCGCGCAACTGGCGTTGGTCGCCTACCAGAAATCACCCACCGCCGAAGCGCGCGGCGCGCTGATCAGCTCGCTGAGCTACGTCGACCCCGTCCGATGGTCCAACTCCGACATCGGCGACGCCGTCCGGACTGTCGCGTTCAGTGGCGACGGGAAACTCCTCGCCGCAGCCAGCCAGGACCATTTCGCCCGTGTCTGGAGATTTGGGGCCCAGCCCAGCCTCGACCAACGTCCGCTGCTTCTACCCCATCCCGACCAGGTACGAGTGGCCCAGTTCAGCCCCGACAACAGGTGGCTCGCCACCTCGAGCAACGACCACGCTGTGCGGCTCTGGCCAGTCGATTCCCTGGAACGCAACCCGGTACCGATCGTGCTTCCCGGCGCCCCCCGTCCGCTCGCGTTCAGCCACGACAGCCGGCTGCTCGCTACCGGGCTCCCGGGTCGCAACACCGTCCGGCTCTGGGGGCTGGCCACCGATCCGGCCAAGAGCACGGCCGCAGTGCTCGGTGAGCTACCCGAGCAGGACGCCGAAGTGCTCGCCGCGGCGATCGACCTCACCGGGCGGCTGCTAGCGACCGCCGGCACCGACGGCATAGCCCGGCTCTGGGACATCACCGACCCCGCCGCACCCACGCTGCGCTATACACTCACCGAAAACGCCGGAGTCGTGTACACGGTGGCCTTCAGCCCGGACGGGCGACTGCTGGCCACTGGTCACAGCGACAAGACAGCACGGCTGTGGGACGTCCACGACCCAGGCGCACCCGTCGAGCTGCCCCCCTTGCGCGGTCACCTCGGCGGGGTCTTCGGCGTAGCGTTCAGCCCGGACGGACACACCCTAGCCACCGCGAGCGACGACACCACCGCCCGACTCTGGGACATTACGAACCCGGCAGGCCCCGTCCCTCTTGCCACGCCACTAGCGATGGACGCCGACAACGTGTACTCGGTCGCCTTCAGCCCGGACGGGCACACCCTAGCCTCGGCCAGCCACGGCAGAACCGTCCGGCTCTGGGAAACCGACATCAACCGCGTCACCGCGGAAATCTGCCGGCTCTCCCCCATCAACCAGGCCGACTGGCAGCGCTACCTGCACGATCAGGACTACCAACCGCCGTGCTCACAACACCCAGAAGCGCACCCCACCGCCGACCCCGCGCCGCTCGACTCGACCACACTCATGGCCGCGCACAGCCACCGGTGCCTCGCCAGCAACCCCAACGAGCCCAGCAGCCTCCGTCAAGGCCACTGCGGCGATCCCGGCACCTACTGGCAGATGCGCCGAGGCGAGACGGATCCCGTTCCCAGTGAGGATGTCCACATCGTCAACCACGCCACGGGGCTCTGCCTGGACGCATCAGACGACAACAGCCACCCAGGCACCGCGTCCCTGGTGCAGCAACGGACCTGCGAGCCGAATGCACCCGCGCAGCTCTGGCGACCGATCATCCTGGCTCGACACACCGACACCGTGGACGTGCACCTCATCAACCAGCGCGACCCCAGCCAACGAGCCTGTATGGACGTCTCCGGAGACTCGACAGCAGACGACGCACACCTCATCCTCTGGCCCTGCGGTAACCGCACGAAACAAAACCAACTGTTCACCATGTCAACTACCGCGGTTGATCGATAACCACTGGTCCAGGGCGGAGACCCCTAAAGGTTCACTGGTTGAGACTGTCGACTGTGGTGCATTCCAAGGGAACGATTTCTTTGTACTGACACCTCCACCTGCCACTCGAATTGGGCACACTCCCGTGCCCCATCAAACCCCAGGTGACCGTTGCCGCAAGCTGGGTTCCCGTTCACGGCGGACCGGTAACAAGATCGGTGTTTTCGGCGCTTGCGGCTAGGGGTACTTCTCTGCGCTCGGCCAGCGGGTCACCGAACGTGTTCGCGAACGCGTTCAGGGCGGTTTTCCACCGCGTCTGGCCCTTGCCGGTCGGGTCTAGCGACCGAGTGACCAGGTAGAGACACTTGAGCGCGGCTTGCTTATTAGTTACGTGGAATCCGGCCGTGGTGGAGATCATCTCCTTGCGGCGCGACCACGAACTGGGGAGCCGCGTTGGGCACCTTTGTGCTGGAAGAGAAGTGGCCGGTGTTGGGCCGGCACGAGCGGGCGGCTGGGTGGCTGCGGATGTGGGCCGACCTTGGCCGGGCGCCGCGAACGATCGACGCCTACGCCCGAGGGCTGGCCGAGTATGTTCAGGTGTGCGAGCGAACGGGCGTCGACCCGGTCACCGCGGGTCGAGCGGACGTCGCCGCCTATGTGCGTGAGCTGACCGGCGGCCCAACCTGCCGCCTGACGGGCAAACTCCTCCTCCCCCTCCAAGCGGGCCACCCAGAACCGGGCTATCCAAAAACCGACCGGACGCCAACCGCGGTCACACCACGCAGAGGTCCCTGCCGCCGATGCACCACTTCGGCACCAGCAGCGGCCGCCGCCGTGCATGGCGGCGGCCACCGCGTGGCCACGCCCAATCCTTCACTCTGTGGCCACCTCACCTGGTGGCCACGTCACCAGTGATCAACCCGCCGCTGGCCTCGGGCTGCTGGCACTGGCTACGGTGGCCGTCACCCTCTCGACCAGCGCCGCGTTCTGGACTACCGGCGGCTTGAGGAAGCTGGTGGCCCAGGCGACCGGGATGGCGATCACGGCGATGATCAGGCCGGTGATC
>Ga0137415_10004466_pt1 | contig 13845 bp, 14 predicted proteins | sample CZODoug3_1_1_16f_FD_183082 | JGI IMG/M metagenome (GOLD analysis project Ga0137415, IMG submission 183082) | Vadose zone soil fungal communities from Angelo Coast Range Reserve, California, USA - CZODoug3_1_1_16fungal (Hybrid Assembly) | ecosystem: Environmental > Terrestrial > Soil > Vadose... | reverse complement strand
GGGCCGGTGGGCAGCACGAGGTGGCCCTTCTCGATCTTCGGCACCGTGGTCACCAGCTCGTCGTACCAGGGCACGACGTCGGGATCGATCTCCATGATGCGGAGGTTGGGCACCACCGCGCAGAAGTGCGCGTTCATGCACGTCGACAGCCAGCCGTAGAAGTTGTGCGGCGCCACGTTGACCTCGTAGGTGTCGGCCATGTTGGCCACCTTCACCGACTCGCCGACGCCGTTCCACGGCGTGTCGACGATGGCCACGTCCACCGACTGGTTCTCGAAGTACGGGCGATAGTCGCGCCGGCCGAAGAGGCACTCGCACGAGGCCACCGGGATGTTGATCTTGCTGCGGATGTAGTGCAGCGCCTTGGGATCGCGCGTGTCGATCTCGACCCAGAACAGGTCGAACGGCTCCATGGCCCGCGCCATCTTGATGAAGCCCTCGGTCTTGAAGTTGAAGTTCAGGTCCACCAGGATGTCGACGTCCTTGCCGGCGCCCTCGCGGAAGGCCGCGAGCTGGTCGCGGACGTTGGTGAGCACGTGACGGTCCGCGTTCAGCTCGGGGAAGTCGCGGCTGCGGCGTGCGAAGCCCGGCGCGTGCTGGTAGGGCTCGTCGACGTTGAGGATCATCGGATTGGTCTTGAGCGCCGTCCAGCCCTTTTCGCGCACCTCCTTGCCGAGGTTCACCACGTCTTGCAGCGTCTTGAGCCGCGGGATCTGCATGGCCTGCCAGCGCGCGATCCGATAGGTCCCGCAGTGCGACCAGTAGACGCGCACGCGCTCGCGCACGGGCCCGCCGAACAGCTCGTAGACCGGCACGCCGAGCGCGCGCGCCTTGACGTCGAGCAGCGCGTTCTCGATGGCCGCGATCGCCTGCTGCACGACGCCGCCCGCGGCCTGGCGCCGCACGGCGTAGAGCAGGGTGACGATGGCCTCCCAGGCCCGCGGGTCCTTGCCGATGACCAGGGGGATCAGGCCGTCGATGACGGCGGAGACGCCGAGGCCGCCGAAGGTCTCGTTGTACTCGCTCCAGCCCACGAGGCCGTCGTCCGTGATGACCTTGAGGAAGTCGAAGTTGCGATCGCCGGCGTCGGCGTGCAGGTGCTCGACTCGTTCGATCTTCATGCGGGTCTCCTCGCGGGATGCTTGCGCACGCCCGCCTCGTTGACCTCGGTGCCCCAGCCGGGGCCCGTCGGCAGGATCAGGTGGCCGTCCTTGATGGTCGGCGCCACCGTGTAGAGCTCGTCGATCCACGGGACGGCGTCCACGTCGATCTCCATGATCCGGAAGTTCGGCGCCACCGCGCAGAAGTGCGCGTTCATCATCGTGGCCAGGTGCCCGTAGAAGTTGTGCGGCGCGATGTTGACCTCGTACGTGTCGGCCATGGCCGCGATCTTCAGCGACTCCGCCACGCCGTTCCAGGGGGCGTCGACGATGGCCACGTCCACCGCCTGCCGCTCGAAGAACTCGCGGTAGCCGCGCCGCGTGTACTGGCTCTCCAGCGACGCCAGCGGGATGTCGATGCGCGAGCGGATTTCGTGCAGGGCCGCCGGGTCGAACGAGTCGATCTCCACCCAGAAGAGGTCGAACGGCTCCATCGCGCGCGCGACCTTCACGAAGCCCTCCGTGCGGAAGTTGAAGTTCAGGTCGACGAGGATGTCGACGTCGCGGCCGGCGCCCTCGCGAAACGCCGCCAGCTCGTCGCGCAACGCGCCCACGATGCGGCGCTCGGCGTTGAGCGAGGGCACCTCGGGACCCGGCCGCGCGAAACCCGGCATGTGCGGCCGCGGCGCGCCGCTGTCGAACAGGAAGATGTTGGCCTTGAGGGCCGTGAAGCCCTTCGCGACGACTTCCTTGCCCTGGGCCACGACGTCGGCGAGGGAGCGGATCGGCGGAATCTGCATCTGCTGCGAGGCGAAGAGCCGGAAGTAGCCGCAGTGCGACCAGTAGAGCCGGAGCCGCTCGCGCTGCGGGCCGCCGAGCAGCTCGTACACCGGGACGCCGAGGGCGCGCGCCTGCACGTCCAGCAGCGCGTTCTCGATGGCGGCGATGGCCTGCTGGATCACCCCGCCGGGCGCCTGCCGGCGCACGGCGTAGAGCGTGGTGACGATGGCCTCGCGGGCGCGCGGGTCCCGGCCGATCACGAGGGGGGCGAGGCCGTCGATGGCGGCGGTGACGCCGGCGCCGCCGAACGTCTCGTTGTACTCGCTCCAGCCGACGACGCCGTCGTCGGTGGTGAGCTTGAGGAAATCGAGGACGCCCTTGCCGGCATCGGCGTGCAGGTGCTCGAGGCGCGCCACCTTCATGCGGCCCTCCCGAGGCGGCCGAGGATCCACGCGTAGTCGAACGCGATCTCGCGCAGGTAGTCGTAGCGCCCCGACGCTCCGCCGTGACCCGCCGCCATGTTGATCTTGAAGAGCAGCTGGGTCTGGGGCGAGCGTGCGCGCAGCCGCGCCACGTACTTGGCGGGCTCCCAGTACATCACCTGGCTGTCGTTGAGCGACGTCCGCACGAGCAGCGCGGGGTACCGGCGCGTCGCGAGGTTGTCGTAGGGGTCGTAGGACTTCATCACGTCGTAGTAGGCACGGTCTTTCGGGTTGCCCCACTCCTCGAACTCGCCGACGGTGAGCGGCAGCGACTCGTCCAGCATCGTGTTGATGACGTCCACGAACGGCACGCGGAGCACGGCCGCCGCGCAGAGATCGGGACGCAGGTTCAGCACGGCGCCGATGAGCAGGCCGCCCGCGCTGCCGCCCTCGATCACCAGCCGGTCGCGCGCGGTGTAGCCCTGGGCGACGAGGTGATCGGCGGCGGCCACGAAGTCCGTGAAGGTGTTCGGCTTCGCGAGCATGCGGCCCGCGTCGTGCCAGCGCTTGCCGCCCTCGCCGCCGCCGCGCACGTGCGCGATGGCGACCGACACGCCGCGGTCCAGCAGGCTCAGGCGGCTCGACGAGAAGTTCACCGGGTAGGGCAGGCCGTAGGCCCCGTAGCCGGCCAGCAGCATCGGGCTCGAGCCGTCGCGCGCGGCGTCCGCGCGAGTCACCAGCGAGATCGCCACCCGCGTGCCGTCGGGCGCCGTGGCGTGGATCCGCTCGCTGCGATACTTCGTCGGATCGAAGCCGCCCAGCACCTCGGTGCGCTTCAGCAGGGCCAGCGTCCGGCCCTCCATGTCGTAATCGAAGACGGAGGCCGGCGTGACGAGCGACTGGTAGCGGAAGCGGTAGCGGTCGGTGTCGAACTCGGCGTTGGCCTCCTCGTCGACCTCGTACGTCGGCTCGGGGAACTCGACGTGGTGCGACATGCCGTCGGCCGGCCGTAGCACGCGCAGCCGGATCAGCCCGTCCTCGCGCTCGTGCACCACGACGTGCCGCGCGAAGACGTCGAAGTCCTCGAGCATCACGTCGTCGCGGTGCGCGAGCACCTCCGTCCAGCGCTCGCCGCGCGTGTCGTCGAGCGACGCCGTCACCAGCCGGAAGTTGCGCCGCCCGCCGCCGTTGGTGCGGATCCAGAAGCGCTCGCCGGCCGCGTCGACACCGTGATCCACGTCGTACTCGTGGTCCTTCTCGCGCGGCCGGATCATCCGCCACTCGCCGAACGGCTCGGCGGCCGGCAGCCAGCGGTACTCGCCGGAGGTGAACGAGCGCGCCCCCGCGAACACCACCTTGCGGCTGCGCGACCGAAAGACGCCGAGGCGGAAGAGCGCGTCGGTCTCCTCGAGCAGGAGATCGTCGGCGGCCGCCCCGAGCCGATGGCGCCACAGACGGTACGGGCGCTTGGCCTCGTCCTCGGTGACGTAGAAGAGGAGGGAATTGTCGGCGCTCCAGGCCGCCGAGGACACCTTCTCGACGCGATCCGCGAGCACGGCCCCCGTCTCGAGGTCCTTCACGTGCAGCGTGTAGTCGCGGAAGCCGGTGAAGTCGACGGAGTACGCGAGCAGCCGCGCGTCGTCGCTCACCGTGTGGACCCCGAGCGAGAGGAAGGCGTGGCCCTCCGCCATCCGGTTGAGGTCGAGCGTGATCTCCTCCGGCGCGCCCGGCACGTCGCGCCGGCGGCAGTGGATCGGGTACTGCTTGCCGGTCTCCGTGCGCGAGTAGTAGACGTACGGGCCGCGGCGGTAGGGGACGCTGGAGTCGTCCTCCTTGATGCGCGCGAGCATCTCCTTGTAGAGCGCGTCCTGGAACGCCTCCGAGCCCTTCATGACGGCGTCGGTGTACGCGTTCTCGGCCTCGAGATACGCCGTCACCTCGGGACTGTCCTTGTCGCGCAGCCAGGAGTATTCGTCCTCGCGGCGCTCGCCGTGGACCACGTCCGTCTTGGGCACGCGCTTCGCGAGCGGGGGCGCCGGGCGCATAGGGCCCCGATTGTACCCGACCGGGTGCGCGCCCTGACCACTGCCGTGAGAAGATGGCGACCCATGGCTGTGCGAGCCGCAGCCGAAGGCGAGGCGAGCCTGTAATCTTGGAACTGAAGCTGGTGCGGAGCACCTTGCGGCCGTGGCGCGTGGGCGACGAGGACTCGCTCGTCCGCCACGCGAACAACCGTCGCGTGTGGCGCAATCTCTCGCGGCTGCCCCATCCGTACACGACCGCCGACGCCCACGCGTGGATCGCCCGCGCGAGCGCGCAGTCGCCGGTGACGGACTTCGCCATCACGGTGGACGGCGAGGCCGTCGGCGGCATCGGCGTCGAGCTCGGCCGCGACGTCTTCCACCGCTCGGCGGAGATCGGCTACTGGCTCGGCGAGGCCTACTGGGGCCGCGGCATCGCCACCGAGGCGGTGCGCGCGCTGACCGAGTATGCCTTCGTGACCTTCGACCTCTGCCGCCTGCACGCGGGCGTGTTCGAGTGGAACCCGGCGTCGATGCGCGTGCTCGAGAAGGCGGGCTACACGCTGGAGGCGCGCCATCGGAAGAACGTCACCAAGGATGGCGAGACCATCGATCGCCTCGTCTACGCGCTCGTGCGACCGAGTGACTGAGGATGCCTGAGCTACCGGACGTGACCGTCTACGTCGAGGCGCTGCGCGAGCGCGTCGTGGGCGCGCGGCTCGAGGGCATCCGGCTGGCCAACCCTTTCGTCCTGCGCTCGGTGGATCCGCCGCTCGGCGACGTCGTCGGCCGCACGGTCACCGGCGTGAGGCGGCTCGGCAAGCGGATCGTGCTGGCGCTGGACGCCGAGCGTTTCGTCGTCGTCCACCTGATGATCGCCGGTCGGTTGCACTGGAAGGCGGCGGGCGCCCGGCCGCCGGGCCGGATCGGCGTGGCCGCCTTCGACTTCACCACGGGCACGCTCGTCATGACCGAGGCGGGGACGAAGAAGCGCGCGGCGATCCATCTGGTGCGTGGCGAGGCCGCGCTGGCCGAGCACGATCCCGGCGGGCTGGAGCCGTTGACGGCGGGCCTCGAGGAATTCCGCGCGGCGCTCACGGCCGAGAGCCACACGCTCAAGCGCGCGCTCACCGACCCGACGATCTTCTCGGGCATCGGCAACGCGTACGGCGACGAGATCCTGCATCGGGCGCGGCTGTCGCCGGTGAAGCTGACGCGCGCGCTCACCGACGACGAGGTCAAGCGCCTGTTCGAGGCGACGCGCGCGACGCTCACCGACTGGATCGAGCGCCTGCGCCGCGCGGCCGGCGGCGACTTCCCCGAGGGCGTGACCGCCTTCCGCCCCGACATGGCCGTGCACGGCCGCTTCCGCCAGCCGTGCCCCGACTGCGGCGCGCCCGTGCAGCGCATCGTGTACGCGGAGAACGAGACCAACTACTGCCCGCGCTGCCAGACCGGTGACCGGCTGCTCGCCGATCGCGGCCTCTCGCGCCTGCTCAAGCAGGACTGGCCGCGCACGCTCGACGAGCTGGAGCGCCACGTGGCCGCCCGGCGAGGAGGAGACCGACCGTGAGCTTTCGCTTCGTGACGCAGCCCGAGATCCGTCGTGAGGCCCGCAAGATCCTGCCGCTCGAGGTGTGGAACTTCGGCGATGGCGCCTCCGAGACCGAGTTGACCAAGCGCCGCAACCGGGAGGCCCTCGACCGGCTCGCCATCCGTCAGGACATCCTGGTGGACGCGCGCGAGATCGACACGACGACCGCGCTCTGCGGCGTGCCGCTGTCGTGGCCGGTGGTGATCGCGCCGATGGGCGGCCTCGTGCTGTTCCACGACGAGGGCGACGTCGAGATGGGCCGCGGCGCGGAGCGGGCCGACACGCTGCAGTTCCTCTCCGGGGCCACCGGCTGGTCCGTCGAGGCGGTGGCCGCGGCGAGCAAGGGCCCCAAGATGTTCCAGCTCTATCACCACGGCGATCGCGCGTGGGTGGCGGATCTGCTCGCGCGCGTGGAGGCCGCCGGCTATCTGTCGGTCTGCCTCACCGTCGACACCCAGGTGTACAGCCGGCGCGAGCGCGACGTCCTGGCGCGCTGGAGCCCCCGCGAGGCCATGAAGAAGGCGCCGAATCCGCGCGGACCCGACGCGAACTATCCGACGCGGCTCACGTGGAGCGACGTCGAGTGGCTGCAGAAAACGACGCGCCTGCCCATCGGCCTCAAGGGCGTCATGACCGCGCGCGACGCCAAGCGCGCCGTGGATATGGGCGTGCGCATCGTGTGGGTGTCGAACCACGGCGGCCGCCAGCTCGATTCCACGCAGGCGTCCATCGACGCGCTGCCCGCGATCGCCGATGTCATTGGTGACCGCGCCGACATCATCATCGACGGCGGGTTCAGCCGCGGCACCGCCGTGCTGAAGGGGCTCGCGTGGGGGGCGCGCGTGGTGGCCATCGGACGCACCGCGCTCTGGGGCCTGGCCGTCGGCGGCGCCGAGGGCGTGCACAACGCCCTCGACATCCTGCGCGACGAGCTGCGACGGGACATGGCCCTGTGCGGTCAGACGAGCGTGAAGGGGCTGACGCCCGACTGCGTGTTTCGCGTGGAGTAGCCCGCGGAGGAGGCGGGAACGCAGGACGGTCCTCGCGCGTTTGACAGCCGGCGCGAAGTCCTCGACACTTCCACGGAGGCGGTCATGACGGCACCCCGGCGACGCATCGCATGGCTCTTCGTCGCGCTCCTGCTCCTGCCCGTGCCGGCGCTGGCCGACGGCGGCGGGGGTGGCGGCGGCGGAGCGACGGCCAAGCAGCAGACGGCCGAGTACACGGCGGGTGTGCAGGCGATCGAGGCCAAGGACTTCGCGCGGGCGATCACGCTGCTGGAGGTGGCCGTCCAGCGCACCCCGGACGACGCCGATGCGTGGAACGAGCTCGCCTACGCCACGCGTAAAAGCGGCGAGCCAGCAAAATCCATCCCGCTCTACCAGAAGGCGCTGGCGCTCGATCCGCGCCACCTCGGCGCCCATGAGTACATCGGCGAGGCGTACCTGGCCCTCGACGATCTCCCGAAGGCGAAAGAGCATCTCGCGCGGCTCAACCGGCTGTGCTTCTTCGGCTGCGAGGAGTACCGCGACCTCAAGAAGGCCGTGCAGGCTTACGAGAAGACTCGCGCAAAGATCAAGCCGGCGGCGTCGTCGAACTAGCCCAGCCGGTACTTTTTCTCGGCGTCCGGCGCCAGCGCGATGCCGTGGCCGGGCCGGTCGGGGACGCGGAAGGCGCCGCCCTCGCACTTCGGCAGCCCCTCGAAGAGATCGCCGGGCGTCCAGTCGATGAACTCGACGAGGAACGCGTTCGGCAGCGCGGCGGCCACGTGCACCGAGAGCTCGTGGACGACGTGGGGCGAGAGCGCCACCTGGTGGGCGGCGGCCAGCGCCCCGATGCGCAGCGTCTCCGTGAAGCCGTTGGCGCGGCAGACGTCGGGCATCAGGTAGCGTGCGGCGCCGCGCTCGATCAGGTCGCGGAACTCGAAGCGCGTGTAGTTGTTCTCGCCGGTCGCGACCGGAATCTTGATGGCGCGCGCGACCTCCGCGCAGCCGGCCGGGTCGTCGGCCAGCGTCGGCTCCTCGTACCAGACGAGGTCGAGGTCCTCGAGCGCGCGCGCCTGGCGGATGGCGCCGTCGACGTCGAGCTTCTGGTTGACGTCCACCATGAGCCGCACGCCGTCGCCGACCGCCTTCTTCACGGCCTCGACGCGGCGGCGGTTCTCGAGCGGGTCGGCATGGTGGATCTTCATCTTGTAATAGCGGCAGCCCATCGCCGTGTAGCGCTTCGCCTCGCCGATGAGGTCGTCCAGCGAGTAGGAGCCCCAACCGCCGCTGCCGTAGGCAGGCACGCGGTCGGTGACGGCGCCCCACAGCTTGGCCAGCGGCAGGCCCGCGGCCTTGCCCGCCACGTCCCAGAGCCCGATGTCGAGCGCGGAGAGCGCGTAGCCCGCGACGCCGACCTTTCTGATCCCACGATCGGCGCGGTACATCTTGTCCCAGAGCCGGCCGACCTGCGTCGGGTCCTCGCCGACGAGCAGCGTGGCCAGCCGCCGCGCGTACGCGTCCACCGCCTCGGAGCCGGCGCCGCCGAACACCAGCGCGTAGCCGAGACCGTCGAGCCCGGCGTCCGTGCGGATGCGCGTGACGACGAGCCGGTGCTCGGGCAGGTCGAGCGCGATCGGCTTGGCGGTCGGAATCCGGAGCGTGAACGTGTCGATCGCCGTGATTTTCATGGCGCTCATCCTCTCAAGAGATAGCGCGCAACCTTGACGGACGCCTGCACGTAGCCGGGCTCGAGGTTCTCGATCTTGTCGCGTACGCGCGCGTGGAGGCGGGGGAGCGCGTGGAACGGGATCGCGGGATAGGCGTGGTGCTCGGCGTGGTAGGGCATGTTCCACGCGAACAGCCGGACCAGCGGCCACGTGAGCGTCGTGCGCGTGTTCTCCAGGCAATCACGCGTGAACGCGCAGGCCGTGTGCTCGGCCAGGAGATACGGCCGCAGGAACGCCTGCCCGACCATCCATGGAAGGATCCATACGACGAGCGCGGCGGGCGACCCGGCGGCGATCGAGACGGCCGCCACTCCGAGGTACACGGCCACGTATACACGCGCCTCGACGATGAGCGGCCTCCGCTCGGACGGCGCCATCCAGGGTCGGTCCGCCCGGCCGCACGCGAGCCGGAGGATGTCGCCGATCCGACGACTGGCATTGGGGATCCCGGTCAGCACGAAGAGGTAGGCGGGCAGGGAGGCGGGCTTCGGGACGTAGAGCTCGGGATCCCGGTCCAGGTCTTGCGTGAAGCGGTGATGGTCCCAGTGGTACACGCGATAGTTCCGGTAGGGCCAGAAACCCAGGAGCCCGGCCAGCGTCCCGAGCACCGGATTGAGCCAGCGGGTCCGGAAGGCCGTCCGATGCGCCGTCTCGTGAAGCGCGCAGAAGACGAAGGCGAGCATGTAGCCCTGCACCACGACCAAGGGCAGGGCCCACACGGTCCACGAGAGCCTCCAGAGCACCGTGCCCGTGAGGATCAGCATGCCGAGATGCCACGCGGCGCGGAGCAGCGCCGGCCCGTCGGAGCGGGTCATCAAGGCATGCAGGTCGTCCCGGGGAATCTCGTGGGCCGTGAACCGGACGAGGGCGTCGTCTCGCATAGCTCGGATCGTGCCGATGCTATCCTATCGCGCATGGCCACCATTGAGCAGGACTACGCCGACGCCCGACCGAAGTCGAAGGCTCTCCACGCGCGCGCCGTGCAGCGCATGCCCAGCGGAGTGGCGCACGACGGCCGCTCCTTCGCGCCGTTTCCCTTTTACGTCGCGCGCGCCGACGGCGCGCGCAAGTGGGACGTCGACGGGCACGAGTACATCGACTGCTGGAGCGGCCACGGGGCCCTGATGCTCGGCCACAATCACCCGGCGGTGCTGAAGGCCATCCAGGAGCAGGCGCGGCTCGGCACGCACTACAGCGCGTGCTCGGAGATCGAGGTGCGCTGGGCCGAGCTGATCTGCTCGATCGTGCCCGGCGCCGAGCGCGTGCGCTTCATGATGACGGGCACCGAGACCACGGCCCTCGCGATCCGCGTGGCGCGCGCGTTCACCGGGCGCCAGCACCTCGTGAAGTTCGAGGCGCACTTCCACGGCCTGCACGACGCGGTCATGGCCGCCGTGAAGGATCCGTTCGAGATTCCCGTCTCGGCCGGGGTGCCGCCCTCCACGCTGGCGACCACGCTGGTCGCGCGCAACAACGACCTCGCGCACGTGAAGGAGCTGCTCGACGACCACGAGGTGGCCGCGGTGATCCTCGAGCCCGCCGGCGCCCGCTCGATGACGGTGCCGACGGATCCCGCGTTCCTGAAGGCCTTGCGACAGCTGACGCGCGAGCGCGGCGTGATCCTGATCTTCGACGAGGTGGTCACCGGCTTCCGCATGGCCGCGGGCGGCGCCCAGGAATACTACGGCGTGACCGCGGACCTCACGTGCCTGGCCAAGGCGGTGGCGGGCGGGCTGCCGGGCGCGGCGCTCGTCGGACGCGCGGACCTGCTCGACGCCATCACGCTGAAGGGCGACGCCAAGCGCGACCGCACCCAGCGCGTGGCCGACCAGGGCACGTTCAGCGGCACGCCGCTGATCGCCGCCGCCGGCGTGGCCGCGCTGGAGATTCTCAAGACGGGGCAGGTGCAGCGCGAGCTGAACCGGCTGGGCGACCGGCTGCGCGAGGGCATGAACCAGGTGCTCAAGACGCGTGGCGTCACCGGCTGCGTGTACGGCGCCTCGTCGATCTTCCGCATCTTCCTCGGCGCGTCCGCCGAGGAGCTGGGAATCCCGACCTACACGATGGACGCCACGCGGCTGGATCGCGGCATGGGCCCTGTCGGCGGCACCCTTCACCTCGCGATGCTGCTCAACGGCGTGGACTACAGCCGTGGCGCCTCGCACGGCTGGATGAACGGTGCGATGAGCGAAAAGGACATCGACATGGTGGTGGACGCCTTCGACCGCTCGATCGCGCGGCTGCGCGAAGAGAAGAAGCTGGCTTAGCGGCCGGGCAGCTCGATCGGCTGACCGTGCGGCGTGGCGCGCGCCGCGCGGTCCCACTCGTCCTTGCGCGCCGCTAATTCGTCCGCGAGCACCAGTCGCTTGTCGGCCACGAGCTTCTCCAGCGCGGCCAGCCAGAAGTAGTAATAGCGGCTGCCGTCGTCCTGCTCGCCGCGCGCCTTGGCTGCCGCGATCTCGTCGGCCAGCCGCGTCGCCCACTCCTTCCAGGTGACGTGGCCGCGCTCGTGGAGCATCACGGCCATCCCGAAGGCCTGCGCCTCCCACGGCGCACGGAACACCGGGCCCTCGGCGTCGCGCGGGATCGCGGGCAGCGCGTCGAGATCGGCGGTCATGCCGGCTCCAGGTAGGGCTCGAAGCAGTCGACGAAGACGGCGTCGCGCGGGCCGGCGTCCGGCCCCCACAGCTCGCGGCCCTCGAAGCGAACGGCGTAGCAGTGCTGCGGAACCTTCTCACCGGTCGCGGCGTGCGCATCGGCGAAGATGAACACGCCGTGGTCGCGATCGATCACGCCGACCTTGTCGCGCGCGTAGCGCGGCAGCCGCGTGTGGCCCGTCGGGTGCAGGTTCTTCGTGCGCACGCGGTCGCCCGCCTTGAAGCGCGGCGCCGCGAGGTGCTCATCCATGCGCGCGGCCCGGCGGTTGCGCAGCGCCTCCGGGACGTCGGCGGGGCCGAGCGCCTTCAGCGGCCCGGGGCCGTGGGGCCGCATCGTCTCCAGCTCCTTCGTGGCGACGAGGCCTCGTTCCACCAGCAGGCGCTCGAGGCCGTAGAGCCAGTGCTCGTAGTAGGTTGTCGCGAGGTACGCAGCAGGCGGCATGTGCTCGCGCGCGTAGCGGCCCATGTCGATGTTCCAGCGGCCGAGGAAGCCGGCGGCGAGGTTCAGCGCGAAGGTGCGGCGCTCCCACTCGTGATGGAAGACCGGCTCGTTCGGCTCGGGATCGACGGGTCCGAAGCCGTGCATGCCGCCGAGGTCGTGGATGCCGTTCATCGGGGCGGCGGCGGGACCTTGGCGACGCCGATCATCGCGTCGCGCGTGACGAGCTCGGCCAGCTGCTCCTCGGTCATCCCCTCGGTGCCCTTCGGCCGCTCGGGGAGCACGAGGTAACGAAGCTCGGCGGTGCTGTCCCACACGCGCACCTCGACGTCGTCGGGCAGGTCCACCCCGAACTCGCGCAGCACGCCGCGCGGATCGATCACCGTGCGCGCGCGATAGGGCCCCGACTTGTACCAGACGGGCGGCAGCCCGAGCACCGGCCAGGGGTAGCAGGAGCAGAGCGTGCACACGACCACGTTGTGGACCTTCGGCGTGTTCTCGAGCACGACCATGTCCTCGCCCTGGCGGCCGATGTAGCCCAGCTCTGAGATGGCCGCCGTCGAGTCGGCGAGCAGCCGCTGCTTGAAGGCGGGATCGACCCACGCCTTGGCCACGACCCGCGCGCCGTTGCGCGGGCCGACCTTCGTCTCGTACGCGTCGATCAGCGTGTCGAGCGCCTTGGGATCGACGAGACCCTTGTCGACCAGCAACGACTCCAGCGCGCGCACGCGGAGCTGGACGTCGGTCAGCGGTGCGCCGTGTGGTCCCGGGCGGTCGTCGTGCTCGTGCTCGTGGTCGTGATCGTGGCCGTGATGATGGTCACTCATGGCGGATAGGCTATCATCCTTGTCCGTGAGACCGCTCGAGACCGAGTACAAAGACTGGACGATCCGCGTCATCACGCGCTCCACCGGCCGCGCGTGGTCGGCGCTGGTCGAGGTGTGGGCTCCGGGCAAATCGGGCGACAAGGCCGCCGAGCTCGTGCCCTACAACGCGACCTCGCAGAACGAGAAGGGGGCGCAGGAAGCGGGACGCCTCGCCGCCGTGCGCTTCATCGACAGCAAGCTGGCGAAGTAGTCAGCGCAGGCGGCGGGCGGCCGTGCGCGCGTCGGCGCCCGTCCAGCCGGCGTCGAACGCCTGGCCCGGCCGGTCGAGGTCGATCACCAGCGGCGCGTGATCCGACGGCACCGGCTTGCCCTTGCGCGCCTCGCGGTCGATCTCCGCCGCCACCAGACGTTTTTGGACCGGCGAGCTCACGAGCAGGTGATCGATCCGCATCCCGAAGTTCTTGTGGAAGTTGCCGGCGCGGTAGTCCCACCACGTGTAGCGCCCCGGCTCCGGATGGTGGAGCCGATAGGCGTCGATGAGACCCCACTTGCCGAGGCGCGCGAAGGCCTCGCGCTCCGGCGGTGAGACGTGCGTCCCGCCGTGGCAGGCCGCGGGGTCCCACACGTCGGCGTCCGCGGGCGCGACGTTGAAGTCGCCGCCGACGACGAGCGGCTCGTTCGGATCCCGCGCCTCGGCCAGCCAGCGCGCGAGCCGCTCGTACCACGCGAGCTTGGCCGCGTAGAACGGCGAGCCGACCACGCGGCCGTTGGGCGCATAGACGGCCACGACGCGGACGCCGCCGCACACGGCGGAGAGCATCCGAGCCTCGGCCAGCGGCTCGTCGTCCGGCACGTCCGGCGTTTTCGCCGGCCGCAGCGGCTGTCCGAAATTCGTCACGACGTCGGACACGCCGATCCGGCTGGCCACGGCCACGCCGTTCCAGCGTCCCTCCCCGTGGTGCGCCAGCTCGTAGCCGGCCGCGCGGAAGACGTCGGCCGGCACGTCGTCGTCGGCGAGCTTCGTCTCCTGCATCAGCAGCACGTCGGGCCGGGCGCGCTCGAGCCACCAGGTGACCTTCTCGAGCCGGGCCTTCAGCGAGTTGACGTTCCAGGTCGCGATGCGCATCTCAGAAGACGGCGAGCGGGTTCGCCGGCGAGCCGGTGCCGCCGGTCACGGGCAGCGGCGAGATCACCAGCATGAACTCGTCGCGCCCTTCCTCCGCGCACGCCTTCGCCAGCGGCTCCAGCAGCGCGTTGTCGAGCAGGGCCACGCCGTACGCGAAGATCGCCGC
>Ga0137415_10004464_pt1 | contig 13845 bp, 7 predicted proteins | sample CZODoug3_1_1_16f_FD_183082 | JGI IMG/M metagenome (GOLD analysis project Ga0137415, IMG submission 183082) | Vadose zone soil fungal communities from Angelo Coast Range Reserve, California, USA - CZODoug3_1_1_16fungal (Hybrid Assembly) | ecosystem: Environmental > Terrestrial > Soil > Vadose... | reverse complement strand
GAGTTCAGCGCGTTGAGCACTTTCGCCTTGTCGTCGCTGAAATCCAGATCGATGCGCATGTTGGTGGCGAGGGAAACCATGGCGATCATATCGGCCGGCTGCATGCGCGTTTGCACGAATTTCTTCGCGGCGTTTACGGAGCGCTCGATATCCTCCGGTTCCATTCCGGAGAAATCGAAGAAGAGCAGCATCAAGCGGCGATCGCGCGCGTTTAGGGAGGCGGGCTGGTCTTTCGAACGCAGCAAGCCGCCGTCAGGTGCCGTTCCGGAGATGGTGGCTTCGGCAGCGCCGGCGGTGGTCATCTCATCCACATTCTCAAAGTCGAACGTGGAAATGGCTTGCTTCTTGCCGTCTTCGAGAAGAGTGAAGTCTTCCCTCTTCAAATCGCGAACGAGATTACCTTTTTTGTCGCGCACCACGACGTTGACCAGGACCAGCTCCGAGGTGACGCGCACGCGATACTGCGGCTGCTGCGGCGGCTGCGATTGCGGAGCTTGCGGCGCGCTCTGCGCAAATGCTGAGAGCGATACGTTGAGCACCAGCAGAACTGCCGTCAGTACCGCGCGAGCTTTCTTGGCTATTTCCATCATCGTGTCTCAGAAGCGGAAGCGCGCCAGCATTGTGACGCGGCGCATGTTGCCGACCGAAGTTATTTCGCCGTAGGTCAGCGAATTCACGATCGTGTTTAGCCCCGTGAAATGCGCGGTGTTGAAAACGTTTGCCGCTTGAATGCGCAGTTCCAGCGCGCGCGATTCCTTTACCGTGATCGTCTTACTCAGGTTCATGTCAAACGAGATCTGCCCGGGCCCTTGGATGATGTCACGCCCAGCGTCGCCAAAGGTACTCCCGGCGGGGTTGACGCACGTGCTACCCGAACCTGGGGTGCTGGAGCCGAAGGAAGAAGCCGGCGAACAGAAGGCTGCGGTGTTGAACCATTCCAATGTAGTTGGCGAGGCCAGCGAAACTGGAGCGCCGGTTGAATTGGCGCGAAGCGAGCCGCTTACGCCGCGATTGATGTCCAGAGAATTACCGAGTACGCGCGGCGAGAAGTAAAAACCGGAGCCGACAGTAAAATCGCCGCTCCACTGCCAGTTATCCAAAACATGCGAAAGCGGCCCGCGCTGAATAAACCTGTGCCCTTCTCCAAAGGGCAGCTCGTAGATCCAGTTGCCGGTGAATTTATGACGCTGATCAAAGCTGGAAAGCCCACGGTCCGCGGCGATGTCGAAGGGGTTCTGCGCGACAATCGTTCCGCCACCGCCGATCGACGAAGCATCGTCAATCGATTTGGAATAGGCGTAGGTCGCGGAAACGGCGATGCCGTGCGCCATGCGCTTGCGCAGACGAATCGACCCGGAATGAAAAACAGAGTTGGCGGCGGAAGACTCGTAAATGAAGGGCTGCACTCCCACAATAGTGATGGCGCGCTCAACATCCAGCCGCGTGCCCTTCGAGCCGTTGTAATCGAGGTTCATCACCAAGCCGGCGGGGAGTTGGCGCTGAATATCGAGATTCCAGATTTGGACGTAGCCAAGCCGATAGTTGGGATCGACAGCGAAATTATTGGTAACAGAAGCGTTGACCACCGGAAAACCGGTTTGCAGCGTAAGCGGGTTGGAGAGCGAGCTGATATTTGTGGAAGTGACCGCGAACGGCGGTTGAAAAGCGAAATTTTGAATTATCGAGCCGTACTGCGCCAGGTTGTAGTTGATGCCGTATCCCGCGCGCACAACGGTTTGCTTCATCGGCTTCCAGGCGACGCCGATGCGCGGCGCAAAATTATTGCGGTCCGGACTGATCAGAGATCGCGTAGAGGATGGAACGGCACCGGTGACGGAGCCCGGCAAGACGGCGCCTGCAGGGACCAAGAGCTGCGCGCCAGTGAATCCGGGCACGACACTCAGGTTTGCAATCTGATTGTTCGCTTCGGTGTAGGGCCCGTTGTATTCATAGCGCAGGCCCAGGTTGAACGAGAGGTTCGGCCGGAAGCGGAAATCGTCCTGCGCGTAAAGATCAAACGCGTTGGCGCGGAAATTGTAGGAATTCGTGCCGGATTGCAGGCTGGTTTGTTGCGGCAAGCCAAGCAAGAAATCGGCGAAGTCGTATCCGGTGTTCGGAGCCGGCACGCCGCCACTTGATGGTTGTGACGTCGCAAAGCCGGTGAACACGAAGCTACCTTCGGCATTCTTCGCCGAGCGGAAATTTTGCAGAATGCGGCGATAGTCTCCGCCAAAGCGCCAATTGTGCTTGCCGCGGCTCCACGAAAGTGTGTCGGAGAAAGTGAAAGTCTGATCGAGTTCGCGCCGCGGCACAGGGTCGGTGAGTCCCGCAAAACTGGTGAAGCTGATTCCAGGCAGACCGAAATCGAACGGGTTTGTTGAAACGCCGCCGATGCCCGCATCCCCAGCGACATTTTGAACATTCGAGAATAAGTTCGTCGTGGCGACGTGATTGTGATTGTAATTGACGCGGAAATTGTTTGTGGCGCGCCCGCGTCCATAGACCCAGCCGGCGCTAGCATTCAGCCCCTGCAAACTATTGCCGCCGGCCAACGAGGGGAAGGGATTGACCAGCGTGGTCGCGCTGCGCGTCCAGTTCATGCCGAAGTTGACGTTGTTTTGCGCGCGCTTGCTCCCGCTACCCCCACCGCCGCCCCGGCCACCGAAGTTCATGAAAGGGCCGCCCGAGCCGAAATTGTGAATCACCCGAAAGTTGACGGAATCGCTGCTGCTGCTTCCGGAAGTGACGTAATGAAAGTTTTGCGTCGGAGTATTCAGGTTAGGCAGCGGAATGAACGCCAGCAAGGCCCTGGCCTGGGCGCTGACGAGCGAGGGATCGATTACGTTGAGCTGGCCATTGCTTTGAAACTGCTGGCCAGTCGCCGGATTGAAGATTTGTACCGGGCTGCCATCCTTATAAGTGGCCGCCGAAAAATCCCCCGCGCGCTCTGCCAGCGTCGGGACAGTGGAAAACGCATCATACGGCGAGCTGCCGCGGTTGGCGTTCCACCCTGCGAAGAAAAATGTCTTGTTGCCGCCGTTAAAAATCTTGGGAATGTTCAATGGTCCGCCAATGACGGCGCCGAAGCGCGGCAGGTTGTAGCTCGCTTTCGGAGTAGACAGCCCCGTGAGGGAATAGGACTTTGCATCAAGCGAGCCGGAATCATCGGAAACGTAAAGCATTCCGTGCGGCTGATTGACATTAAAATTGCGCGGCATGCGCATGATCATTCCACCGCCGCCGCCCATCCCACCGGGACCGCCGCCGCCCGGCGAGCCGCCTTGCAAGTTCCCGCCTTCGCGTTGCGCGCGGTCGCGAAATTCCTGAATGCGCTCCTGAATATCGTCTTCGCTGCCACCACCGAAATCCTGCGTTCGCCCTTGCGCTCCGGTAATGCTCACGGATTCCGTCGGGCCTTCCGCTCCGGCGCCATTCAGGGGCAAGGAAGACATGTCGCCATTTCCGTTTTGCCCGCCACCCATCATTCCTTGGGACATTCCCCCAGCTCCGCCGCCGGCGAGAGCGGAAAGATTGTCGAGCGCCAAACTCTGAAATCCGCGACCTGCGGTGACGAGGGCGGCCAGATTGCCCAGGCCGCTTTGGTCCTGCTGCCGCGATGCGAGCACCATTTCCGCGTCGAATTTACCCGCGGGAGTTTCGGGCTTCAGCACGATTTCCTGGGTCTGCGCGGAGAAACCCATAAACTCGACGCGCACGACGTAACGGCCGCGCGGCAATCCCGTAAACGTGTAGGTGCCGTTGGCCGCGGTGGCGACGACAAATTTCTTGCCGGTGAGCGAATTGGACGCGGTGACGGTGACTCCCGGAAGCGGAGTTTTCCCTGCCCGCACCACCCCGGTAAGTTCAAATGAAACGGGCGCGGGCGTGGCTTGTTCAGCCGGTGCCACCAGGGCGGGAGAGGTTGCTTGCGTAGAACCGTTGTCCGCAGAAGGGGCCGGAGAAGGCGCTGGCGTTTGCGCGCGCAGGAAATTACCAGAGGAAAGACAGAAAAGAAAAAGCAGGGCCGGGATGTGCTTTTTCAATGAGGCGGCTCCGCAGGTTTTTGCGAAGCACCACCTGCACCGGAGCCTCCCGGCGCGCCCGGACGCATTCCGCCCATTTCCTGCATGCGTTTCCATTGCTCTGGTCCAATAACCATAACAAATTTCGGCACAAATACGTTTTGTTGCAGCGCACCACGCGCCAAAAGGTGATCGCCGACCTGCACATCGGCCATGGTTATCGCGTCGCGCCCTTTGCGCAGCGAAGTATCTTCGTTCAACTCGATCGTTTGCGTCACATTGTCAGAGCGCAGGACGGCAATTTTCGGGGCATCCACGGACTTCACTTCGCCGGCGACGTAATCTTTGCCCAGCGTGCCGGCCTGCATGTTCGGGCCGCGGCCCTCGCCATTTGCGGAGCGCGCGCCAATTGTCTGCGCTGTCCATGAGCGATCGGGATTCTCCTGTCCACGCACGGCGATCACGTCGCCCACTTTAAATTCACTGCGCTTAGCCGGCTGGCGATCCTTGCGAAATTCCGTTTGGGGCGTGATCTTGACTGTCACCGTCTCGCCGTTGGGATTGGAAATCTCGATTGTCGAATCATGAATCGCGGTGATCTTGCCGAAGAGCGGCATGCGCTGCTCTGCGTCCTGAGATTGTTGACCTTTATCGTGCTTGGAAGGAGCGTCCCGGCTCAGAACCACGTCGGACACCAAGAAGGATTGGGGAAGCGCCATCAGCACTGGAATGGCTAGAAGAAAAATCGCGATAGCAAACAACTTTAAGTCCGGTTTCATTTCTCTCTTTCGTGGCGCGTCCTTGTTGTTAGTTATACGCGCCGGTGGCGTGCCGGGTTACTCCAGATTGGGTGCGAATCCAGTCCCTCCCGTTACACGTTCCGGCGACAAACTTACCAATCCTTTACAAGCCTTCAATTTCGCTCAGAAACTTTCAACTTGATTTCCCGCCGCAAAGGCACAAAGTTCCCGCAGGAACCCGCAGGTAGCATTCTGCGTATACAGGGGTGGGGTGAACGGGCAGGGACATGACGACTGCATCAGTACCGACGTCTATGGGTTGTTCGCTCGTGGGACGAATTTTCCCATTTCCGGTCAACACGGCCTATTCCCTGCGCCTTACTTTACGTGTAAACTACTGAATAATAGCGCCTTATACGGGATACGCCAGGGGCAGGCGGCGTGCGATTTTCAAGGTGAACAAACACTATGGATATCCAACGACCATCGAACGCCCGCGCCAAGAAAATTAAGCGAATCGCCTACGTCACCGTTGCTGTGCTGGCCTGTGCCGGCGTCACGCTGGCGTTGTCGCGCCTGAAGCCAGCGGCGCCATCTGTCGACGGCTCGACCATCTGGCCGGACACGGTGAAGCGCGGGCCGATGCTGCGCGAGGTGCGCGGCCTGGGCACGCTTGTTCCCGAAGATATTCACTGGATTCCCGCGCAGACCGCCGCGCGCGTGGACAAAATTGTTATCCGGCCGGGACATTTGGTTACGCCGGATACCGTGATCCTGGAAATGAGCAATCCGGAATTGCAACGCGACGTGCTCGATGCCCAATATGCGCTTAAGGCTGCCGAGGCCAATTACGCCGCGCTCAAAGTACAAGTGGACAGCGATCTAATGAACCAAAAGTCCCAGGAAGCGGCTGTGCGCAGCGACTATGAGCAGGCGCATATGGAGCACGAGGTCGACGAAAAGCTGTTCAAAGAAGGAATTTATTCCGACCACATCCGGAATCTGGCTAAGGTGAAGGAGGAGCAGCTCTCGGTTCGCCTTAACTTAGAAAGCGAGCGGACGAAGATTGCTCTGGACTCGGCGCAGTCGAAGGTGCTGGCTTCGAAGTCCCTAGTGGACCAGGCGAAGGCAACGTACGGACTGCGCATCAGTCAATCGCAATCGCTGCGCGTTCGCGCGGGCATCACGGGCGTGCTGCAACTGGTTCCGGTGGAAGAAGGGCAAAATGTGGCGATCGGGACGAACGTTGCGCGCGTGGCCGATCCCAAGAAGCTAAAAGCGGAAATCAAGATCGCCGAGACGCAGGCGAAGGACATTATCATCGGGCAGAAGGCCACGATTGATACGCGCAACGGGATTGTTATCGGGCACGTCTCGCGAATCGATCCCTCGGTGCAGAATGGCACGGTCACCGTAGACGCCGTGTTTGACGAGGCGTTGCCGTCAGGCGCGCGAGCAGACCTGAGCGTCGATGGCACCATCGAGCTGGAAAATCTTAAAGACGTTCTCTATGTGGGACGCCCGGTACACGGCCAGCAGGACAGCACGATCAGCTTGTTCAAGATTACGCCGGATGGCTCGGAAGCGTCGCGCGTGAACGTAAAGCTGGGACGCAGCTCGGTGACTACGATCGAGATTCTTTCGGGCTTACAGGTGGGCGACAAGGTGATCCTGTCGGACATGTCGCAATGGGATAACGTCGACCGTATCCGGCTGAAATAATGGGCGTTGGCCGCCGTGCCGACAGGCTTCCAAAGTTTTTCGTTTCTGCAAAGACAGAATGCAGGCTGCAACGTCTTAGTCAGCAGGATTCGTCTTGGTGGCAGAGGTGGCCTCGTGACGGTAGTGGCCCGAATCACGCTCGCAAGTGCTTATCGTGGAACAATGTTGGCGCTCGCAGCGTATATCCGTGACATAGAGGGATTCATGGCGCCCGCGACGTGGTTGCGAGGGGCCTGGACGGGGAAATCCTGATGCGGGCGATCTGGCAAGACATTCGGTTTGGCGCGCGGATGCTGGCGAAGCATCCCGGGTTCACCGCGATTGCCGTGCTGACGCTGGCGCTTGGTATCGGCGCGAACACCGCTATCTTCTCTCTGGTCAACCAAGTGCTGCTTAGGCGCTTGCCTGTGCAGAACCCGGATGAATTGGTCGTCCTGCGCTCACCGGGCCCGATGCGCGGGCATGTCTGGAGCGACGGCGACGAGGCGCAGTCCTTTTCTTACCCGATGTACAAGCGGCTTCGTTACAGCAATAGTGTCTTCTCCGGGATGTTGGCGCGCTTCGCCATCCCCGCCAGCATTGCCTCGCGCGGACAGACGGAGCGCGGCTCCGGTGAATTGGTCTCGGGAAACTACTTTGATGTACTCGGTCTGCGCCCCACGCTGGGCAGGCTTTTCACGTTGGATGACGATCGCGTGCCCGGCGCCCAACCCGTGGCGGTCTTGAGCCACGCTTATTGGACGCGGCGCTTCGGTGGCGATTCCGGTGTTTTGAATCAGACTTTGCTCGTGAACAACACGCCGCTAACGATTATCGGAGTGGCCCCGGCCGGCTTCACGGGGATTCAGGTTGGCCAAGCCGCGGACATTTTTGTCCCTCTCATGATGAAGGGGCAAATGACTCCCGAGCGAAACGGGCTGGAGGAGTGGGATAACTATTGGCTGGCTATCCTTGCGCGCCGCAAAGCCGGACTCTCGATGGCGCAGACGGAAGCGGGAATCAACGCTGTCTATCGTCCCCTGTTGCAGGAGCAACTGGCGCAGATTAACGGTTGGGACCCGCAAAAGCGGCAAAAGTTTTTGGACAAGAAAGTGTTGCTGGTTCCCGGCGCGAAGGGGCGAACCACGCTGCAAAGTGATTCCGGGCAGCCATTGATCGCATTGTTCGTGATGGTCGCGCTGGTATTGCTGATCGCGTGCACCAACGTGGCGAACCTTCTTCTTGCGCAAGGCGCGGCACGCCAGCGCGAATTGGCCATTCGCGCCGCGATGGGCGCGAGCCGCGGGCGGATGATTCAGCAGTTGCTGGCGGAAAGTTTGCTCTGTGCGCTGGCGGGGGGCGCGGCGGGGTTGCTGATTGGCGCGTGGCTGATGAACTTACTCACGCCGATCGTGGCGTCCAACCTGTCCGTCAAGGGCCTGAGCACGAGCTTGGATCAAGGTGTTCTTGGTTTCGCGGCGGGCGCCACGCTGATTTCTGGCGTGTTCTTCGGGCTGCTGCCGGCCTGGCGCGTGACTCGTACGGCCGTCGCGCAGACGCTGAAAGACCAAGCCACGACGACCTCCGCAGGCACTTCGCATGTCAACGCGCGGAAAATGCTTGTCGCCGGTCAAGTGGCATTCACGCTGCTTCTTCTCGCCGGCGCTTTCCTGTTCACGCGGACGCTGTGGAATCTGCGCAAGCAAAATCTGGGATTGCGCACGGAAAACGTGGTCACTTTTGCGATTTCGCCGATTCTCAACGGGTATGACACGCCGGGCAGTATCGCCTTGATCGATCAACTGCGCGCGCGAATGGCGGCTGTGCCCGGCGTCCGCGCTGTGGGCACTTCCGAACTTGGCACGCTGACCGGTTCGGACATGGGCAGCAACGTCACCATCGAAGGTAGCAAGGATCTTGCCGCCGAGGACTCGCACATTAATTTCGATCCGATCAGTCCCGGCTACTTTTCGACTCTGGGCGTTCCGCTGCTTTCCGGGCGCGAGTTCAATGAAGGCGACGGCGCAGGCAAAACGAAAGTGGCGGTCATCAGCGAAGCCATGGCCAAGAAGTATTTTGCCGGGCGCAATCCGATGGGCTTGCATTTTGCATTCGGCGCCGGTAACGACACCAAGCCGAATATCGAGATCGTCGGCGTGGTGAAAGATGTAAAGCAAGATCACGTGCGCAGCGCCGATGTTCCTTATATTTATTTGCCTTACGCGCAGCAGCCCGCCATCAGGGAAATGACTTTTTACACTTACACGCAGCAAGATCCGCTGCTTGCCGTGTCCGCTTTGCGCAGCACGGTGCAGGAACTGGACGCCAACCTTCCGATCTTCGGCATCAAGACGATGGAGCGCGTGGTGGACGAGGACCTTTTCGGTGAGCGGATGGTTGCGGCGCTCTCCGCGACGTTCGGGACATTGGCGGCGCTGCTTGCGGCTATGGGCATTTACGGTGTGTTGGCGTATCTTGTGGTGCAACGCACGCGTGAAATTGGCATTCGTATGGCGCTTGGAGCTGAGACATCGCACGTGCGATTTCTCATCGTAAAGGAAGTGGGCACGATGGTTTTGCTCGGCATACTCGTCGGGTTGCCGCTGTCTTACGGGCTTGCGCGCTTGAGTGAATCGCTGCTTTTCGGCGTGCACGCGAGCGATCCCACGGTGTACGCGTTGGGTTTGGGATTGATTGCGCTGATCGCGTTGGCGGCGTGCTACATTCCGGCGCGGCGTGCTACGCGCGTCGATCCGTTGGTGGCGCTGCACTACGAATGAAGCGAGAGATTTTGAAAGCCCCGGGGTGATGTACACGAGTTTATAGAACACGAATACGGATCCAAAGGAGAGGCAATGGCGGACGCAAACGGCACACTTATCAAAATGCAAGGCGTGAAGAAAGTTTTCTTCACGGATGAAGTGGAAACCCACGCCCTCGAGGAAATTCATCTCGAGATCAAGAGAGGAACGTACATTTCGATTGCCGGACCTTCCGGTTGCGGCAAGTCGACCCTGCTGTCCATTCTCGGGCTGCTGGATTCTCCGACCGACGGAAATTACGAGCTGAACGGCCAGCCCGTGGCGAATCTCACTATCAGCGAGCGCACGCGTATTCGCAATCGGGAGATTGGCTTTATTTTTCAGGCGTTCAACTTGATTGGCGATCTCACCGTATACGAAAACGTCGAGCTGCCTCTGACCTATCGCGGCACCAGCTCCAGCGAGCGCAAGCAAAAAGTACAGAGCGCGCTCGAGCGTGTCGGCATGGCCCATCGCCTGCGGCACTACCCCTCGCAGCTCTCGGGAGGTCAGCAGCAGCGTGTCGCCGTGGCTCGCGCGTTGGTGGGCGATCCGCTGATTCTGATGGCCGACGAGCCCACGGGAAACTTGGACTCGAAAAACGGCGAGGCCGTGATGGAATTGCTGCGCGACTTGCACCGCAACGGCGCGACCATCTGCATGGTGACGCACGACCAGCGCTACGCCAACTTCGCCGAGCGCACGATCCATCTCTTCGACGGCCGCATCGTGGAAGAAACTCAGGAAGCCCGCGTCGGAGCCAACTAGCTCCGGCCTAAATTGAAACTGCCCTGACACTCTCAGTGATCTGGTTACGGGTGTGTTCATACAGGTTCGAATGAGGGGAAGCAAATGAAGACACTGTGGGCCAGCGTGATTCCTGCGCGCCGAGCCACACGGGTCGATCCGCTGGTTGCCTTGCGCTACGAATAGGAGCTGCAATGTTTTCCATTCTGCAGGATGTGCGATTCGGCTTCCGCATGCTGATGAAGCATCGGCTGGCGACGCTGGTCTCGATTGTCGCGTTGGCGCTCGGTATCGGCGCCAATACCGCGATGTTCAGTCTCGCGGAAGCTTTCCTGATTCATCCAGTGCCTCTGGAGAATGCCGATCGAATCGTCGCGTTGGTCGATTCGCGGCCGGGGCAGAACATCGACATGACTCCCGTCGCGCCGGCAACCTATTTCGATTGGAAGCAACAGGCGCATTCCTTCGATCAATTCGCCGCGTACGCCTGGCGTGAAGTGAATCTTACCGGCGACCGCGAGCCGCAGAAAGTTCAAACCTTTCAAGTATCGGCAAACTTTTTTGGCATGCTCGCGGTGCGCCCGCAACTCGGACGTGCTTTCCTTTCCGAAGAAGAAGTCCCCGGTAAGGAACAAGAAATTATTCTTGGACATGCACTCTGGGAGCAGCGCTACGCCTCGGACCCGCACATTGTCGGCAAAAACATCAAAGTGGACGGCAAGGCTTACACCGTCGTTGGCGTGATGGCCGGAGGTTTCGATTTCCCATTTGCCGCCGAAGCGTGGATTCCACTGAGTCTCGATCTCCAAGCGCGCTTGAGCCGCAGTGACCGGTGGCTGTTTGTTCTCGGACGCTTGAAATCGGGGGTCTCGTACACGCAAGCGGCTGCCGAGATGCAAGGCATCGCGCAGCGGCAATCGGAACTCTACCCCGATACGAACAAAGGTTGGCAGCTTCGCCCCATGCGCTTGCGCGAGTTTGCCACCGGTAATCTCACGCGAGATTACACCTTTCTTCTTCTCGGCGCCGTCGGCTTCGTTTTACTGATCGCCTGTGCAGACGTGGCTAACGTGCAGTTCGCGCGCATGACAGGACGCGCCAATGAATTCGCCGTGCGCACCGCGTTGGGTGGCAGCCGTTGGCGCATCGTGCGGCAATTGCTCACCGAAAGCATCCTCCTTTCCCTTGGCGGCGCGGCGCTTGGATTGCTCATCGCGCAGTGGGCTCTTTCCGTGATTCTTTCGCACATGCCGGCCGACGTCTCCAAATTTGTCGCAGGATGGAAAACCATCAGCCTAGACACGAACGCGTTCTTATTTACGTTGGCCATTGCCGTTGCAAGCGGCATAATCTCAGGAATTGCTCCTTCCCTGCTGACTTCCAGGACGAGCATCAGCGAATCTCTGAAGGAAAGCGGACGCGGTTCCGTGAGCCGCGCGCGCGGCCGCTTGCGCGGCGCGCTGGTTGTCGCGGAAATCTCGCTGGCATTGGTGCTGCTCGTAGGCGCAGGCTTGCTTGTGAAAAACTTCCAAGGTCTGCTCAACGTAAACGAAAGCTACTCTCCGCAAACGCTTTTGACCATGAATCTGGCCTTACATGACGCGCGGTACACCGCGCCGGCCCAGCGGCTCGCCTTCCACGAGCACGTGCTGGAGCGCTTGAGATCCGCGCCAGGAGTGCAGTCCGCTTCCCTCGTCAGCGATGTTCCTTACTCCAATGGAGGCGGTCTTCCGACGCATGATTTTTCGATTCAAGGGCGCCCGCCCGCGCAACGCGGTGAACACGTGGAAGCGATAGTGGAAACGATTACGCCCAATTATTTCGGCACCCTGAACATTGCGCTTCGCCAGGGCCGTTTGTTAACGGACGCAGACGGCGCCGAAGCTACTCCCGTCGCGGTCATCAGCGCGAGTCTCGCCCGCCGCTTCTTTCCCGACGAGAATCCGCTCGGCAAACAAATCAAGATCGGAAAGATAGACTCGGACCAGCCATGGATGACCGTCGTGGGCATCGTAGGTGACGTCCACTATATGTGGATCGTTAAAGAGGAGTTTCCGACGATCTACCGCTCGTTCCGTCAGGCGCCGCCCTACTTCACCACGGTCATGCTTCGCACTTCGGGAGACCCGCAGCAGTTGATTTCTACCGCTCGCACACAGATCTCAGCCGTCGATCCCGATTTGCCGCTGTACAACATCAAGTCCATGGACCGGATCATCACGGAATCGATTGTCGGCATCGCATACGTCGCGGCGATGATGGTGGTGCTCGGCGTGATTGCGCTCGTGCTCGCGTCGGTCGGAGTCTTCGGCGTGATGTCCTATTCGGTCAGCGAGCGCGCGCATGAGATCGGCATTCGCATGTCCATGGGCGCGCAGACCAGCGACATCTTGCGCATGGTGCTGCGCAGCGGCATGACGCTGACGGTACTTGGCCTGGCGATTGGCCTGCCGGTTGCCTTTGCACTCGCCCGCACGCTGGCTTCTCTGCTTTTCGGCGTCGAAGCCGCCGACCCATTCTCATTTATCGGCTTGCCGTTGTTGCTTGCCGCCGTCGCCGCCCTGGCGTGCTATATCCCCGCGCGCCGCGCCGCGCGTCTCGACCCGCTCAAAGCCTTGCGCTATGAGTAGAGCGATGCCCTCGCGAAGGGTACACTAGAGCGAGCCCATTCGAGCGATTAAGGAGCGTTTGTGGAACCTTTGATACAGATGCGCAATCTCGAGAAGGCCTTTGAGGCCGGCGGAAGCAAATTCTTTGTCCTGCGCCGCATCACGCTCGACATTCAACAGGGCGAATTCGTCACATTCATGGGACCTTCGGGCGCGGGGAAATCCACGCTGCTCAGCATCATTGGCATGCTCGATAGCGCGTGGAGCGGCGAATACTATTTTCTCGACCAGCCGGTGCACAAATTGAATGTGAAAAAGCGCAATGAGCTGCACAAAGCGAATATCGGCTTCGTTTTCCAGAGCTATCACCTGATTGACAATCTTACCGTCTTTGAAAATCTGGAAATCCCGCTCTCGTACAAAAATGTTCCGCATAAAGAGCGCGTCAGCCTGGTCTGCGACGTCCTGGATCGCTTTAATATCGTGGGCAAAAAGGATTTGTTCCCGAATCAGCTTTCGGGCGGACAGCAGCAGCTTGTCGGTGTGGCGCGAGCGGTGATTCAGAATCCCAAGCTCATCCTTGCCGACGAGCCCACTGGCAACCTGCACTCCGCACAAGGCGAAGAGATCATGCAGCTATTCAAGCGCCTGAATGAAGGCGGCACGACCATCATTCAGGTCACTCACTCCGAACGCAACGCCACCTTCGGCAACCGCATCATCCAGCTCAAAGACGGTTGGGTGGTCAGTGAAGAGAAGGCCGCCACCCCAGTCGGCTAATCCGAATACGTATGCCCATGGCTGCTACAAAAGAAACAGGCCGGGCGCCTGTAGCCCGGCCTGTAAGACTCAAATTGGTTGCGGGGGTCAGATTTGAACTGACGACCTTCGGGTTATGAGCACGTATAAGAACATACGGCCCGTTGATTCTGTGCGACTTAAGTCGGTTTTTGGAGTTTGGAGTTCTTTCCCAAATCATTCCCAAGCTCATTGCTGGATTTTTTTAGCTTCCGCTGACGCGCTCTAAACAATTTTCCCCTGCCTCCCCCTGGCCTCGCATTCGCGGTAACCCCTAGAGACACCAACAGCGCTAACCGATTTTTAATCAGGTGCCAAGCCGGAAGCTCTGGGCACTTGTCCGGGACTTATGTTGTAGCAACGTGATTCTGTCACCTTAACGGCCACGTAAAACTGTCACCCCCCAGGGATCGCTGAATGTTCCAGG
>Ga0137415_10004463_pt1 | contig 13851 bp, 4 predicted proteins | sample CZODoug3_1_1_16f_FD_183082 | JGI IMG/M metagenome (GOLD analysis project Ga0137415, IMG submission 183082) | Vadose zone soil fungal communities from Angelo Coast Range Reserve, California, USA - CZODoug3_1_1_16fungal (Hybrid Assembly) | ecosystem: Environmental > Terrestrial > Soil > Vadose... | reverse complement strand
GACGGACGCCGGGGTCGGCCTGATAGAAGTCGTCGACGGCGTCGGGATCGAACACGCGATTCGCGAACGGGCTGTCGTCCGACGGGCTGTAACCGTACTTCGCGAAGACGCCGTGCACCTCGATGGACGGCGACATGTCGTGCAGGTACGCGACGACCTCGGCGGCGCTCTGTCCCGCCCCGACGACGACGAAGCGGTCGTGCCGACGGGGCGGCAGTCGCTTCAAGTCGTGCAGGAATTCGTGATTGTGGATCTGGCGGGCCGAGCGGGTGATGCCCGGCGGCAGCTGGGGGGAGAGCCCGCCGGCGACGACCACGTTGCGGGCCCGCAACCGACCGGCGCGGGCGCCGGTGATCTCGACGTCGAACGCGCCGCCGACTTCGCGGATCGCCGTCACGCGAGATCCGTAGCGCACGTTGGCATCGACGTTGGCGGCGGCCCATGACAGATAGTCGTGGAACTCCAGCCGCGTCGGAAAGAACGTCTTGTAGTTGATGAACTCGGCGAGCCTGCCGCGCTCCGTGAGGTAGCTCAGGAAGCTGAACGCGCTGCGTGGATTCCGTGGTGTGACGAGGTCCTTGAGGAACGAAACCTGCATCGTCGCGCCGGGGATCAACATTCCGGTGTGCCAGCCGAACTCGGGTTTGACCTCGACGAACTCGGCGACGACCGGCGTGGTGACCGCCGGGTTGTCGTTGTGCTCCTTGACGGCGATCGCCAGCGCAAGGTTGGAGGGGCCGAAGCCCACTCCGACGAAGTCGAGCACACCGTCTTCGTTGTTGGCGTTGTCGCCGTCCGGCATCACGCACCTGCCATCTGGTCGACGGCGCTGGGCACGGGCTCGGAGGGATCCGACCCGAGCGCCACGATCCGGTTGGCGGAGTCCACGTGCACCACCTTGGCCAGATGCGTGGCGCGTTCGGATTCGTCGATCTGCAAGTAGGACATGATGATCACCAGGTTCCCCGGCGAAATTAGATGTGCCGCAGCACCATTGATGCCGATCACGCCCGATCCTGGGGCACCGGTGATCGCGTAGGTGACCAATCGGGCGCCGCTGGTGATGTCGACGACGTGCACCTGCTCACCTTCGGTGATGTCGGCTGCCATCATCAATTCCGCGTCGATGGTGATCGATCCGACGTAGTGCAGGTCGGCTTGGGTCACCGTCGCCCGGTGAACCTTGCCTCCGAGCAGTGTCCGCTGCATCCTCGCCTCTCTCGCCACGTCAGAAGTGGCCCCAGTTTCTGTGAGGTCTCCTGTGAGCCTTCTCAGAGTTGTAAGCGAAGGCTAACCTATTTCGGTGCACGCGCAAGACCTAGGTGCGGTATGGGCGTGCTATTGGCCTCATGTCGAATTGGTTGGCGCACAGCGCTTCCCGCTAGCACGTCGCGCGTCGGCCCGCTCGGGGGCCACCCGGAGGGGGTTTCCGACATTATGCAAGCCTAAGCTAACGTACAGCTGGCACGGACGACGAATGAAGGGAGTTTGCGCGTGAAGCAATACCGGAGGTGGCGCCACGCCGCCGCGGCCCTGGCCGCCGTCGTCCTGGCAGTCGGCCCGCTCGTAGCGTGTAGCTCGACGTCGGAAAGCGCAACGCCGGCAACACAACCGGAGACGGTGACGATCAGCCACAAGTTCGGCGAGACGAAGGTGCCGGCAAATCCGAGCCGAGTGGTCACCGTCGGCTGGAACGATCAGGACTTCGTGCTCCCGCTGGGGGTCGTTCCGGTCAGCACCCGGGAATTCGCCAGTCACTACAACGATTTGCCATGGGTAAAGGCCGCCACCGACGGCAAGGGTGTGACCACCTGGGGTGGGGTGGATTCGATCGACTTCGAAGCCATCGCCGCCCAGAAGCCCGATCTGATCTTCGCGATCTACGAGACGATCAACAAGGAGACCTACGACCGGCTGTCTCAGATTGCGCCAACGGTGATCCAGTCGTCGGATTACGCCGACGAGGAGACGCCATGGAATGTGCAGATGCTCACCACGGGCAAGGCACTCGGCAAGGAAGCCGAGGCGAAGGCACTCGTCGAGAAGGTTCAAGGCAAGATCGACGAGGCGCGTAAGGCCAATCCGGAGTTCGACGGCAAGACCGCGGTGGTCGACTTCGGTCCCGCGGAAGGCGGGCACTACCTGCTCGGCGAGAACGATCCGCGCCGATCGTTGTTCACCGCTCTGGGCTTCAAGACCCAGGACGTGGTCGGCGACGTCAGTGAGGAGAAGCTCGCCTTGCTCGACAGGGACCTGCTGTTCATCGACGGCGCCACCAAGGAGCAGATGCTGGCTTCCCCGGCGTTCGCCCGCCTCGGGGTGGTGCGCGACAACCGCACGCTCTACACCAACAACGAGTCGAATCTGAACAACGCCTTGTTCTTCAGCGGACCCGACTCGCTGCTGTACGCGCTCGACCTGCTGACCCCGCAATTGGCCAACGCGCTCAACGGCCGGCCGGTCGCCGACCTGGCCAACGCCTGACGCCCCACATCCGACAGCCGAGACCCGCCGGTGCGAACCGGCGGGTCTTCGGCATCGAGGGCCACCGTTCAGCCGTACACACTCCACGCCCGCCACAATCGGCAGTAGCGGCCGTCGAGCGCGATGAGTTCGGCGTGCGTACCTCTTTCAACGATGCGTCCGTTGTCCATGACGGCGATCTGGTCGGCCGTGGCTGCCTGGGTGAGTCGATGCGCGACTACAAGTGTCGTACGGCCCTTGGTGGCTGCTGTCGCGGCGTCCTCGAGCTCGGCGGCGTGGGCGCTACCCGCCTCGGCGGTGGCCTCGTCGAGGACGACCACCTTGGGATCTGCCAGCACCAGCCGCGCCAGCGCAATGTGCTGGGCCTGCGCCGCAGTCAGGGCGACGCCGTGTTCGCCGACCTGCGTATCGAGCCCGTCGTCGAGGGCCGCGATCCAGCCTCCGGCGCCTACCTCTTGCAGCGCCGCCCAAACCTGGTCCGGGCTGGCGTTGGGCGCGACGAGCCGCAAGTCATCGATCAGCGGCCCCGAGAACACGTGCACTTCCTGAGTGATGGTGGCCACCCAGTGACGCAGCTCGTCGCGGCGGATGTCCGAGACGGATATCCCACCGATGCGGGCCTGGCCACTGGTCGGGGGTTGTAGTCCCGCGACGATGGCGGCCAATGTGGATTTGCCGGCACCGGTCGCGCCGACGAGGGCGCATCGGGTACCGGCCGGGATGGTCAAAGACACGTCATGTAGCACGGCCGGGCCGAGGTGGGCTCCTGCGCCGTAGGAGAACGAAACCCGGTCGATCTCGACGTCGGACCCGGCAGGTACTAGGCCGGCCGAGGCGGCGCCGCGTGCGGTGCCCTGCGGACGTATGTCCACGACACCGACGAGGCGCGCCAGGCTGGCCCCCGCAGACTGCAACTCGTCGAAGTTGTACATCAGGTCACTGATCGGATCGAACAGGCGGTGGAACATCAACGCCCCCGCCGTTACCTGCCCGACCGTCATGATGTTGGACCGCACCAGTAGAAACCCGACCACCAATGTGGCAGTGAGACCGAGGAATTCGGCCCGGTTGATTCGCCCCACGAGGCGAGTGAACATGGTGACCACCGAGATGGAAATGTCGCGGGTTCGCTCGGAGGCCCTTTCGATATCGGCTAGGTGCCGGTCGTATGTTTCGTAGGCGTCGATGGTCCTGGCGCCCTGGATGGATTCGACGGTGACCTGGGCGCGATTCGCGATGGCGACCCGTTCTTGCGCATACATTGGCGCCGACCGCGGCAGGTACCAGCGCAGCCCCGCGGCGTAGGCCGGGATGCCCACTGCTCCCGCCAGGCCTAGCCGCCAGTCGATGCTGGTCATGCCGATCAGCGTGGCGGCGCCGATGAACAGGCCGTTGAGGGTGGTCGGCAGCACCTCCGAAACGGCCCTCGCGATTACGGCGACATCGGCGCCGACCCGGGACAACAGGTCACCCCTGCCGCTCTCCTCGATCGTGGTGGCTGGCAGGTTCAGTGCGTTCTCCAGGACGTCCTCGCGAAGATCGGCGAGCGCTTGTTCGCCGACCCGCGTGTTGAGATAAGAAGACAGCCCGGTACCGAGCCCACCGATCAGTGCGGCGAGACCGATGGCGATTCCCAATCCGACGATGCTGCCCTCGGTGTCGCCGACGTGGACGCGGTCGACGAGGTCACCCAGTAGGTAAACCGGGACGATCGATGCACCTGCGGCGGCCAGCCCGACGAGCAGCGCCGCAGCGACCGCGCCGCGCCGGCCACGCAATTCGGTCGCCAGCCAGGACGCGGAGCGTGACGTGGTGGCAACCGGCAGTACCGGTGGGGTGACTGACGCCCCCAAGGTCATCGCATCACCCACGTGCGGTAGTCCGCGTGCGCGTTGACCAATTCGAGATGAGTGCCCTCGGCCTGCACGCGTCCGTCGACAACGAGCACGACACGATCGGCGGCAGCGAGTAGCGCCGGACTGCTGGTCAGGACGACGGTGGTGCGTCCGCCAACCCCCCGCACCCTGCGGATGCCGTCGGCGATGGCCTGCTCGGTGACGGCGTCGACCGAGGTGGTGGGGTCGTGCAGCACCAGCACGTCGGGATCTACGATCAGCGCCCTAGCCAGGGTCCAGCGTTGCCGTTGCCCGCCCGAGAGACTGGCGCCGCGCTCGAAGACGGCGTGGGCCAAGCCGTCGGGATGGAGGTCGATGACATCGGCGGCGCACGAGGCAGCCAGCGCGGCTTGCACTGCGCCGTCCTGAGCGTCAACGAGTCCTTCGACGCCGGACACCACGAGATTGGATGCCAGTGTCCCGCTGAACAGAGCGCTGTGGTGGTGCTCCACGAGAAGACTGGTCCGGCGTTCACCCGGCGGGATTTCGCCGATTAGTCGTCCACCGACGCGCACGATGCCGGCTTCGATGGACCGCTCCTGCCCGGACAGCAGATCGATCAGTGCGGAGGCGTCACGCGCGTCGGAGGTCAGCACCGCGACGAACTCGCCCTGTTCGACGTCCAGCGACAGACCGTCAAGGCCCGCATGCCGGGCGTCGCGGACGGACAGGGCGCCGGGAGCTACGCCGGGCCGAGCGGGCTTGGCAGATTGTTGTTGGTGGCGGGTAGCGGAGTCGAGGACGTTGGCCACCCGGTTGGCCGATCCACGTGTCTCAGCGACCCAGCTCGGCACGATGGCCAGCAAGCCGAACGGCGCGATCAGAAACTGCGCCAACCCGATCACGGTGATCAACTCGCCCAGCGACAGGTCGCCGTGCAGCGCGAGGTAGGCGGCGAAAACCGCGACCGCCGTCGCAGCCAGCGCACCTGCTGCCGCCGCGACGCCGGCATGAACGCTTTGAATCCGAGCCGCACGCAAGGTGGCGGCGAGGGAACGGCGACTTGCGGCGCGGTAGCGGACCGCGGCGTTGGCCTGCGCGCCGATGCCCGCCAACGGGCGGTGCCCGCTGATCAGGTCGGTGGCCAGCGCAGTGCCCCGGCTCACCTCCGCCTGCTGGTTCTCGACGCGCCGGGCGATCGTCGGCGCGGTCAGCTGAAGACCAGCCACCACGACGGGCACACCGATCAACACCATGAGCCCCAGTGGCAGATCGATGCGCAACAGCAGTGCGCCGCAGACCGCCGTGCCGACCACCGCGGCGGCGATTTGGGGTATGTAGTCGAGCAGATATGACGTCGCGTCGGCGTCGCTCGACGAGATGGATAGCAGTTCACCGACTTTGTGGTCGGTGCGGATGCCGAGCCGGTTGAGGATCTTACGGCTCAGCTCGACCCGAAGCAGGTGCGATTCGCGGGCGATTGCGTATACCAGGAGGCGGGCGCCGAACCGGTAGGCCAGCGTCAGGATCACGAACAGCGTGGCCAGCACCGCGATCCAGCCGATCAAGGCACCGACACTGCCCGTTGCGACGGCGCGGTCGACGATGATGCCGATCAGCACCGGCACCGCAACCTCGCACAGCTTGTGCGCAATGATCAGTCCGGTACCCGGCGTCAGCCGCCGCAGGTTGCGCGTGACCGTGCGGCGCAAGATGGCCCCGCCGGTCCAGCGCTTGGCCGCCTCGGCCACGCGCGGAGGAGTCAAGCTAACCGGGTCGCGTCGATGATCGCGCAGTTCGTGCGATCACGCAGGCTCCTCTGCGTTCGCGACAACCAGGAACCGCTGCCCCGATCGCCAAACACATTGCTGGACAAAACGTTCCTCCCGAAAGCTCATACGCCACCATGTCCGCAGCGAATGTTGCGACCTGTGCTGCCTGCTGCTTCGACACGCGGCCACTGCCCCATGGGCCTGAGCCGCCCCAACGGGGCAAGACCTGTCACAGGGTATCCTAACTAATGCGGGGTAACCGTCGGGCCGCCGGTGTCGCCCCCAGTCCAGACGGTGTTGAGAGCGCCACTACCGCTGATGGATTGGCTCACCGGAACATTCGCTCGATCAGGCTCCCCGTAACCGACCTGGCGAACGCCTGGTCACCTGTTCAGCTCGGTCGCAATCAGCGGACCCAGCCGCTCGAGCGTGTCCAAATCCATCAGCTCGGAGTGGCGGCAAGTCAGCTCAACCACCCGCAGTTCGCCACCGACATGGTCACGCCAGCCCTCTGAGGCGACACCCACCAGATCCATCTCCAATACCGTGGCATCGACGAAGAAGACATCCCGTTCGTAGTGGCCGTAGTCCGCCGTCGCGGTCAATTGCTCGGCAGCCACGTAGTTTTCGATGACCAGACTGATCTGATCGTCATCGAGGATCGCGATCGCATCGCCGCTCGCGCGCACCAGCTCGACCGCCTCGGACACCGTCATTCTGGCATCGGGATCAACGGCGAATACCATCTCCCGTAGCAAACCGGCCAGCACCGCTGTGGGATCGAACGCGGTGGTTTGAAAGCGATCTCCGACGGCATCGTTGCGTGAGTCCAGCATCCCGACGAATCCGACGTCCCGGCCCCGCCTGGTGAGTTCCTGCGCAATCAACAGCGCCATCGACCCGCCGAACGACCAGTCGAGCAGGCGAACGTCGCCGGTCGGTGTCACCGCTTCAATCGTGTCGGTGTAGCCAGCGGCGAGTTCGACCATGGTAGCGGGCAGTTCGTCACCGGAGAATATCGGTGATTGCAGACCATATAGCGGAATGTCTTGCGGCAGATATTTTTTGAGCCCAGCGAACTGCCAGCTCAAGCCGCTCGCTGGATGCAGACAGAACAGCGGCGGCTGGGTTCCGGAGCTGCGCAACGGAAGGACCGGTGCCAAGCTGTCCACCGCGCGGTCCACACCATTGGACGTCAACCGGGCCGTGATGTCGGCCACGGTGGGAGCCACCATCAGGTCTGCAACGGGAATGTCGGAGTCGAATTCCCGTCGGATCGCAGCAGCCAGGCGCACCAGCAGCAGCGAATGCCCGCCGAGACTGAAGAAGTCGTCGTCGATGCTGGTGACGTCGACATCGAGGACGTGGCTGAATAGTTCGCAGAGCCTTCGTTGTTGCGCGGTCACGGGGGGCCGCCCGGCCTCTGAATCCATCGGCGGGTCGGGGAGCGCCTTCCTGTCGAGCTTTCCGCTCGGGGTCAGCGGGAACGAGGCCAACTCGACGAACGCCGATGGCACCATGTGAATGGGGAGTGCCGACGTCGCGTGTTCGCGCAGCGATGGGGGTGGGGCGAGCGGAGCGATTTGGTCGGCCGGCACGTAGTAAGCGACCAACCGGTCGTTGCGGACAACGACCCGAACCGACGACACCGACGGGTGCGTCGCCAGCACCGTCTCGATCTCACCCGGCTCGATCCGCACACCACGCAACTTGATCTGGTCGTCGGTGCGTCCCCGGTACTCGAGTTGACCGTCTGCCCTCCAACGCACCAGGTCGCCAGTGCGGTACATCCGCGCACCCGCCGCAGCGAAGGGGTCGGCGACGAAACGGCCGCCGGTCAGCGCCCCCTTGCCCAGGTAACCATCCGCCAATTGCACTCCAGATAAATACAATTCACCTGGAACACCAGGCGGCGTCATCTGCAACCGCTGGTCGAGAACGTAGACTTGAACATTCCAACATGGCCCACCGATTGCCACCGGACCGCCATCCGCCGTCCAACCGAGCACGTCGACTGCAGCCTCAGTGGGACCGTACAAGTTGTGCAGCGGTACGCCGAGGTGACCGGTTACGCGGTCCGCCAACTCCTGAGGCAAGGCCTCCCCGCTGACCGTGACTCGCGTCAAGCTCGACAGGCGATCCACCGACTCGCGCCCGTCAAGCGCCTCGTCGAAGAACAGTTCCAGCATCGACGGCACGAAGTGCAACGCGGTGACGCGCTCCGACTCGATCAAATCAACGAGATAGCGCGGTTCTCGATGGCCCCCTGGACGCGCGATCACCAACGTTGCGCCCACGGTCAGCGGCCAGAACACCTCGGGCACGGACACGTCGAAGCTGATCGGTGTCTTCATCAACATGCGGTCGTCGGCATTCAGCGGAAAAGCGTGCTGAGCCCACGCTATTCGGTTGACGATTGCTTGGTGTGATACCACCACTCCCTTGGGCCGCCCGGTCGTGCCGGACGTGTAGAGAACGTAGGCCCACCTGGCCGGGTCCAGGGTTGAACCCAGGCTTGGGTCCACCGCCTCGGTCTCATCGACCCCAAGATGGGGTCTGGACTCGGCGTTCCGGACGTACTCGGGATCACTGATCACGGCGACAGGCTTTGCGTCGGCGATCATGTACGACAAGCGATCTGGGGGATATTCGCTATCCAGCGGTAGGAACGCCGCCCCGGATCTCACCACCGCCACCAACGCGACGACCAATTCGATCGACCGCGGCAGTGAGACTCCTACAACAGTGCTGGCGGCGGCCCCGTGCCGGATCAGCTCGGAGGCCAACCGCGATGACCAGTCGTCGAGCTGTGCGTACGTCAACGCTCTTTCTTGGTCGCGGACGGCGATCACCTGCGGCGTCCGCTGCGCCTGCCCAGCGATCAGTGTGCCCAGATCCACCGACGCCACGGTCTCGGAGTCACCGGTACCAACGGTGGCTAGCCATTGCCGCTCACCCGGCAGCAGCACGTCCACGTCAGCGATGCGCACAGCCGGATTCGCCACCATCTGGCCGAGAATGACGACTAGTCGCTCGGCGAGATGTGCGACGGTCGAGGGGTTGAAGCAATCGGTGGCAAACTCAGACATGACCGTCATGCGGTTGGCCGCAACGTCGTCGATCAGGGTGAAACCGAGATCGAACTTGGCGGCGGTGGCCGTCGGCGCCAACCATTCGGTAGCCATACCGAGCACGTCTTCCGAACCGGCGCCTTGGTATTGGTAACCAACGAAGGTTTGGAACAGCGGGTTGCGGCCTGCTGCGCGTGGCGGATTCACCGCTTCGACGACGCGCTCGAAAGGCAGATCCTGGTGGTCGAAAGCGGCCAAATCGGCGTCGCGCACCCGCTTGAGCAGCTCGACGAACGTGGGATCGTCCGACAACCCGACCCGTAGCACCACGGTGTTGACGAAGAATCCGACCAGTAGGTTGAGATCGGCTTCGGTGCGGCCGGCGACCGCGGTGCCGACGATGATGTCATCGCCGGCGCCGACGCGCTGCAACAGTGTCGCAACCGCGGCGTGGAAACACATCAACGTGCTGACCTGATGTTCGGCCGCAAGCAGTCGCAGTCCGCTCACCAACGAATCGGCAAGCTCCACGTCGAGGGAGCCGCCCAGGCCGCTGGGCTGTGCAGGGCGTGGCCGATCGGCGGGCAATTCCAGTTCGTCAGGCGCGTCCGCCAACACCGCCGTCCAGAACTCGGTCTGTTCGTCGGCGACCTCGCTGAGCAACTCGTGTTGCCACAGTGCGTAATCCGCGTACTGAACGGGCAGCGCCGACCAGGACGGTGCGTGCCCCAACTGGCGCGCCTGATACGCGAGGTCCAAATCGTCCAACAATGGCGCATCCGACCAGGCATCTACGGCTACGTGGTGGAGGATCAAGACAACGACATTGTCGACATCGGAAAGCCTCAAGACGTGTGCGCGCAACGGGATGTCGGCAGTCAGGTCGAATTGGTACCCGACCGCCTCGTCGACTAGACCCGCGACATCGGAATCGTCGCAGTCGGCGATGGTCACCGGTACGGCGGTTCCGGTGGGTCGGATCTGCTGGAAGGAAGTTCCGTCCTGATCGTCGAACACGGTGCGCAGCACCTCGTGCCGATCGACGACGTCGTGAAGCGCTGCGACGAACGCGGGCGTGTCGAATGCCCCATGCAGCCGGAACGCCAACGGGTAGTTGTACGCGGTACCCGTTGTGCCGAGGCGCTCCAGGATGAACAGCCGCTCCTGCCCGGCCGACAGCGGCGTCGAGTTCGGCCGCGTGCGCGCCGACAACACCGGGCGCGCTGAACCGTCTAGGCGCAACCTCGTCGCCAACCGCGCGACGGTACGGGCCTTGAACATGTCACCGAGGGTCAGTTCGGCGCCGAGGGTCGCACGCACCCGGCTGATCAGGCGGATGGTGAGCAGGGAATGCCCACCGAGGTCGAAGAAGTCGTCATCGACCCCAACGTCGTTCAGCCCCAATATCTCGGCGAAGATCTCGCAGAGCGTCTCTTCGGCCGACGATGCCGGTGGACGACTGGCGGCGCGCTGGCTCGACGGCGCGACGTCCGGCAGTGCCCGGACGTTCAGCTTGCCGTTGTCGGTCAGTGGCAGCTCGTCGAGGACCGCGATCGCCGTGGGCACCATGTAGGTGGGCAACACGGCCTTGAGGCGGGATCGGAGCTCGCCGACGAACTCCGGCGGGAGGGCACTCGCGGGGCCCACGGGTACGACGTAGCCCACCAGCCGTTGCGAGCCCGAGGAATTCGGATCCGGGCGGGCGATCACTGCCGCCTGAGCGACCAAGGGGAATGCAGCTACTGCGTTTTCTACGTCACCGAGTTCCACGCGATAGCCGCGAATCTTGACCTGATCGTCGGTGCGACCGAGGAAGTCGAGGTTGCCGTCCGCGCGGCGAATCACCAAGTCGCCCGTGCGATACATCCTGTTGCCGGCCTGGAACGGGTTGGCCACGAACCGGCCCGCACTCAGCGCCGGTTGACCGAGGTACCCGCGTGCAAGCCCAGCACCGGAGATGTACAGCTCGCCCGCGATGCCGTCCGGCACCGGCCGCAACCAGCCGTCCAGAATGTGGTCGCGGGTGTTCCAGATCGGCTGGCCGACGGTCGGGGTGGCACTGTCGTCGGTCCCGCCGCCGAGCGTGTTGATGGTGTACTCGGTGGGGCCGTAGAGGTTGTAGCCGTAGCTGGTATCGCTGTCGCGCAGTCGATTCCACACCGCCGTGGACACCGCCTCACCGCCGAGCAGCACCAGCACCGGCGGGTGACCGCCTTGGTCGTCGCCGTCCAGCAGGCCCTCCTCGAAGAGCAACTGGGCATACGTCGGGGTGACGTTGATGACGTCGATCTGGTGCTCGTGGCAGTACGCCACCAGCGCGGTGGCGTCCCTGCGGAGTTCCTCGTCGCAGACGTGCACCTCGTGGCCTTCGATGAGCCACAGCAGTTCTTCCCACGACATGTCGAAGGAGAACGACACGGTGTGTGCGATCCGCATCCTGCGTCCGCCAGCCTTGGCGATGGCAGGCGCGAAGATCGCCTCCCGGTGATTGAGGTGCATGTTGGTCAGACCCCGGTGCGGGGTGACCACGCCCTTGGGCTTTCCCGTCGACCCGGACGTGTAGATCACGTACGCGGGCTCGTCGAGGCCAGGCGAATAGCCGTCCCACCCCGAGGGCGCCGACTGGCACGCGCTCAGCACGTCGGGATCATCGAGGACGACCACCTGGCACGACTCGGGTGCGACGCCGGTGATGCGCGGGGCCGTCGTCTTCGTCGTCAGCACGCACACGGGTGCGGCGTCGTCGAGCATGACGGCCAGCCGGTCGTCGGGATAGTCCAGCTCCAGTGGCAGGTATGCAGCACCGGCACGCAGCACGGCGAACAGCGCCACCACGGCATCGATCGACCGCGGAATAGCCAGGGCCACGGTGCATTCCGACCCGATGCCGCGCTCGCGCAGCACCCAGGCCAGCCGGTTCATCCGGTCGTTCAGCTGCTCGTAGTCGATGCTCTGGCCACCGCACACCAGCGCCGTCAGTGTCGCCGATTCACCGCTGCGTTCGGCCAGGAGGTCCATGACGGTCGCCTGCGGCAGGTCGTGCTGCGTCGAGTCGGCCCTGGCGAGCAGCGCGTCGCGTTCGCCGGGCAGGACCACCGGGACCGCGGCCAGCATGTCATCCTCACCGCTGAGATGCAGCAGCACCTGCTGCAGCCGGTCCAGGAGTCGTTGCGCACGTGCGCGATCCACCACGTCGGGCCGGTACTCCAGCTTCACCCACAGTCGCCGCCCTGGTGATGCGACCCAGGTCAGCGGGTAATGCGACGCGTCGATCGAATCATGCCCGACGATGCCGTGAACGGTCTCCATGTCGGTGAACGTGTCGTCGTCGAGGAAGTTCTGCAGCACGTAGAGACTGTCGAACAATGGGCCGCCACCCGACAGCGAACCGTTGTCCCCGTTGGCCTTCCGATCCAGCTCGGCCACGGCGCGCTGGATGTCGCCGAGGCCAAGGTACTCGTGATCCATCAGGTGCAGTCGGTCGGTCTGAACCGTGCGCATGGCATCGGCGACCGAGCGCCCCGCCCGCAGCCGGACACGGGTCGGCACGGTGTTGAGGAACAGTCCGATGACCGAGTCGATGCCCTCCAGGTCGGTCGGACGCCCCGCTACCGTCGACCCGAAGACCACGTCGTCGCTGCCGGTCTCGTAGGCCAGCACCAACGCCAGACCGGTGCTGATCAACGCGTTCAACGTGACACCGCTGCGCCGTGCACTCTGGGTGAGTAGCGCGGTCTGGTCATCGGAGAGGGTGAAGTCCAGTCGCAGCGCGAGCGTGGGATCGGTGCCCACCGCGTCGGGCACCAGCAGGGTCGGCGCCGCGAGATCGCTGAGGGCCGCGGCCCATTGCTCCGCGGATGCGCTCCGATCCTGCCCGGCCAGCCAGCGCAGGTAATCGGTGAAGTCCGCCGACGGTTCTGGCAGGTTCGCGTTCGTGCCGTGCCTGGTTGCGGTGTACTCCGCGAACAGTTCGCGCAGCAGTTGTTCGCGGGACCAGCCGTCGAGAAGCAGGAAGTGGTAGCTGAAGATCAGCCGGTCGTGTCGACCCGTGCGGATGACGGTCATTCGGGCCAACGGCGGCGCGGTCAGATCGAAGGTGCGCAGCCGATCGGCCGCGGTGATCGCGGCGACCCGGTCCGCAACGCCTTCCGGCTCGAGCCCGGTCAGATCGACCAGCTCGGGGCTGCACACTGGATCGGTGGCGATGGCGGCCACCGGCTGCGGCAGGTCGTCGCCCCAGAAGCCGGACCGCAGCACCGGGTTTCGCCTCATCACCGCGGAGTAGGCGGCCTGCAGCGCTTCGACATTGATCGGGTCGGCGAAGTCGAAGACGTTCTGCACGATGTACACCGCGGCCGTCGCGTAGCGGGCCTGGAAGTACACGCCCTCCTGCAGCGGTGACAGTGGCCAGATGGCCTGCACCGGGTACGGCGCCTCCGCGGTGAGCTCGTCGATCTGTTGTTGGGACAGCTCGACGAGCGGCACGTCCGACGGGGTCAGGGCAGCGGAATCCGTGCCAGTCCGTCCGGCGAGCTCACCGAGCTCGCGCAGCGCCGTCACCCAGTGCTCACCCAGCTCTGTCACCGCATCGGCATTCAACTTGCCGTCGGCGTAGGTGAGCGTGGCGCGCAGGCGTGGACCGTCGACCGTCTCGTCGCAGATCGCGTTGATCTCCAACAGGTATGGGGT
>Ga0137415_10004462_pt1 | contig 13856 bp, 10 predicted proteins | sample CZODoug3_1_1_16f_FD_183082 | JGI IMG/M metagenome (GOLD analysis project Ga0137415, IMG submission 183082) | Vadose zone soil fungal communities from Angelo Coast Range Reserve, California, USA - CZODoug3_1_1_16fungal (Hybrid Assembly) | ecosystem: Environmental > Terrestrial > Soil > Vadose... | reverse complement strand
ATGGGGCCAGGACTCGGACCGCCGCCGCTCGCAGGAGGCGGGATTCGATTCGCATCTGGTCAAGCCGCTCGACCTCGCGAAGCTGACCCAGCTGCTCTCCCGCCTGCCCGCCCCGGCGGCGGATGAGGCGGGCGGGCGCAAACTCAACTCGTAGGCCGACCGCCTATCTGCCATCCGCAGCAATGCGACCGGCCCTGGCACGGCCCACGAGGTAGCCGGCCGCGAACGGCAGACCCAGCAGCACGATGGCGAGAACGATGAGCAGCAGCAACACCTCGCGCGCGAGATGGCGCGCCTGCTCGCCGGAGGATTTCACGACCTGATCGGCAATCCTGGCTGCGTCGCGGGCGATCGCCGTGCGCTCGGCGTCGGCCGCCAGCACCACCGCTTCGCGCTCGCCGCGCACGTCCGCCGCCAGCGCGGCGCGCTCGCTGTGCAACGTCTCGAGGATCGAGGCCGCAGATGAATCGACCCGTTGCAGCAGATCGATCACGCTCTCACGGACATTGGCTACCGCCTCGTGCACCAGCTGTGGTGCGCTGTCCGCCGCTGCGGATAGTTTGGCGAGGCGCTCGTCGAGCTGGCTGAGCGCGGCGCGGATGTCGCTGCGCGAGTAGCCCGCCTCGCGCAGCGCCAGCTCGGTCCTCCAGATGGTCTGCAGGGTGAGCGCCTCGCTCGCGATCCTGGTGCGATCGGAAACATCCTCCATCGCCTCGGCAATCGTACCGACCGAGTCGACCAGCCTGCTGTCGGCGCCGCTTTTCTGACTCCACAGCTGCACGACCGAGGCGCGCACGAGCTGCAGATCCCGCAGCGGATGCTCGCGCGTGTAGCTCGCGACGAATTGCTGATACTGCGCAAATTCACCGGCAGCGATGAGCCTGCGCGCCAGGTCCTCGGCCCCCGCACTAAGCTCGCTCGCGGCCGTCAGGGCAACCTCCTGGCGGGAGCCGAGCAGTGCGCCGCCGGGCTGCCCGGGCGACAGGAATTGCTGCATCTGCGAGGCCAGCGCCCAGGTGTCGAGCAAAGCCATCATCGGGGCCAGGCGGGTCGCCGCACGCTGACTCTCCGCCGCCGCGCCGATCTTCCAGCGCAGCGCATTCACCAGCACCTCGGGGTCGCTGTCGTGCGCCCCAATGTCGTCAGCGCACTGCGCGACCACCGCGATGAAATGGTAGGAGAATTCGCGCGTCAGAATGCGCGCATTCAGATCGCGACTCGAGAGTGGCCGCTCCGGACTCTTCAGCGAGATCAGCGAACAACCCGCAACACACAGCAGCAGCGCCGCGGCTGCGCTGAGCCGCGCGCCGATGGATGATGCGGCCGAGCCACGGCTGCGTCCCGGGCGCCTCACCGTCTTAGCGGGCCCGGGGGTGGGTGCGCGTGCCAACGCCAGTCGCGCACCAGCGGCATGTCCTCGCCATGGCGGGTGATGTACTGGCGATGCTCGATCAAGCGGTTGCGCATTTCGTCCTTGAGGTAATCGCCACGGCCGGCGAGCTGCGGCAGACGATCGATGACGTCCTGGACGAGGTGGAAGCGATCCATGTCGTTCAGTACCGTCATATCGAAGGGGGTCGTGATCGTGCCTTCCTCCTTGTAGCCGCGCACATGCAGGTTCACGTGGTTCCTGCGGCGGTAGGCGAGGCGATGGATGAGCCAGGGATAGCCGTGGAAGGCGAAGATGATGGGCTTGTCCTGCGTGAAGAGTGAGTCGAAGTCGCGGTCGGAGAGCCCGTGCGGGTGCTCGCTGTCGGGTTGCAGTCTCATCAGATCCACGACATTCACCACACGGATCTTGAGTTCCGGCAGTGCGGCACGCAAGATCGATACCGCGGCCAGGGTCTCCAGCGTCGGCACATCCCCGGCGCAGGCCATCACCACGTCCGGTTCGCCGCCGGCGTCATTGCTCGCCCAGGCCCACAGCCCGATACCCTTGGCGCAATGCTCCAGCGCCGCATCCCTGGCCAGCCATTGCGGCGCCGGGTGCTTGCCAGCCACCACGACGTTGACGTAATGGCGGCTGCGCAGGCAGTGGTCCATGACCGACAGCAGGCAGTTGGCGTCCGGGGGCAGGTATACGCGCACCACCTGGGCCTTCTTGTTGACGACGTGATCGAGGAAACCCGGATCCTGGTGCGTGAAGCCGTTGTGATCCTGGCGCCAGACGTGCGAGGTCAGCAGGTAGTTCAGTGAGGCGATCTTGCGCCGCCACGGCAGTTGCGCGCTGACCTTGAGCCACTTGGCATGCTGGTTGAGCATCGAATCAACGATGTGAACGAAGGCCTCGTAGCAGTTGAAGAGCCCGTGACGGCCGGTGAGCAGATAACCCTCGAGCCAGCCCTCGCACTGGTGTTCGCTCAGCATCTCGAGCACCCGGCCCTCGTCGGCCAGGAACTCATCCCCCTCGAGCATCGCGGCATCCCATTGCCGCGCGGTCGCCTCGAACACCGGGGTGAGCCGGTTCGAGATCGTCTCATCGGGTCCAAAGATGCGAAAGTTCCTGCGCGTGGCGTTCAATCTGATCACGTCGCGCAGATACCGGCCGAGCACCCGTGTGTCTTCGGCCTGCACGGCACCCGGGCCGGGCATCTCGATTGCGTAGTCCCGGAAGTCAGGCAGCTGCAGGTCATGAAGCAGCACGCCGCCGTTGGCGTGCGGATTGGCGCTCATGCGGCGCTCACCCGCGGGGGCGAGGGCGCGCAGTTGCGCACGCAGCCGGCCCTGCTCGTCGAACAACTCCTGCGGCCGGTAGCTGCGCAGCCAGCTCTCGAGCTGGCGCAGGTGCGCCGGATTGGTGCGTGGGTCGGTCAGCGGAACCTGATGGGCTCTGAAGGTTCCCTCGATGCGCTGTCCGTCGATCTCTTTGGGCCCGGTCCAGCCTTTGGGGCTTTCGAGGACGATCATCGGCCACTGCGGGCGCGAGCGGTTGCCCTTTACGCGCGCGGCCTCGTGAATCTCCCGGATGCGCCCGAGCACCGTGTCGAGCGCATCGGCCATGAGCCGGTGCATCGTCCGCGGCTCCTCGCCGGCGACAAAAAGAATAGGTGCCCAACCGCAGCCTTCCAGCAGTTGGCGCAGCTCGCCGCGGGAGATGCGTGCCAGGATCGTGGGATTGGCAATCTTGTAGCCGTTCAGATGCAGAATCGGCACTACCACCCCATCGGTGGCCGGATTCACGAACTTGTTGGCATGCCAGGCGGTCGCGAGCGGTCCGGTTTCCGCTTCGCCGTCACCGACCACGCAGGCGACCATGAGATCCGGGTTGTCGAGCACCGCGCCGAAGGCGTGGCTGAGCGAGTAGCCGAGCTCTCCGCCCTCATGAATGGAACCGGGGCATTCGGGCGAGACGTGACTCGGAATACCGCCGGGGAAGGAGAACTGCATGAACAGCTTCCTGAGGCCGGCGGCGTCGGCGGAGATCTCGGGATAGATCTCGCTGTAGGTTCCCTCCAGATACGCGTTGCCCACCAGCGCCGGTCCGCCATGACCGGGGCCGGAGATGTAGATCATGTTCAGGCCGTGGGCGCGAATGATGCGGTTGAGGTGCGCGTAGATGAAGTTCTGGCCCGGGGTGGTTCCCCAGTGGCCGAGGAGCATGCGCTTGATGTGCGCGGGGGACAGGGGTTCGGCGAGCAGCGGGTTGTCGCACAGGTAGATCTGACCCACTGAGAGGTAATTGGCGGCCCGCCACCACGCATCGATCAGACCGAGCTCACGGTCTGACGCCCGCGCCATGGCACCGTTCCCATCCGCGCTATCCATTTCCGACATCCGACACTTAGTATGCGCCGTCGCTGCGATGTCGTCTTGTCGAACCCGAGGTCGCATTGTCCGGTATTCTCTGCGGCGGGAGAACAAGATCGGGATGGTGACGTGGCGTCCACGCGCACGAGGATCTGATGATGCTCGACGAGGTGTTGCCTCTGAGCGGCGTAACGTCGGTGCCACAATGAACAGATCGGTCGCCGCGACGTGGGCATCGCCCCTCCTGACACTGCTGCCGCTGCTCGGCTGCGCAGCGAACTTCGCGAACGCCGCTGAAGTGGCCGGGGGCGCTGCCGTAGTCCCCCTAGCCGAGGTCCAGATCACCGCGACGCGGGTGTCGGAGGCGATCGACTACGTGCCGGCGTCGCTGACGGTCATTCGGGGCGAGGATCTTCGGCGCCTGGGGGGCGCCGATCTGCGCACGGCGCTGGCAACGGTCGCGGGCGTCGACGCGCCCCCGGGGGGCGATACCGGCCCGGCGGGCAGCGTGCCGTCATTGTGGGGACTGCACGAGTTCGACGCCTTCCTGCTCGTGGTCGACGGTGTGCCCTGGGGCGGCGCGTTCAACCCGGCGGTGCCGACACTGGATCTCAACGACGTCGAGCGCATCGAGATCATGAAGGGTGCGGCGCCGGTCATGTTCGGCGCCACTTCCTTCGTCGGCGTGATTCACGTGATCCGCTATCCTGCCGGCGAGAGCGCCAACGAGCTGAGCGTTGCCGGTGGCAGCCGCTCCAGCGCGGCGGGTTCGCTGTCCACGGCGTTGCCACTCATCGGATCCTATCGCCATTCCGTGCTTCTTGATGGTGACCGGACGCGGCTCAGCGGCCGGGATCAGGGGTTTGACCGTGCACACGGGCTGTACCGTGCCGCCGCACCGCTCCTGGGCGGCAAGGCGGGAGTGGACCTCGAGTACCTGGCGCAGACGCAGCTGCCGACGAGTCCCGTGCTTCGCGAGGGGACCTCGTTGACGACACTCACTCCGCTCGACGGCAACTTCAATCCCGCCGATTCCGGTATCGTCGAACATCGGACGCACCTGGCCATGAGCTTCGAGGAGGCGCTGCGCGAGGGCGAGTGGCGGACGCTGCTCTCGTACACCGGCTCGACGACCCACGACGTACGCGGCTTCCTGCGGCCGCAACCGGCGATCGGCGCCGACGGTAACAATGCCGATGGCTTCAACCAGGATCGCAGGGTGCGGGAGCTGTATTTCGACACGTTTGTCTCCGTCGCGCTCTTGGGCTCGCTCGGTCTGACCACGGGTCTCGATTGGCTGTGGGGCGATGGGAGGCAGCGGAGTCGGAATTTTGCCTACTCTGCGCCGCTCGATGGCGGGGCGGCGCCGCCGAGCACCTCCCGGCATATCGACGAGATCAACGGGCTCGATGTCCGTCGAGAATTTGGCGGCCTTTACGCGCAACTCGACTGGAAAGCTCGCGACCGATTCGGAATTCTCGGGGGCCTGCGGCTCAACGACACTCACGAGCACCAGGTGGCGACTCATGCGGACACGGTCGACCCGGCCAATGACCGATATTTCACCGCTTCGCAGAACCACCTGCGCGTGAGCGGCGACCTCGGTGCGACGTTGCGCATCTGGGGTGCCGCGGACGGCGCGCAGCACGGGATCCTGTTCGCTCAGTATTGCAACACGTTCAAGCCGGCCGCCATCGATTTCGGCCCGGACGTGAACGGCGCCATCCTGCACCCGGAGAATGCCGATGCCTACCAGGGCGGCCTGCGCGTCAAGACTCTCGCCGGGGCGGTCGACTGGGAGATCGCGGCCTTCAAACTCGATTTTGCCAATCTGGTCGTGAATCAGACCGACGCGAGCGGAGCCCCCGTCATGGTCAACGCCGGCCGCGCGCGCTTTGCGGGTGCGGAGACCGAGTTGCGTTGGCACGCAGCGCCCGGCACGGTCCTGAGCGCGGCGTACAGCTATCACGACACGCGCTTCGGCCATACCATGACGATGGAGTCAGGAACCCCGGTACAGCTGGATGGGCGCCAGCTAAACCTGTCGCCTCACAACATTGCCGCCCTCGGCCTGCAAGTCTCAGGTGCGGGCGGATGGCAGCTGGCCACCCAGGCCGCCTACGTCGGGCGCCGTTTCCTAGATCGCCTGAACACGGCCGCGGCGGGCGGCTACGTGACGCTGGATGCGCGCTTAGGATGGCGCCTCGGGCAATACACCATGGCGGTCCAGGGTCAAAACCTGACCGACCGGCGCGATCCGGTCACCGCCAGCGAGTTCGGCGACCAGTCCTACTATCTGCTTCCTGCCAGGCTGCTGATGCTGTCGGTCGCGGCCGATCTGCGCCGGTGAGTGCGCCCGCTCACCGCGCCGATCACGGCTGCCAGCCACGATCTCATCAACAAGTTGACCCGCGCCGTGGAATAATCGCCGCTCACGCGTGGCGGATCTGCAGATTGGGGGCAAAATGACTCGTTGCCGGTTCGACGGTCCTGCAAGCGTTTTGGGTGCGCTGCTGTTGCTGCTGCCGTGCGCGGCATCGGCTGCCAGCCAGGTCGATCCGCAACTCTTCAGCGCCATGAAATGGCGCCAGGTCGGTCCGTTCCGCGGCGGCCGAGTGGTGGCGGTGAGCGGCGTGCCGGGTGATCCGGCGACCTGGTATTTCGGCGCGGTAGCCGGCGGTGTCTGGAAGAGCACCAACGCCGGCAGCACCTGGCAGCCGGTCTTCGACGAGCAGAAGATCGCCTCGATAGGAGCGATCGCGGTCGCCGACTCGGATCACAATATCATCTATGTCGGCACCGGCGAGGCCTGCCCTCGCGGCAACATCACCTATGGCGACGGCGTATACAAGTCGCTCGATGCCGGCAGGACCTGGCAGCACCTGGGTTTGCGCGACACACGGCACATCGGCGCCATCGTCGTCGACCCGAGAAACCCGGATGTCGTGTTCGTCGCCGCGCTCGGCCATGCGTTCGGCCCCAACGACGAGCGCGGGATCTTCCGCACCGGCGACGGCGGCAAGAGCTGGCAGCGGGTGCTGTTCCACGACCGCGACAGCGGCGGGATCGATGTCGTTTTCGATCCGCGCAACCCGAATACGCTGTTCGCTTCGCTGTGGCAGATGCGCCGCGAGCCGTGGGGATTCTCCAGCGGCGGGCCGGGATCGGGGCTTTATCGATCGAGCGACGGGGGCTTCACCTGGAAGCTCCTCGAGCACCACGGCCTGCCCGCCGGGCCGCTCGGTCGCATCGGGGTGTCCGTGTCCGGCGCGGACTCCAACCGTGTCTATGCCGCCATCGAGGCGAAGGAGGGCGGGGTGTTCCGGTCCGATGACGGTGGCGACAGCTGGATGCGGGTCAATTCCGATCACCGCTTCCGGCAGCGTGCCTGGTACTACTCGCACATCTTCGCCGACCCGGCCGCACTCGATACCGTGTACGTGCTCGACACGGGCGCATTTCGCTCCACCAACGGCGGCAAGGATTTCGAGCTGCTGCCGGCGCCGCACGGTGATCATCACGCGCTGTGGATCGACCCCCGCGATCCCAGGCGCCTGATCAATGGCAACGACGGCGGCGCGACGATTTCCGTCGATGGCGGCAAGAGCTGGACTGCGCAGTACAACCAGCCGACAGCGCAGTTCTATCACGTCGCCGTCGATAACCACTGGCCGTATCGCATCTACGGCGCACAGCAGGACAACAGCACCATCGCCATCGCCAGCCGCGACGACGAGGGCGTCATCGGCCGGCAGGACTGGTATGAGGTCGGTGGCGGGGAAAGCGGCTACATCGCGCCCGATCCGCGCGACCCGGAGATCGTCTACGCGAATGCCGACAGCGGGCAGATGACACGCTACGATCATCGCACCGGCAACCAGCGCGACGTCTCGATACATCCGCTCGACGTATCCGGTAACGGGGCGGCAGATCTCGAATACCGCATCCAGTGGACCGAACCGGTGTTCGTCTCGCGGCACGATTCGAAGGTTCTGTACACGGCGGCGCAATTCGTGCTGAAGAGCTCGGATGAGGGGCGCAGCTGGCGGCGCATCAGCGTCGATTTGACCCGCAACGACAAGAGCAAGCAGCGGCCCTCGGGTGGACCCATCACGCTCGACATCACGAGCGTCGAGTACTACGACACCGTGTTCACGCTCGCCGAGTCACCGCTGCAACAGGGGTTGCTGTGGGCGGGCACCGATGATGGCTTGATCCACGTGACCCACGACGACGGGCAGACCTGGCACAACGTCACGCCCAAGGACATGCCCGAATGGAGCATGGTGAGCATCATCGAGCCCTCGCCGCACGAGGCCGGCAGCGCGTTTGCCGCGATAGACCGGCACAAGCTCGACGATTTCAAGCCGCTCATCTACCGCACGCACGACGGCGGCAAGACCTGGACCCGCATCGTCAGCGGGATTCCCGATGGCGCCTACGTGCGTTCGGTGCGGGAGGATCCCAGGAAAAAGGGACTGCTGTATGCGGGCACTGAACTCGGGGTTTATGTGTCCTTCGACGACGGGGGATACTGGCAACCGCTGCAGCTGAATCTGCCGGTCTCGCCGATCCATGATCTCATCGTGAAGGACGACGACCTCGTGGTCGCGACCCACGGCCGCTCGTTCTGGGTCCTCGATGACCTGACGCCCCTGCGCCAGCTCGACCCCGCGGCACAGGTGCCCGAGGTGCGCCTGTATCGTCCGCAGCCCGCCTACCACCTGCATTTCCCCCTCGAGGTGAACCGACGCCGGCCGGTCGGAGACAACCCGCCCCGGGGCGCGGTGATCGACTATTTTCTGAAGACCAAGCCGCCGGCCGACGAGAAGATCACGCTCGAGATCCTCGATGCCCACGGCAAGGTGCTGCGCACGCTCTCGAACCACAAGAAGGAGAAATTCGAGCAGCCCGCCGAATGGCCGGATCGCGAGCCGCCTGCGGACCTGCTGCCGGATGCCGCTGGAATGAACCGCTTCGCCTGGGATCTGCGCGTCGAGGATCCGCGCGAGATTCCCGGGGCGTTCTACGCCGACGAAGGTCCGCGCGGACCGGTCGTCAGTCCGGGCTCCTACCTGGTGCGCCTCACGACCCGCGGCGCAGTGCAGTCCGTGCCGCTGGAAGTGGTACTCGACCCGCGACTGAAGGACACCGTCACCGCGGACGACACGGCCGCGCACTGGGACCTGGTGACACGCACGACGCAGGATATCGACGCGCTGCACCGCGCCGTCAATCAGATGCGCACCATGCGGCGCAATCTCGAGACGCTGAAGGCCTGGGTGATTAGCGAGGCCGGCAGCAAGCCGCTATTGGCGGCCGCCGCGGATTTCGACAAGCACATGACACCGATCGAGGAGGAGCTCATCCAGGTCAACATGAAGGCGTCGGAAGACAATCTGCGTTATCCGAACCGCCTCAACGAGCAATACGACACCTTCATTGCCACCATAGACGCCGATGACGTGGCTCCGACGGCGGCGCAGCAGCAGGTGTACGCCGATCTGCATCGACGCCTGGCCGAGCAGCTCGAGAAGTGGAAGTCGCTCGCCAGCAGCGAGCTGCCGGCGCTCAATACCCGGATGCAGGAGGCAGGTGTTCCGCGGCTTGCGGTCGGCCAGGCAGACTGACAGCGGCGTTGTCCCACAGGTACCTCATGGGTAGGGTGGTATGAATATCCGCACTTTGCAGCGTGGACTCCAATACTGTGGCCGGGTCAGGGCGGTACGTCAGACCTATCACGTATTCGAGAGCGAGGGTTACTTCTTCGTGCTGTCGTTCGCGCTATCGAGGGCGCGTCGTGGCTCGGGCTACTTCAACCTGGTCGACAAGGCCGCCGTCGATTACGTGCACGAGCGCGTCGGCGGAACGCGCGGCGTGACGGCGAACCAGGTACTCGCCGCAGCGCAGCGCACCAAGCACATCCCCACCAGGCTCCACGCACTGAATGTCCTGTACGTCCTGGTCGCGCTGCAGTGGGCAACCATCACGCGCGCCGGCGAACACCGGCAACTGTTCTTTTCCGTGCGCAAGGGGCCACGCAAGCGCCCATCCGCCTGACACGCCCTCGCTCCTTCATCGGGTCAGCCGATCGATTGACATAAGGGTGGCGACGCCCGAGGCGATCTTTCGAAGCGCTCGTGCCGGTCGCGCATCGTCCGCACGGTCGGGTATTGCAGTACCTTGCGGTAGGGTGCCGGCGAGTCGCGGGACCATGGCTGACCCGATAAACTCCGGCACCAAGGCACCCTCCATGCGCTCGACTGTGTTCAATCGCCGTAGGCGCGAGCTCGTTACCAGCATCCTGCTGGTCGCCCTGGTGTTGCGTGCGCTGATCCCCGCCGGCTTCATGCCCGCGAGCGGCGAGGGATTTTCCCTCACGATCTGCCGGGGCGATCTGTCGGTTCCCTCTTCGCCGCACGACACGGGCCGGCATCCGGGAAATGCGCCTCACACGGAGCATTGCGCGTTCGGGAACGCTCCAGCCGCCGGGCCGGCCATGGAGGTGGCCCGGGTCCTGCCGACTCCTGCCACCGCTGCCGAGCCGATCCTCTTTCTCTCTGAACCGCTACACATCAACGTAGGGCTCGTCCGCGTCCAACAGCCTCGCGGTCCCCCCAGCTTCGCCTGAGCAGACCTTCGTCGGCGTCGTGCGCCCGTTTCGGGCCCAGCTGCGCCGAGTTTCACACGTCTTGCACAAGGGTTCGCCACGGCGAACGGGGAACGATTCTCATGTCTTACCAATTCAATCGCCTGCCGCTTTGGGCGCTGGCAGGCGCTCTATCATCCGGTGCACCGGTGGCGGCGTGGGCCTGCGCCACCTGCGGCTGCACGCTCAGCGCCGACGCGGCGGCCGGTTACTCGGCCATTCCGGGATTGCGCTTCAACTTCGAGTACGACTACATCAACCAGGACGCGTTGCGCAGCGGCACCGGGACAGCAACCCCGGCGCAGGTCACCAACAATCCGTCGAATCCCGCGCTCGGTGGTGGTGAAATCGAAAAGCAGACGATCAACCGCTACCTCACCATGGGCATGAGTTACAGTCCCAATTCTGAATGGAACGTGAGTGTGCTCGTTCCGTACGTCATGCGCTCTCACACCACTTTCGGGCAGCAGCCAACGCCGTACACCTCGTCCGAAACGGCGTCGAATCAGATCAGCGGTGCGAGTCTTTCCAGCCCGGGCGACGTCAAGATCGTCGGCAGCTACCAGGGGCTGTTGCCGACCCACAACCTGGGCGTGCAACTCGGCGTGAAGCTCCCCACCGGCCACTACGGCACGGCGGTGAACTTCAACAGCGGCCCCAACGCCGGGACTCCCCTGGACGCGAGCCTGCAGGCGGGCACCGGCAGCACCGACCTGATTCTGGGCGCCTACTACTACCGTGCCGTCAGCCAGGATTTCGATGCTTTCGTCAACGGTCAGTTCCAGAGTGCGGTCAAGCACAAGCAGGACCAGCCCGGCAACGATTTCCGGCCCGGGAATTCCGCGACGATGAGCGTCGGCCTGCGCTATGAGGCTCATCCGCAGTGGGTGCCGCAATTGCAGGTGAACCTGTTGCGCAAGAGCGCCGATCAAGGGGCCCTGGCGGACACCACGGATACCGCAGGCACCGTGGTGTATTTGAGTCCCGGCGTGACGTTGCACGTGATGGGAAACCTGCATCTCTTCGCCTTCGCGCAGATTCCTATGTACTCCAGGCTCGACGGGTACCAGCTGTTCCCGCACTGGACGGCAACCGTCGGGGGCAGCTACGCGTTCTCACCGTAGAACCATGAGTATTCGATTTCACAGCGACCCGCCCGCGAACCCCACGCGGCGCAGCGTGCTGCAAGGCGCTGCCGCGTGCGGTCTGCTGGGTTTCGGGAGTCTGCTTGCGCCGCGCGCGCAGGCCAACGAAGTGCGGGTCGGACAGCCTGCGCCCGCAGCTACGCTGGTGACACTGGATGGCAAGCGCCTGTCTACGCCGGAGCTGACAGGCCATGTCGTCATCCTCACCTTCTGGGCCACCTGGTGTGTGCCCTGCCGCGAGGAGCTCCCGCTGCTGTCGAAGTACGCGGCCGAGCATGCCGCTCAGGGACTCTCCGTGCTCGGATTCACTCTGAATACGCCCGATGAGCTCGATGAGGTGCGCGCCGTGGCACGGACGCTGAGTTTTCCGGTGGGTTTCCTGGGCGCTTCGAGCGCGCCGGGCTACGGACGCATCTGGCGCATCCCCGTGAACTTCACCATCGACCGCGCCGGCCATCTGGTGGATGACGGGTGGAAGGAGCGCCATCCCGAGTGGACGCGCGAACGTCTCGCGCGCATCGTGACACCGCTGCTGGAGGCGAAGTGAGCACCCGGCGAACACGGCAACTCGAGGCGATCCGCAGGGCTCGCGGTATGGGCGTTACGCTCATCGCGAGCCTCATCGTGAGCGCTGCGCTGGCGGTTTGGATGCTGATTCAGACCCTGTCCGGCAGCAGCGTTGAATCGGTGCCGCGTGCCGGCGAGCGGATTGATGCCTCATTCGCCGGGCTGCGCGACATGCGCGGCGCGGCCGTTGACGAGCACGCTCTCGCCACGCGCTATCGCCTCGTGACATTCGGCTTCACCACCTGCCCGAATGTGTGTCCGCTCACCCTGATGGGAGTTCATCAGGCTCTCGAGCAGCTCGGGCCCGATGCGGCGCGGATCCTCCCGGTGTTCGTTTCGGTCGATCCGGAACGCGATACACCGCGGGCGCTGTCGGCCTACGTGAACGCTTTCGACGCCCGCATCGTTGCCCTGACCGGTTCGCCGCGGGCGGTGGAACGCGTCGCGCAACAGTACCGGATCTTCTTCGAGCGCCGAACGCTCGATGGGAAGTCCGGATCTTACCTGGTGGAACACAGCGCGTTCGTCTTGCTGGTTGATCCGCAGCAACGGATTCGCGTGGCGATTCCATCCACTGCCGCACCGGCTGAGATTGCCGCCAGGATCGTCCGGGCCGTTCGCGAATCAGCTCAGACCTAACAGGGCCGGCAGTTCCGCCAGCGACCTGATTTCCCGATCAGGCCTGCCCGGGAGCTTTTCGGGACGCTGATCGTAGCGGTTACACCACACCACCCGCATGCCGAAGGCCGATGCCGCCCAGGCGTCCCAGGCGTTGGCGGACTGGAACGCGATCGCGCCCGCCTCGAGCCCCAGGCGCTCTACCGCAAGCTGGTAAACCCGCGGGTGCGGCTTGTAGATCCCGACCTCCTCAATCGAGAGCACCGCGTCCAGCAGGTGAGGGATCTGGGCACCCTCCACGGCGGCCTTCAGCATTTGCGGGGAGCCGTTGGAAAGTATTGCAGTCCTCATCCCGGCCTGCTTCAGCCGCGCCAGCGCGTCGGGTACCTCCGGAAAGGCGCCCAGCGTGAGGTAAAGGTTCAGCAGCCGCTCTCGCAACCCGGTGTGGGTGATCTCCAGTGTTTCGAGGGCAAAGTCGAGGGCCTCACCGGTCACTTGCCAAAAATCCGCGTGCCGCCCTTGCAACGCCCTCAGCCAGGTATATTGCAGCTGCTTTTCACGCCAGAGTGAGCTCAATGCGCTCGACTTTTCGCCCAGCTCACCGGCGCAGGTCCGCGCCGCTGTGGCGAAGTCGAACAGAGTGCCGTAGGCGTCGAACACGCAGGCCCGAATGCCGCGAATTGGAGCGTGATTCATGATCTTGATCCTCCCGTGGCATTTCGAGCGCGTGCCGCGGCAGCTGGGTGCTAAGACGCGCTTCGCCGCGAGCCGCACGCCCGCGGCTCGCGTGCCACGTCGCCTAGCTGTCGGCATGATCCTGTTCGGCCTTGCGCGTCGCCGGCCTGCGGCGCAGCAGTTCGGCGTGCTGAGCAAGCTTCGGCAGTCGGAAGGTTAGCGCCGTGGTGTCACCGGGATACCAACCGGCGAGCATGTGCAGGTAGGGGTCTGCAGCGGACAGCGTCTCGCCCAGTACATAGGGCGACAGCGCGCCGTGGATGAGATCGAGGTGGCGGGCATAGTCTTCCACAGCTTGTGCCTTGATCTGGGCCGCCGCGGCTGTCCCGACTGTGGAGTAGCGCTCGGAGTAGTAGCTTCGAAGGGCCGCCTCGTACACATTCGATGACAGAAAT
>Ga0137415_10004461_pt1 | contig 13859 bp, 12 predicted proteins | sample CZODoug3_1_1_16f_FD_183082 | JGI IMG/M metagenome (GOLD analysis project Ga0137415, IMG submission 183082) | Vadose zone soil fungal communities from Angelo Coast Range Reserve, California, USA - CZODoug3_1_1_16fungal (Hybrid Assembly) | ecosystem: Environmental > Terrestrial > Soil > Vadose... | reverse complement strand
ATGAAACAAGGCGTTTTGCTCTCCACCACCGAACATTTGCTTGCCGCCATTTATTCTTGTGGCATCGACAACATCTACATCGACATTGACTCCATCGAGGTGCCTATTCTCGACGGTTCGGCGGAGCCCTTCATGCAGATGCTGAAGCACTCCGGCCTTCGCAAACTTCGACGGAAGCGGCGCTATCTGAAAATACTGAAACCGCTGGAAGTCGCCGAAGGAGACCGTCGGATCGGCATCTATCCTGCCGATGAGTTTCGCGTGCGCTGCTACGTGGATTTTCCCCACCCGCTGGTCGGCCAACAGGAAGTGGAAATGTTGGTGGGGCCGGATACTTTCCGCCACCTTCTGGCGCGGGCGCGTACTTTCTGCTTCCAGCGCGACATCGAGCCGCTCAAGGCCATGGGACTCATTCGCGGTGGCTCGCTCGAGAACGCCATCGTTCTCACCGACGACGGCGTCATGAACGGGCCGTTGCGCTTCCCTGACGAGTTTGGACGGCACAAGGCGCTGGATCTGATTGGTGACCTGGCATTGGCCGGTTTGCCGCTTTTGGCGCGCGTTGAAGCCCACAAAGCCGGCCACGCCCTGCATACCCAGCTCGTCAGCCGCCTCTTGGACGATCCCTCGCTCTGGACCATCACCACCGGCGAAGTCGTCCGCGCCACAAGTGACGCCTACCTGACCGCCCTTGCTCCCGCCCCAGCTGCTGATTAGCGATTCGCCGCGTCGTAAACAACCCTCCGTTGCGAAATAGCCGCTGGTCCCGCAGAATGGGCTCGAAACCATGTCCAACAACGATCTAGCCATTGTGGTTCTGGCCGCGGGAAAAGGCACCCGATTGAAATCGAGCCTGGCGAAGGTGCTGCACCGCGCCGGTGGACGCGCGCTCGTCGAACAAATCGTGCGCGCGTGCGAGCCGCTGAAGGCGCGCGAGACCGTGGTCGTCGTAGGCCACCAGGCGGAACAGGTCACGGCGGTGGTCGAGCCATTCGGGGCAGTTAGCGTGCTGCAGCAGCCGCAAAATGGCACCGGCCACGCTATGCAAGTCGCGAAGCGCGCGCTAGGCCGCGCGAAATTTGCGGTTGTGCTCCCGGGCGACGCCCCCCTCGTGCGCCCAGAAACCTTGAAGGAGCTGATTGCCGCGCATCACAACGGGAATGCGGCGGCGACAATTCTCTCCGCGGTGCTCGCCGATCCGGCGGGCTATGGACGAATCTTGCGAAAGTCGGAGACGATGGTCTCGGCGATTGTCGAGGAATCGCAGCTCACCGACGAGCAGCGCGAGATCAACGAAATCAATTCAGCGATTTACTGCTTTACCTTAGAGAAGCTCTGGCCTGCTCTGGCACAGGTGAAGCCGAACAACAAGCATCGCGAGTTGTACCTGACGGACGCCATCGCCGCGCTGAACGCCAAGGGAGAAACCGTGTTGGCGCAAGTGGCCGCCGATTCGCGCGAAGTGCTGGGATGCAATACGCGTGCGGATTTGGCCGAAGTCGACCGCATTTTCCGGGAGCGGAAACGCAATGCGCTGATGGACGCTGGCGTCACGATCCAATTACCGGAGACCGTTCTGATCGATCCGGACGTGACCGCGGGCGAAGATACCATCATCGAACCCGGCGTTCAGTTGCTGGGCAAAACCAAAATCGGCGCGCGCTGCACCATTCGAACGGGCAGCGTCCTGACCGACGCAATCCTCGGAGATGAGGTGACCGTCGAGCCGCATTGCGTCGTAGCGCAGAGCCGCCTCGACGACCGCGTCATCATTGGCCCCTTCGCGCGATTGCGGCCGGACAATCACTTGAAAGCCGGCGCGCGCATCGGCAATTTTGTCGAACTCAAGAAAAGCACAATCGGCGAAGGCAGCAAGGCCATGCACCTCTCGTACCTGGGCGACGCGAAGATCGGGACGAAGAGCAACATCGGCGCGGGCACGATTACCTGCAATTACGACGGGTTCCACAAGTATCCGACGTCGATCGGGAACAAAGTTTTCATCGGCAGCGATACGGCGCTGGTGGCGCCCGTGCGCGTCGGAGACGGCGCATACATCGCTGCAGGTTCGACAATCACGGAGAACGTGCCTTCCGACGGATTGGGTATTGCCCGCGGCCGCCAGGTCAACAAACCCGGCTGGGCCGCGAAGAAGCGCCGTGAATTGGCAGCCACAGAGAAACCAAAAAAGAAGACGGCGAAGAAATCGAAGCGACGCAAAGCAACCAAGAAGCGCAAGTAGCGTTTTTCTTCCGGGAGCGCAGCTATGAGGAGAAAGGTATTGGCCTGGAGTCTCTTTCTTGGGTCGCTCCTTCTTCTCAGTCTCGCCGCCACTCCGTATTCTCGAGCCGCCGATGCCGCACTGATCTCCGCACGCCTCACGCTTGTAATCGTTCTATCCATTCTCGTGTTGCGCGAGCGATGGAGGAACCGGCACGAGCTGCCGGGTAAAGCGGCTCCAAGCGATTCAGATGTGGGCGACCGGTTTCTGCAACGCTGCCGCCGCTGGTATCACGGCGAAGAAAAGAAACCGGACTCCTCTGGCAGGTCCATGTAGAGGCCGTTTTCTGAGGCGGCGTTTTTCTCTGCCCGGCGATTTCTCCGTGCGCTCTGCGTCTCTGCGCTATCTTTATTTCTTGTTTTGCCCTCTCCAGTCCGAACTCGCGCGTGTGTGCTAAAATAGAAGTTCCCGCAATGCTACAGGGAGCTGCCACCGCATGAAATTTGGAGTCGTCGTTTTCCCCGGGTCCAATTGCGACCATGACGCGTTTTACGCCATCGGCAACGTTCTGCAGAAGCCCGTCGAATTCATCTGGCACCAATCCGAAAATCTAGCGAATTGCGACGCCATTATCCTGCCCGGCGGATTTTCCTACGGCGATTATTTGCGCACCGGCGCCATCGCGCGTTTTTCCCCGGTGATGAAGTCCGTCGAAAAATTCGCCAACAGCGGCGGAATGGTACTCGGCGTCTGTAACGGCTTCCAGATTCTGTGCGAGGCCGGCCTGCTCCCCGGCGCGATGATGCGCAATAGCGGCCTGCGCTTCATCTGCCGCCACGTACACATCCGCGTCGAGCAGACGGACACGCCGTTCACCAACGCCGCGCAAAAGGGACAGATCCTCAAGCTACCCATCGCGCATTCGGATGGCAATTACAACTGCGATGAAGCCACGGTCGCTGAGCTCGAGAAGAATCGGCAGGTGATTTTCCGCTACACCACTCCTGACGGCTCCGACGACAACGCCGGCAATCCCAACGGTGCAGTTCACAATATCGCCGGAGTCTGCAACCGCGAGCGCAACGTCGCCGGCCTCATGCCCCATCCCGAGCGCGCCGTGGAAGCCGCTCTCGACTCGGCGGATGGACTAGTTATTCTCCACTCCATGATCGAAGTGCTCGTCGGCGCCGCAAAGGCGACAGCGTGAGCCGTTTACAATTCTTCTTGCAGATTTGAAATATGGCCACCGCTACCACCGAAATTCGAGTCACTCCAGAGATCGCCGCCGAGCATGGCGTAACTCGTGAAGAGTACGCGCGCATTCAGCAAATCCTAGGCCGCGATCCGAACATCACCGAACTCGGCATCTTCAGCGTGATGTGGAGCGAGCACTGCTCCTACAAATCGAGCAAAGTCCACTTGAAGCGCCTGCCCACACGCGGCAAACTCGTTGTGCAAGGCCCGGGAGAGAACGCCGGCGTCGTGGATATCGGCGACGGCCTCGTCGCCGCCTTCAAAATTGAATCGCACAATCATCCGAGTTACGTCGAGCCGTTTCAGGGTGCAACGACCGGCGTCGGCGGCATCCTGCGCGACATTTTCACCATGGGAGCGCGCCCCATCGCCGTCCTCGATTCCCTGCGCTTCGGCGAAGTCGCGCCGGGCAAGAACACGACTGAAGAAGACGCCGCGAAGAACCGTCGCATCCTCGACGGCGTCGTTCGCGGTGTCGGTAGCTACGGAAACTGTTTCGGAGTTCCTACCGTCGGCGGCGAAGTCGCCTTCGAGCCTTGCTACTCGCAGAATCCGCTGGTCAACGCGCTTGCGCTTGGCATCGCTAAGAAAGAAGAAATCTTTCTCGCCAAAGCCAAAGGCATTGGCAATCCGGTGATCTACGTCGGCGCAAAAACGGGCCGCGACGGAATTCACGGCGCATCTCTGCTTGCCTCCGCCGAGTTCACGGAAGAGTCCAAACAGAAACGCCCCAACGTGCAGGTCGGCGACCCCTTCATGGAGAAATTGTTGCTTGAAGCCTGCCTCGAAGCCATGCAAACCGGCGCAGTGGTCGCGATTCAGGATATGGGCGCCGCCGGCCTCACCTGCTCGACAATGGAAATGGCTTCACGCGGCGGCACCGGCATCGAGATCGACCTCGCCAAAGTTCCCCAGCGCGAGACCGGCATGACGCCTTACGAAATCATGCTCAGCGAGTCGCAGGAGCGTATGCTCCTGGTCGCCGAAAAAGGCCGCGAGCAGGAAGTCCTGGCCATCTTCAAGAAGTGGGGCCTCGATGCCGTTGTCGTCGGCCATGTGACCGAAGGCGGGATTGCCCGCATCAACAACGATGGCCGAGTCGCCGCGGAAATTCCCGCGCATCCGCTCGCCGAAGAAGGGCCCGTATATCGTCGCCTCATCGCCGCACCTGCGCCACGCGTCGAAACGGAGAAAGATTGGTTCGCGTTTGCTCCGGAAGGCACGAATCTCACTGCGAATTTCCTGAAGCTGCTGGCGTCGCCCGCGATTGCCTCCAAGCGCTGGATCACCGAGCAGTATGACACCAGCGTTCGCACGAACACTCTAGCCGGCCCCGGCGCGAGCGATGCCGCTGTCGTACGCATCAAGGATCCGAAAACGGGCGCGGTGAAGCGCGCGCTCGCGCTTTCCACCGACGGCAACGGCCGCTGGTGCCAGCTCAATCCCCGCGTCGGCGCGATGCACGCCGTCGCGGAAGCAGCGCGCAACGTAGCGTGCAGCGGCGCGCGCCCCATCGCCGCGACGAATTGCCTCAACTTCGGCAGCCCCGAAAAACCCGAAGTGATGTGGCAATTCAGCGAAACCGTCGACGGCCTCGCCGAAGCCTGCACGGCCCTCGGCACGCCCATCACCGGCGGCAACGTCAGCTTCTACAACGAAACTCTTGGCAAATCCATTTATCCCACGCCGGTCATCGGAGTTCTCGGCATTCTCGACGACGCTTCTCGCGTCCTCAAGATTGCCTTCCGCGACGAAGGCGACGTCATCGTTTTGCTAGATGGTTTTGGCGTAGGGCCGACCCTTGGATCGTCCGCGCGCGGGGCAAGCCCCGCCCCCACAGGGCTGGCCCGCGAGTTCTCCTCCTCCGAATACTCCAAAGCGATCGCCGCCATCGTCGCCGGCGAACCGCCCTCCATCGACCTCGGCGCCGAGAAGCGTCTCCAGGATTGCCTCATAGCACTCGCCGCCGAAGGCGCGGTGCAATCCGCCCACGATATCTCCGACGGCGGCCTAGCGGTCACCCTCGCCGAATCCTGCTTTGCCTCTGTAGGGGCGGAGCTTGCCCCGCCCGCTCTCGGCGCAAATGTCATTCTCGATGATGGTGACCCCGCCGAATCCGCCCTTTTCAACGAGCGCGGCGCCCGTGCCGTCGTCTCCGTCACTCCATCAAAACTTGCCGCCGTTCTCAATACTGCGAGACAATACAGAGTAGTGGCGCGCGAACTCGGCCAGGTCACCCACAGCGATGCTTTCCGCATCGAACATAAGGGGCGCACAGTGATCGACAGCCCCATCGAGATTCTGCGCGACGCCTGGGGCCATTCACTGGAAAGAACGCTAGCTGCAAAATGAGTCAAAAACTCGCCTTCGCCGACGATCATTTTCACGACGAGTGTGGTGTCTTCGGTGTCTTTGGCCATCCGGAAGCCGCCAACCTCGCCTACCTCGGCCTCTACGCGCTGCAGCATCGCGGCCAGGAATCCGCCGGCATCGTCTCGAGCGACGGCAAAGAGCTGTACGTCCATCGCGCCATGGGCGAAGTCGAAGAAATTTTCCAGCCCAGCGTGCTCGCGCAACTCCCGGGCAGCCTCGCCATCGGCCACACGCGCTACTCCACTGCCGGCGACAAAGCGTTGCTCAACGCCCAGCCCATCATGATCGACTGCAACAAAGGCAAAGTCGCCCTCGGCCACAACGGCAATCTCACCAACGCCGCCGAATGGCGGCGCAAGCTCGAGCATCGCGGCTCGATCTTCCAAACCAACAGCGACACCGAAGTCATCGTTCATCTGATTGCGCGTTCGCAAGCGCGCAATCTTTCCGGTGCGATCGGCGATGCGCTCAATCAAGTCGAAGGCGCCTATTCCCTTCTCGTGCTCACGCAGGACGAGCTGTACGCCGTCCGCGATCCGCGCGGTTTCCGTCCACTGGTGCTTGGAAAATTAACTACGCCTGGCGGCTTCGTTTCGTGGCTGGTAGCTTCCGAAACCTGCGCCTTCGATCTCCTGAACGCCCAATACGTCCGCGAGATCGAACCCGGTGAAATGGTGCGCATCTCCAAATCCGGCATCGAGTCCATTCACTTCGCCCCGGAAAAACAGCTCCAGCAGTGCATTTTCGAGCATGTCTATTTCTCCCGCCCGGACAGCATTATTTTTGGCCGCTCCGTAAACGAAAGCCGCGAGATGCTCGGCCGCCTCCTCGCACAGGAACATCCGGTCGACGCCGACATTGTCGTTCCCGTGCCAGATTCCGGCGTGCCCGCAGCTGTCGGCTACTCGCTTGAATCGAAAATTCCCTTCCGCATGGGCTTGATTCGCAATCATTACATCGGCCGCACGTTCATCGAGCCGTCGCAGGCTATTCGTAATTTCGGCGTGAAGCTCAAGCTCAATCCCATTCGTGGCTTGCTCGAAGGCAAGCGTGTGATTCTGGTCGACGATTCCATCGTCCGTGGCACCACCAGCCGCAAGATCGTTCGCATGGTTCGCGAGGTCGGCGCCAAGGAAGTCCACGTGCGCATCAGTTGCCCGCCGACGATTTCCCCGTGCTACTACGGCGTGGACACGCCCACGCGCGAGGAATTGATCGCCTCCTCGAACACGCCCGAAGAAATCTGCAAGTTCCTGGGCGCCGATTCGCTGGGCTATGTTTCTCTCCCGGCGCTGCGCCGCGCAGTCGGCGATACCGCGGGGAGGTTCTGTACGTCTTGTTACACGGGCGTTTATCCGACGGATCTGGTGCAGCTTGAGGTGCGCGAAAACGCTGCCAACGGCAAATCCGGCGAACATACCCCAGGCAACGACATGGAATCCGCGTCCGCAGAGCGGCCGGTTGTGGTGGAACATGAAAGTTGAAAAGAAGAAAAAAGAAGAAGAAGCAAACGTGCCGGTGAAAACCAAGATTCAACGCGAGATCATCGCTTGGTTCTGGGTCGGCCTGGTGTTTCTCCTCATCAACGGCACGATCGGCCAGGCGCGCGTCATTCCATCCGGCTCGATGGAGAACACACTGCTCATCGGCGATCACCTCATCATGAGCCGCATCGGCTACGATGCAGGCGTGCCCTTCACGAACTGGCACGTTCCCCTCTGGCGCTCTCCCAAACGCCAGCAAGTCATCATCTTCAAGCCGCCGTTTGCTCCGGACACACCGGACTACGTGAAGCGTGTCATTGGGTTGCCCGGAGAAGTAATCGACGTCCGCGAGGGAGCCGTCTGGATCAACGGCAAGCGCCTTACGGAGAGTTATACGCGTGGCCTCTCCGAACGACCTGATCCCTCACTCCTCATGGGGAATTTCAAAGGGCTCCCTTTCACCGTGCCGAAGGACTGTTATTTCGTGATGGGAGACAATCGCGAGAATTCCCTGGACAGCCGCTTCTGGGGCTGTGTCCCGCGCAACGACATCATCGGCACTCCTGTCATGATTTACATGTCACTGGATGCGCCGCAGGGCGCTTGGGATTCCGGCCAGATTCGGGAGCGTTTTTTTGCCTATGCAAATGCCCTGCTGCATCCAAGAATCGTGCGCTGGAACCGGATTTTCCGGACCTTTTAGATTGGACTTGTCGAACAGTCGTCGTTGGCAATAGCCGCCGCGATCCTCCACGGCGCTTCAAGGAATTCCTTATCAGTGACCGGCGCGCGGCAGGGTACGCCCCGATTAAAAAGAGCAGAGACGGAAGCGAGCGGGTCTTTCATGAAATATGCCGATGCCGGAGTGAACATCGCCGTCGCGGATGACGCCAAGCAAAGAATCCGGCACCACGCCAGCCGCACGTTCACTTCCAGCGTGCTAGGCGGCATCGGCGGTTTCGGCGCGCTTTTCGCCCTCGACCGGAAAAAATGGAAAGAGCCCGTGCTCGTTTCCAGCGCGGACGGCGTCGGCACCAAGCTCAAAATCGCCATGGCCATGGGCGTGCACTCCACCGTCGGCGGCGACCTTGTCAATCACTGCATCAACGACATTCTCGTGCAGGGCGCCGAGCCTCTTTTTTTCCTCGACTACCTGGCGATGGGCAAGCTCGATCCCCACGTCGTCGAGCAGCTCGTCGAAGGCATGAGCCGCTCTTGCCGCAAAGCCGGTTGCGCACTCATCGGCGGCGAGACCGCAGAGATGCCCGGTTTCTATCCTCCCGGCGAGTACGATCTTGCGGGCTTCATCGTTGGCGCGGTGGAACGCAAAAAACTTTTGACCGGCAAGGGCGTCCAGCCTGGAGACACTTTGATCGCGCTGCCATCGGCTGGCTTGCACACCAACGGCTATTCGCTTGCGCGCAAACTCGTTTTTGAAGTCGCAAAGCTGAAGCCGGACACGTATGTCGCGGAAGTCGGAAATAAGATTGGCGCAGAGCTGCTGAAGCCTCACTTGTGCTACGCGTCCGCGCTGAAAAACATTGTTGCGCGCGGCTGGGTTTCCGCCCTTGCGCACATTACCGGAGGCGGCATCCCCGGAAACTTGCCCCGGGTGCTGCCCAGTGGCGTGAAAGCGGAAATTGACCTCGCTTCCTGGCCCGTGCCCGCAATCTTCAAGTATCTGGCCAAGCTCGGCAAAATTGACACCGGCGAGTTGCTTCAGTCTTTCAACATGGGTGTCGGCATGATTCTCGTCGTGCCCCCGAAAAACGTTCGTTCTGTCGAAGCCGACCTGAAGAAGCACCGCGAAAAGTTCTTCCTAATCGGCCGCGTCGAGCGCGGCGAATCCGGCAAAGCCCGCGTAAGTTACTCGGGCACTCTCAACCTTTGAGCTGTCGCCTATGGCCGCCACGCTGGTGTACCCTGTGCTCACTGTGGGAACCGCTCGACGTCCAAATATCCACAAGGATTCCCCAGCCGAAATTTCGGAGGTATGCCATGAATTCTCAGCAAGCGAACCTCGACCTCCTGGCCGCGCGGGTGCAAAGCCTTGAAACTTCGAATCACGGCTGGAAACTGCTGAACGCCGTGCTCGTGCTCTCCATCGCTTCCGTCGTTTTGATGGGCGCGAAACCCGCCGACCGCCTTGAGCCTAACGTCATTCGCGCTGGCTCCGTCGAAGCTCAGGAGTTCATCTTGAAGGATGAGACTGGCCACGTTTATGCGCGCTTGAGTCTGAACCCATCACTGCCAAGAATAACGCAGAAAGGACGTACCTACCTTTTTCCGAGTGACTCGCAAGCGATTCCAGGCCAGCCGGCGCTTCAATTCTTCGATGACAAAGGCGACGTGGTTTGGACGGTACCCCAGGGACCAGCGCTAAGACCAGTGAGGTAGTGCTCGACGGACTCGGGTAAATTTTAATTTTGAATTAATTCAGCGCCGCACAGTTCTCTCTGCCGGCGTCCAGAACGGCTGCTTCGTGGCCACAAATTCGATTGGCACATTTTTCACAAACGCCCTCAGCCACCGCGCGCACTCTTCCATCCCCGCTTGTTCGGATGGCACGTGCCCGATCACGATCAATGCCTTCTTCTTCCCCTCGCTGACCGCGTCTGCCGCGTACTCCACCGTTTCCCATTCCCGCGTTTCGCCCACGAGCAGGACCTCGACGTTCTCCATCTCCAGCGCGTGCGTCTCTCGTTGGAATCCCGCCGCTCCCGGGCTCAAGGCCAGTTTCGTCACTTTCATCTCCGGATTGCCCACCACTCGCAGCACCGGCGTCTCCAGCCGCTTCGCCACGTCCGCCGTCAGTTTCTCCAGCGTGGTTTCCGGCATCGTGAATAGGTGCGGGTTTTCCGCGCTTTGATACTTCTCCCAGCCCAATGCCCGCACCATGCCTGCTAGAATCCCGTCCGGCTTCCGCAGATGCCAGTGGTCGTGGAATCTCCAAACCACCAGCCCATTTTTTTCGATGAAGTCCCTCTTCTCTTTCCACACAGCGTCGTTCTCATCCATTCCTTCCGGCCGGTCCAAGTGGTTGTAGAACGTCGGCTCGTGCGTGATGACCAGGTTTTCCCCTTTCGCCGCCGCCCGCTGCAGCACGTCCAGCGTCGCCATCATCGTCACCGCGATCCCCGTGACGCGCGTCCCTGGATTTCCTGCCTTGAACGTGTCCACTGTTTCCGTCTTCCATGGTACGTCAACGTGCTCCTGAATCGCCGCGATCACCTCTTGGGCTGTCGGCCGCTTTTCCTGAGCCTCGACTGACAATCTACACATCGCATCCGCGATCAAAACCAGGCTTACTGATGTGATTAGGAACGCCACCCCTTTCCTCCACCTCTTCTCCACGTTGTTCTCCTCTCTGCGAATCTCAGCGTGAGGCGCCTGCCCCGATCGAAGATCCCGACTCCCGTCGGGACTCGGTCGGGGCGTCTCTGCGTTATCTTTTCTATTCTCCCTTAGCATATTCCGGATTCTTCGCCAGCCCTCGCCGCTTCATCTCTCGTTGTACGCGTTTCAGCCAGTTCCGTTCCGCTTCAAACTGCTCGATCATCAAGCTCACCATCCACACGGCTTCATGATAAGGATGTCCGACTTCCTTCAGAATCGATTCGAGTGTTTCCTTTTCCCGTGCCAACTCCCGCTCCAGGAATTCTTCTCTTCGCCGCAATTGTAAACGCACCGCCTCGGGCCGCGCTTGCCAGGAAAGCGCAAGCCACGTCAAGAACGGCGGCCGCTCTCGCTGAGCAGTCCACTCTTCGCGCTCGAGAGCTGCCGCGAGTGCGGCTTTACCCTTCGCCGTTGTTTCAAATGTGCTGCGCTCCGGTCCCCCCGCCGGCTCGTCCGCTTCGGCGGCGCGAATCAGCCCCGCTCGCGCTAGTTTTTCCAGGGAGTAATACACTTGCGGTCGCGATAGGTTCGCCCAGTCGCGGATTTCCCGCCTCTCCAATTCCAAATTCGTCTGATACCCGTGCATCGGTCGCTCTGCCAGCAGGCTCAGTAGCACCAGGTCCGGCGTCGTCAGCGCTAACTTTCTGCCTGCCCGGGCGATTCTTCGTGGACTCTCCGCGCTCCTCAGCGAGCTCTGCGTCTCTGCGTTATCTTTTCTCTTCATTTCCCTCTCGTTTTCTCTTTCTGCTCCAATACCACCACTGGCATTTCTCCACGGGCAGGCGTGGATTCCTCGCTTGAGCCACTGCGGCGTAAAACGTATCCAGTACGCAAGGATCCTGTCGGTGGCCGGTAAGCCGGCTCAACCGGTCATACATCGTCTGCGGATGTTGCCGCGCCAGTTGCGCCACGCTGTGAATCCCCAGCTGATCGAAGTCGCGCAGCATCGCCGGCCCGATGGAAATCAAATCTTCCAATTGCCGCACCGTTCCCCCCATAAGAAACCTCCTTGACTTTGCTTTCCGGATGATTTATCTTGACTAGTCTAATTTAGACTAGTTCCTTCGTCAAGGAGAATCTGCGTCATGCGCTATCTCGCCCTCGCCCTTATCGCTTTCTTTCTGGGTTTTGTTTCTCTGCAAGCCAATCCATCTCAGGAGATCAAATCCATGAACGTCAAACGCATCACCCCGGTCCTGCTCGTCAAGGAAATCGAGCCTGTCGTCCCCTTCTGGGTCGATCGTCTTGGTTTCGCGAAAACCATCGAGGTCCCTGACGGCAACAGACTCGGTTTTGTCACTTTTCAGAAAGGCGCCGCCGAAGTCATGTACCAAACGTACGCCAGCGTGGAAAAAGACGCGCCATCATCCATGTCCGCTGAAGCCAGAAAAGGCCCCACTTATCTTTACATGGAGGTCGACAACCTCGACGCCGTCCTCGCTGCCATGAAGGACGTCAAAATTGTGATGCCCGTCCGCACCGCCTTTTACGGCATGAAAGAATTCAGCGTCCAGGACGCGGGCGGTCACTTCATCACTTTCGCCCAGCCCGTCGCCGCGCCCCAGCACTAAACCGAGTGAAGGAGAACCAGAACCGCATGTCGGAGAGAATCTATCGCGTGGACAAGTTCGTCGTTCCCAACGGCGTTCGGGAAGAATTTCTTGGCAAAGTGCGGCCGACTCACTCGCTCCTCAAGGTGCAACCAGGTTTCCTGCAGGATTTCGTCTTGGAGCAATCTTCCGGCCCAGGAGAATTCAACTTCGTCACCATCGTGGAGTGGGCAAGCCAGGAAGCCGTCGAAAATGCACGCGCCGCGGTCGTGAAGCTGCACCGCGAAATGAACTTCAATGCGCAGGAAATGTTCCCGCGCCTCGGCATAAAGGGAGATCTCGCATACTACAGAAGGCTTGAGACATAGCGCCTCCGAGTGTCGCGAGGCGTTTGATAGCATCGACGGAACCACGTAGATACGGACTAAACCGATTTTCTTCGAAGTCGGCCTTCATCCGAGAGTTCGACGTCAGCCGCCACCTACCTGTACTCGTACTATTCAGGGTACCAGTACAAGTAGCTTTGACAGCCCACACGCGCAAATCTACTCTTGTTCACAGTGCAGTTCGTTCTCGTCCAGGGCAGCGGTCTCCTGAATCGATTTAAACCTCAGGCCTGCTGGTTCGTTCCGGGAAAGGAATCATGTCTCAAGGAAGATCTGCGTTCAGTGATGCTGCGTCCAGAGCCGTACTCGACTCCGCGCCGGAAGGAATACTCGTCGCGAATCGTGAGGGCCAAATCGTTCACGTGAACGCGCAGAGCGAAGAGCTTTTCGGCTACGGCCCGAACGAGTTGGTCGGCCTGCATTTCAACGTCTTGCTGCCTCAATTATTTCGAGAGGAGCACGAACGGCAGATCGCCGGTTACACGCGCGCTCCGGGACTCCGGCCCGGCCGCGTAGGGTTGGAGCTACGAGGTCTGCGCAAGGATGGAACAGAAGTCCTTCTTGAAATGAGTTTGTGTTCCGTGGACGTTCAGGATGGCCCTCTGGTGTGCTGCGTCCTGCGGAAAATTGCTGGTCCCAAGTCATCGGACCATCCGTCTCGCGAAGTGGAGCAGCGCTTCCGCCTCATGGTCGAAAATAGCCAGGACATTCTCACCATCCGCGATGCCGACGGCCGGGTCCGTTACATCAGTCCATCTATACATCGTGTTTTGGGTTACCGGCAGGAAGAAATCATCGGTTCCATTGGCTTCGAGTTACTTCACCCCGAAGATCGTTCCACCGTGGAAAACGCGCTAAACGAATTCTGGAAGAATCCCGGCGCGCGCGATTCCATCCAATACCGCGCCCGCCATGCCAACGGTTCCTGGGTCTCTTTGGAAGTCGTCGCTTACAATTTGCTGGACCACCCGGACATTCGAGGTGTAGTCATCAACGGCCGCGACATCACCGAGCGCATTCAAACGGAAGCCGAGAAGGAACGCGTCATTGCTGAATTGCAGGAGGCTATCTCCAAACTGGATACCTTGACGGGCCTCTTGACCATCTGCGCTTCGTGCAAAAAAATCCACGCTGAAAATGGCAGTTGGCAACAGATTGAGTCTTACATCCGCGATCGTTCGCAAGTCGAGTTCAC
>Ga0137415_10004460_pt1 | contig 13860 bp, 13 predicted proteins | sample CZODoug3_1_1_16f_FD_183082 | JGI IMG/M metagenome (GOLD analysis project Ga0137415, IMG submission 183082) | Vadose zone soil fungal communities from Angelo Coast Range Reserve, California, USA - CZODoug3_1_1_16fungal (Hybrid Assembly) | ecosystem: Environmental > Terrestrial > Soil > Vadose... | reverse complement strand
ATTGGCCGACAGACGTGCTCGCCGGCCTGCTCATCGGCGTTGGCTGGCTCAGTTTCGTGCTGTCGATCCGGTGGATTTCCGATCCCGTGCTCGAGCCGCGGGCTCGACAGTCACGCCAGAAGGAGAGCCGGGAAGCGGCTTAGCAACAGCCTCCGCCTTCGCGAAATCCGTATGCCCCACTTCTGCCAGCCAGCGGCGCATCCATGAATGCAGGTCCTCCGCGCCGACAATCGGCTTCTCGGGCGCGGCCCACGCAGCGGGGAACATGACGAACGGGCGCGACTGCGTGCCGCCGAGCCCGCCATGCGAGCCCACCAGCTCTTCCATCGCCGGCACCTCCTCGGTATCGGGATCGTATGAGCCGTTGATCATGATGTCGGCGACGTGCTCGAAGGAATCGCCGCGCTTGACGTGGCGGCCCGCGTTCGGCCCGAACAGCGCCAGAGGATCGGGACCTTCGACACGATCGGTGTCGAGGAATCGTGTTCCGTGTGGCCCCAGGACGACCGCGCCGTGGCGCTCCGAATGGACGAGCATGAAGCCGACACCTGGCTGCTTGCGAAGCCCTGATAGCAGTTTCGGATAGAGCGACTCGATCTTCTCGAGGCTCAACCGGGCAGGGTGGCGCGGGAAATAGACCAGCCCGAGGCAGCCCGAGCCCATGACGACGACCTCAGGCGGTGGCTCCGTCCGGCTCTCGGCGCGATGCCCGCGCATCATTTCTCTCCTCTCGCGACCCAGTACGACCGCATCGTCGACGCGGTGTCCCTTGGTCGCGAAGCGCAGGCCTTTGGCAGCCGGCGAGCGGCCCGCTGAAGCCTCGGTCAGCATTCCGAACAGCGCCCAGAGCGCTTCGCTCTGGTGTTTCGGAGTCGGCGGAGCAGGAATGCCGGTGAGCTCGTGGACGAGATCGTTGAGAGACTCGCCGATGCGCTGCTTGAAAGTGGCGCCCTGGCTCTGCCCGTGGTCAGACAGCACCACGAGCCGGTATGGGCGTGGGGCCTCTTTTACGGCCATCGCGATGCGTTCCAGCTGGCGGTCGATCCCGGCCAGGACCACGAGCGTGTCCCTGCGCTCGATGCCTGAGTGGTGGGCGACCTCGTCGTACCCAAGGAATGTCGTGTAGATCGCCGGGCGGCCGGCCAGGATGTCGCCGATGACCACCTGCACCTGGATCTCCCGCTGCACCGCCGTGGCGTATGCGCGGACCAGCGGGTAGGGCCAGTTACGTTCGATGCGTGGGCGCACATCCGCACGCCGTTGCTGGCTCGCGTACCAGAGCTCCTGGAAGATGTGGCCGATCGCGAGCATCAGGGTTCGCGTGAAGTTGTGCGGGCTCGCGAAGTAGACGAAGTATTCCCGCCCGATCGATTCGCGTCTCTCCTGTCCCAGCACGGTGCTCATCGTCAGCAGGCTGTGCGGGGCATCGCCCGAAACGATGTTGCACCGGCTGGCACCGTCGAAGGCGAGGAGTCCTCGCTGGTCGGAGTGTTGGCGTTCGATGTCGTAGGCATCCTTCGGATGGTTCGTCACCACCACGGTCTGCCGCGCCCGGTCCCACCAGCGAAACGCCGGAATGTTGACGTTGGACCCATGGAGCAAGCCCGCCTGACATGCGCCGGTTTGCGATGACCAGTCGGTCTCCCATTCGATCATCCGGTGCGATCCGCTGTCGAGCCAGGCGGACATCGTCGGAGCCTCGCCGTTGCGGATGGCACGGCGAAGGACGTCGTAAGCCAGACCGTCGATCTCGAGAAAGACAACGCCGGGAACGTCCGACTTCGTGCTTCCGTACTTTCGAGCCGCGAGGCGCGCGTGGTGGAGGTAGACGTCGTCGTCATCCAGCGCCAGCAGGGCCACCAGGAGCGTGTTGGCCGCCGCCATGGCCAGGGCCAGCAAGATGCCGTCGAGAAGGCTCGTCACCTCCACACCGTGCACCAGCTGTGCGGCCAGCCATATCACCGCGCCGTTGATGACGAGCGTGGCCAGGCCGAGCGACAGCACGGTGACCGGGAGGAGGAAACGGATGAAGAGCGGCCAGATCAGCCAGTTGAGGATTCCGATCGCCGCACCCGCCGCCAGGGCCGGCACCCATCCGTCGACATGCACACCCGGCACGACAAGGGCGAGCAGGCGAAAAGCGACGGCTGTCGCGATCCAGCCGACGCCGATCCGGGCGATGCGGCGAAGTCGATTGGGGCGGACCACCCCATTCTGGCGCTCATTCGGCTTCCGCGTCCGAAGCGCCTCAGCGCTCTTCGGGCTAGGGGAGAGGCATCCTTCGGCACTGGTCGTTTGGGGGCGCCGGTCCAAGACTTGTTTCGATGGCGAATGACGCCGCGCCTGTCGCGCCCCATCACAGGGCCCTCGAGATCGAACCCGGCCTGCGCGTCGAGATGCCTCGGTTCATCTTCCACCCGGTGCTGATGATGCTCGAGCGATTCGGGTTGCTGGTGCGTGGAATCCTGTACGCCCTCGTCGGGGCGGTTGCCATCGTCGCCCTGATTGGCGCCGGCGAGTCGGTGGACTTGCAAGGATCGCTCGTTCTCGTGCTCGGAAACGAGCTCCGGCTTCCAATCGCGATCGTCGCTGCAGGGGGACTCTTCGGCTATGCGCTTTGGGGTGTCGTGCGGGCGTTCGCCGATCCGCTCGAGCGCGGCGGCAACTGGCACGGCATCATCTCTCGCGCCGGCTTCCTGTGGAGCGCGATCGCGTATGGCGGCCTCGGCCTGTTCGCCATCCAGTTCGCTTTTGGTGGCTCGCGTGGTGGGGCAGGCCTCCCGTTCGGCGTTCACAAGTTCATCGGACCGCAGCTCGCGCCCTGGGTCTTGCCTACATTCGGCGCCGTGGTGTTGGTCACCGGCATTGGACAGTTCATGGACGCCTGGTTCGCTCCGTTCAGGACCGATTTCCTCCCGCAGCTGAAGAACCCGCGTCTGTGGTCTGTGTGGGTCTGGGCCGGGCGCCTTGGCTTGTTTGGCCGCGGCGTCGCTTTTTCGGTGATCGGGATCCTGATGGTGTTGGGCGGATTCAGCGGCGACCTGCGTTTCGACTACGGGCTGACGCGAGTGTTCGCCGTGCTGCTCGGCCTTCCCGCCGGCGCCGCCGTGCTGATCATCGTCGCCCTTGGCTTCGTCGCCCTCGGTTTGCAGTCGGCGACGTCACCCCCTGTTCTGCGAATGAAACCGGGGCTCGACCCGCCCGTGCGGCGCCGGGCTTCCAAGGAGGCGTGAGATGGAAAAGATCGCGGTCGTGATGAACCCGAGCTCCGGTCGCGGGCTTGCTGCGGCGCTCGAGCCGTGGCTCCGGCTGCGCCTTCGCGATCGAGTGGAGATCCTGACGGTGTCACCGGGCGTCGACGCTGCGAAATGGGCGCGCGAAAAAGCCGACGCGGGCGCCAGCCGGATTCTCGTCATCGGTGGGGATGGCACGTTCCGATCGGTGGGCGCCGCGCTGATCGGGACCGAGACTCCGATCGGCCTCGTCTCATGCGGGACCAACAACAACATCGCCGCGCACTGCGGGCTGCCGCATGATCACCATGAGGCGGTAGAGATCGCACTGTCCGAGGAACCCCAGTGGGTGTCCGCCGGCCGGATTGGCGACTACGTCTTTTTCGAAGGCGCGGGCGTTGGGCTGGAGGCAGACCTCTGGCCGGTCGGCGAGGCTTTCGTCCGGCACAGGTTCAAGGACATCCTGGAAACCCCCCTGAAGCTGGCGGGCGACCGCTCGGTCGAGATGACGCTCGAGATCGATCCGCCGTCCGAACGCCGGACGGTGAAAGCCTTCACGATGACCATCAGCAACACGCCAGTTACGGGTGCACACCTGAACCTGGCCCCCGGCATCGACATTCGTGACCCCAAGCTCTACCTGACCGTCTATCACGATCTCGGGCGGCTGAAGCTCATGGCCTCCGCGCACGCGTTGAGCCAGGGTCACAAGGGCCATGGCTACACGTCCACGCGCTATCCGTTCATGCGCCTCAAGATCCAGTCCGAATATCCGTGCCACGTCCACGCTGACGGCACGCTGATCGGCACGCTGCCCATCGATGTGGTCTCGATACCGAAGGCGATCCGAGTCGCGCTACCTCCCCCAGGCACCGTTCTCACCCCGCACCCGGATGAGGTCGTCCCGCAGCCGGCCCTGATCGAGAAGTCGTGAAGTCCGGGAACGCCCCGCACCTCCGCCTATACTCGGCTCGGACCGTGGACGACCAAGCGCCAGTGAAGAAGACGCGCGTGCTGCTGGTGGACGATCACGCGATCGTGCGCCAGGGGCTCCGCATGGTCCTCGAGTCGGAGGAGGACCTCCAGGTCGTGGGCGAGGCGGACACCATGCGCGGGGCTGTCGACGCCGCGGTGCGAACCCGTCCGGACGTAATCCTCATGGACGTCCGCCTGATGGAGGGGAACGGCATCGAGGCGACTCGCGAGATCCGTGCGCGCACCACGCACGCACGCGTGATCATCGTCACCTCGTTCGATGACGACGAGGCACTATTCGCCGCGATCATGGCCGGGGCGTCCGGTTACCTGTTGAAGCGAATTGACGCCGCGCAGCTGGTGCGCGCGATCCGGGAGGTTGCGAAAGGGCGGAGCCTCCTCGATCCGGCCGTGACCGACCGGGTGCTGCAGCGCCTGCGGCGCGACCCCAACGCCGGCAAGGACGACAAGCTGGCAAGGCTCACCGCGCGAGAGGATGGGATCCTCCGCCTGGTCGCGGAAGGCAAGACCAACGCACAGATCGCCAAGGACGTCCATCTCTCCGAGCTCACGGTGAAGAACCACGTGTCGACGATCCTCGGCAAGCTGGAGGTCGCCAGGCGCACCGAAGCGGCCGCCTACCTGGTCAAGCGAACGAGCACATTCGGCTGATCCGCGGCCCTTCAGCGCAGCATCACGTCGGCGAACAGCGGGATGTGATCAGAGCCACGCACTTCAACTGTCCATGAGCGCAGCTTCACGCCCGTCGGCGATCGAACGAGGATCGAGTCGAGCTTCTGCCTGATTGGCAACGCGCGATGCGAGTGCGTCCATCCGATCCGGCGCGCCGCGTCGGTGAAGCCCTCGGCTTCGTAAGCCTCGATCAGCTTCGACCACGACGGCCAGCGGGAGAGGTGAAACATGTTGAGGTCGCCCGCCACGATCGTGAGGTCGGCCGGCGGCCGGGCGAGCCGGTCCGCCATGACATCCAGAAGCTGCTGGCGCTTGTGCGTGGCGCCGAAGATGTCGAGGTGCACCGAATACGCGAGCAGCGGCACACGGCCGAACTCGCCCTCGACCACGACGCTGTTGCGCTGCTGCTTGTAAAGGCTTCTGCCGCCCGGCAGCCGCAGGTGGCCGACTCCCCGCACCTCCACGCGGCGCCTGTTCCAGATCATCGCGTTGGCCTGGACGCGGCCCCTGATCGTCTGAGCAGTGACCTGGTGGCATTCGTAGTCGGGGCCCAGCAGCTCCGCGAGCGCGTGGCCGTCGGGACGGCCGTGGTGCACCGAAGCCTCCTGGAGAGCAAACAGATCGAGCCCGGCGAAATCGCGATGCGCCGAAACCGCGTCGAGGACCTCGTCCAGCCGGACGCCCAGGTTGATGTTCCAGGTGCAGACGCGCAGCATCGAATCGGCGCCTCCCACCATATGCCGATCGGCATGGTCGCCATGGTCCGGTTCGGCACTTCAGCATGGCCCCCCGATGCCTCACGCTCGAAGCATGGACACCCGGTCCCACCTGGTTCAGGCGCTCGAGCGCCGGCATAGAAACAGCGTCCTGAACGCGCTCTTTCCGCCCTGGACGGCAGCGATTCGGTGGCGGCTCCTGGTTGTCGCGGTGGTTTGCTTCGCGGCGGCGGCCGGCCTGGCGCTGATCGCCATCACCGAGCCGCGATGGTCAGTCGACGCGTCGATCGAGCGCTCGATCCAGTCGGTCAACTGGGGCCCCCTTACGGCCCTGTTCCCGCTGTACCGGTGGCTCGGCGGGCCAGGAGGGGGAATCTACATGCAGGTGGGCGCGATCCTGCTCGTTCTGCTGCTGAACCGCCGGGCGTGGATGCTCGCCATTGCGGCCACCGCGGGCGGCATCTCGTACAGCCTCATCGTCAACCTGGTCAACAGGCCGCGTCCCACCACCGCCGAGGTCCTTCAAGTGACCGAGCACCCGGGCGCGACCAGCTTCCCGAGCGGCCACGTGATCTTCATCACCATCAGCTTCGCGCTCGTGATGCTTTGCATCGGCTATCGATACCTGCCTCGTGCGGCGATTCCGATCGGCTGGGCGGTCGTCGCGGCCGTAGTTCTGACCGCGGCCATCAGCAGGGTCTACGTCGGCGCTCATTGGCCGACTGACGTGCTCGCGAGCATCTTTATCGCCGGCGGATGGCTGGCCCTGGTGAGCTCGATCCGCTGGATCTCGGACCGCGCCCTCGACCGTGACGCACCCTGAGCACCAGACCGGGTTCAATGTAGGCATGGCGGGATCGCGAACCAAGCCGGCCGCGACCGAAGATGTGCTGGCAGCCGCCGAGCTCGAGCACATCGACGCGTACTGGAGGGCCGCGAACTATCTGTCAGTAGGACAGATCTACCTGCTCGACAACCCATTGCTTGCGCGGCCTCTTCGACTCACGGACATCAAGCCGCGCTTGCTCGGTCACTGGGGAACGACCCCGGGGCTGAACCTCTTCTACGCGCACGCGAATCGCGTCATCAAGAAGCGCGACCTGGACGCCATCTACATCATGGGACCGGGCCACGGCGGTCCCGCGGCGGTGGCGAACGCGTACCTGGAGGGCACCTACACCGAGGTCTATCCGCGTATCACGCGAGACGTGGACGGCTTGCGGAAGCTGTTTCGCCAGTTCTCGTTCCCTGGTGGCGTTCCGAGCCATGTTGCCGCTGAGACGCCCGGTTCCATTCACGAGGGCGGCGAGCTTGGTTACGCGCTCGTGCACGCCTATGGTGCAGCGTTTGACAACCCCGACCTGATCGTGTTCTGCGTCGTCGGCGACGGCGAGGCGGAGACCGGACCGCTGGCCACCAGCTGGCATTCGAACAAGTTCCTGAACGCCCGCCGCGACGGCGCGGTGCTGCCGATCCTCCATCTCAACGGCTACAAGATCGCCAACCCGACCGTTCTCGCGCGCCTGCCGGAGGACGAGCTGCGCAGCCTGCTCGAGGGCTACGGGCACGCCCCGATCTTCGTCACGGGCGACGAGCCGAAGCAGGTTCACCAAGCGATGGCGGCAGCTTTCGACCAGGCCCTCGACGAGATCTCGACCATTCAGCACGATGCGCGTGAGTTCGGTTATGAGAAGCGACCGCGCTGGCCGATGATCGTCCTCCGCACGCCCAAGGGCTGGACTGGTCCCAAAGTCGTCGACGGGCTTGCGGTCGAAGGCACCTTCCGGTCCCACCAGGTCCCGATCGCAGACTTCGAAAAGCCAGGTCACCTGGGCATCCTCGAGGAGTGGATGCGCAGCTACCGCCCCGACGAGCTGTTCGACCAGAAGGGCCGGCTCGTGCCGGAGCTGGCCGCTCTGCCGCCCCGCGGCGAGCGGCGCATGAGCGCAAACCCACACGCCAATGGCGGCGACCTGCTGCACGACCTGCACCTGCCGGACTTCCGCGACTACGCCGTCGAGGTGCCCTCGCCGGGGACCAAAACCAGCGAGGCAACTCGGGTCCTGGGCGCGTACCTGCGCGACGTCATCGTCAAGAACCCGGACAACTTCCGGCTCATGGGGCCCGACGAGACCGTCTCCAATCGCCTCGGTACGGTTTTCGAGGCGACCAACCGCGTGTGGGAGGCCGACCTCGAATCGGGTGACGAGCACCTGGCCCGCGACGGCCGTGTGATGGAGGTGCTGAGCGAGCACATGTGCCAGGGCTGGCTAGAGGGCTACCTGTTGACCGGCCGGCACGGCCTGTTCAACTGCTACGAGGCGTTCATCCACATCGTCGATTCGATGTTCAACCAGCACGCGAAGTGGTTGAAGGTGACCCGGGGCATTCACTGGCGCCGGCCGATCGCGTCCCTCAACTACTTGCTCACCTCGCACGTGTGGCGTCAGGATCACAACGGTTTCACGCACCAGGACCCGGGCTTCATCGACGTCGTCGTCAACAAGAAGGCCGAGGTCATTCGGGTCTACCTCGCCCCCGACACCAACACGCTGCTCTCTGTCGCGGATCACTGCTTGCGAAGCCGCAACTACGTGAACGTGATCATTGCGGGCAAACAGCCCGCGCTCACCTACCTGTCGATGGACGAGGCGATCGCCCACTGCACGCGCGGCATCGGCATCTGGGAATGGGCCAGCAACGACAAGTCCGGCGACCCCGACGTGGTGATGGCATGCGCCGGCGACATCCCCACGCTGGAAACGCTGGCGGCCGTCGACTTGCTGCGAAAGCACATTCCGGACCTGAAGGTGAGGGTTGTGAATGTCGTCGACCTCATGATCCTGCAGCCTCCCTCCGAGCATCCCCACGGGCTCACCGACCCGGAGTTCGACGCGTTCTTCACCCTCGACCGGCCGGTGGTGTTCGCCTATCACGGCTACCCGGCGCTGATCCACCGCCTCACGTATCGGCGTGCGAACCACGCCAACATTCATGTCAGGGGATACAAGGAGGAGGGCACCACCACGACCCCGTTCGACATGGTGATGCTCAACGACCTCGATCGATTCCACCTGGTCATGGATGTCATCGACCGATGTCCTGAGCTGCGCTCGAAGGCCGGGCACGTGCGCCAGCTCATGGAAGACGAGCGCTTGCGCTGTCGCCAGTACACGCGCGAGCACGGAGACGACGCACCAGAGATCCGCAACTGGACCTGGAACAACTGAGAGTCCTGGTCGTCAACGCCGGCTCGAGCTCGCTCAAGGTCAGCCTGGTCGGCGCCGACGACACAGAGCTGGCGAACCACGAATTCAGCTCGTCGGCGGGACGCTTCAAGACTTCGGAGCTCCAAAAATCGATCAGAAGCATGGAAGACGTGGAGGCCGTCGGCCATCGCGTGGTCCACAGCGGACCCCGCTTTTCGGCTTCGGTGCGAGTCGATGCAAAGGTGGTCGCCTACCTGCACTCGATCGAGGACCTGGCGCCGCTGCACATGCCTGCGGCGATCTCGGCGATCCTCGCTGTGCGCAAGCTCCTTCCACGCGTGCCGGCAGTCGCATGCTTCGACACCTCATTTCACTCGGGGCTGCCGCCGGCCGCGGCAACCTATGCCATCCCCGCCAGGTGGCGGCAGCGCCACCGCATCCGCCGCTATGGCTTCCATGGGTTCTCACATGCGTACGCGGCGCGGCGCGCGGCCGAGCTGCTCGCGCGCCCGCAGTCAGCCCTTCGCGTGGTCACCTGTCATCTCGGATCGGGCGCGTCGCTGGCGGCCGTCGAAGGCGGTCGAAGCGTCGACACGACGATGGGGTTCACGCCGCTGGAGGGCCTTGTCATGGCCACGCGATCCGGCAGCGTCGACCCCGGCCTGATGCTGTGGCTGCAGCGACACGAGCGGGTGACCGAGCGCGAGCTGACGGAGGCCCTCGACGGGCGCTCTGGCCTGCTCGGCCTTGCCGGGACGAAGGACATGCGTGAGGTGGAGCAAAGAATGTCCAGCGGAGATGAGGCGGCGAAACTCGCGTTCGACGTCTACGTCCACCGGCTGCGTGCCTGCATCGCGTCGATGGCGGCCGCGATGGACGGGCTCGACGCGCTGGTGTTCACTGGCGGTGTGGGGGAGAACTCCGTATCTGTCCGGCGCGAAGCTGTGGCGGGGCTGCGATTCCTGGGGGTTGAGCTCGACGCGGCCCTCAACCGACGCATCAAGGGTGACGGAGACGTCAGCGGACAGGGCGCCAAGGTTCGAGCCCTTGTCGTGCGCGCGCGAGAGGACGTTGAGGTCGCTCGAGATGTTCGCCGGTTGCTCAGCGAGCGCGGCTAACTTGCCGCGATAAAGCAGCTGTCAGAGGAGGATCGGCCGCGGCAGCTCTGCCGCGTAGCCGCGATTGCGGAGGATCGTGATGAGGCCCTCCAGTCCGACTTCTGTAAGCCGGCGGCGCAGTCTCATCATGTAGGTGCGCACCTGCGCATCAGATAGGCGGGAATTCTGCCAGGCGAGGATCGTTAGCTGCCTTGTCGTGAAAGGTCGCCCCGGGTGGCGCAGGAGGAAATCGAGCAAGTCCGTCTCGCGCCGCGTGAGCTTCAAGCGTCTCCCTCCAAACGTCAGTGAATGATCTTTTCGATCGATGATCAGGCCCGCCAAAGCCTGATGTCGATCGCGCCACAGGGCAAGGCGATCCTCGATCGAGCCGAGATGGCGCTGGAGGCCCGCGGTCGCGTCTACATCCGGGTCGAGGCGCGCCAGCACCAAGCGCAGCACATTGGACCGTTCCTCATAAATTGCGATCCAACTCGCCACCTCGGGCAGAGCCGACGTGCTCCGGTCCTCCCCCGGGAGTGGACGGAATGACGGCGGCGCAGGTTCCATTGAATCTTCCCTCCGGCGTCAATTTACAACGCCCCAGAACTCTGTTGCGGAATTTTTGACGGCCAAAGTTGCGGCCGAGCGACTAGTTTGCAAATCGTGGCTGGTGGGAGGAGCTGCGGAGCCCAATCGGGGGTGGGGAGCGCTGGGAGAACGTCCTGGTCGCAGCTGGTTGGCGCACGGCTTCCGCGCCCTCCCTACCAGCCGGAAAGCCTCAGTCGGAGCTAGGCGAGAGACTCCTCGAACTCACGAGACGAGGCGGCTCTGGTCAACTTGATTCCCAGCGCTGCGGCCTTGCCTATCTCCGCCGCCCGCTTCCAGTGTTGCAATGCAGCGGCGATGTCCTGGCGGGCCTCGAGAAGCTCGGCGTAGTACATGTGCGCATCGCGAAGCCGTTCCGGCATGTTCAATCCTTCGAGGATCCGGATCGCAGTCTCGAGGTGATCGTCAGATAGGCCCTGTTTTCCTTCTCGCTCGTCGAGCTGCCCGAGGCGCACATGCGCTTCCGCCTGCACGATCCGCTCCCCGGAGGATTCACCCTCCTCCAACGAATCCTTGAGGTACGACCTGGCCTCTTCCGGCCTGCCCCGGCGCAGCTTGACCTCACCGAGGCTCGCCAGGATATAGCCACGACCGCGCCGGTCCATGTTCACCTCGGACGAACCCGCCAGGGCTTTGAGCAGATGTTGCTCGGCCGAGTCGAGTTGGCCCTCTTGCAACAGCAGATAGCCGAGATCGTTCTCGACACGGTAGATCGAGCTCTCGTCGGCCTCGATCGAGTAAAGGGCCAGCGCCTTGTCGTAATGCTGACGAGCGGTGACCGGCTGCCCGATCCATCGATATGCCAGGCCAAGGCCGTGGTGCATCTTGGCCAGCTGCAGAAGATCCTTGACGCTGCTTGCTGCCTCCACCGCGGCCTCGTAGTAGCGAATCGCCACTAGCCACGACTGCGAGACAACATGCATCCCCGCGATGTGGCCGAGGATTCGCGCTTCGACCTGGGGGGTCTTGGGGTCCAACCTGCGGCAGCGTTCGAGGGCCTGGCTTGCCAGCGGTAGCGCCTCAGGATCTTCTACCAGGCTCAAGGCGCTCGACTCCCAGTCCAGGCCTTCCACCGCCATCAACTCGTCGTCGACACGCTCGAACTCGGCTCGGGCGAGCTTCAAGTGAGGAATGGCCTCGGTAGGTCGTACGAGCCTGCAATAGGCCTGACCCATTGAAAAGTGGATCAGCGCTGCGTCTTCTCCGCTCCATTTCTGTTCCAGGAGCGAGGTCCCGATGTCAATCACCTTCTGCAGCTCACGGACCGCGGTCAGTCGCTGCAGCTCGCGCAACTGTTCCTGGCGCTCGGTGTATGCCGGCGAGTCTGGAATCAAGAAGAACTCGATCGGCTTGCGAGTTTGGCGCGCGATCTGCTGCAGGGTCTCCATCGACGGCCGCGTGCGGCCCTTTTCGATCAGATGGATGGCGGTTCTGGTGAGCTGGCCGGCTGCGACTTGCGCCAAAGTCAGCTTTGCCTCGCGGCGCGCCTGCTCGACCGACCCCGCCCGAACGGCTACACCCTTGCGCCTGCCTCGGTACCTGCTGCCGAGCATGGCGGTGAGTTTACCGCCATGCCCGGCCCTCGGCTACTGAATTAACGATTTGACTTTACGGGGTTGGTCCGATCTCGCCAGCGAGTGCCGGAGCAACCGAGAGAACGAAGAGACCGATCGACAGGACGACGGAAAGAATCAGCTTGCGCATCAGCGCACCTCCCCAAGTTTGATGCGCCGAGTGTCGGCTGACTTGACTGGTCTGTCAACTCAAGCGCCCGAACCTTGGGGTTGGCCCGCCTGGCGGGGTAGGTGCCAGGCGGGCGGTTATTCGATCGGAATGCGCACGTCAGCGCGTCGAGCGAGACGCTGGCTTAATCGCGCGCTATTTCCCCGGAGCCGACAGAAAGTCGGCAATTCGAGACGGGAGCGTGTGCACATCGATGGGCTTGGAGATGAACCCGACGCAGCCTGCTTCGAGCGCGTCCTGGCGCCACTGCAGGCTTGTATGGGAGGTCATGGCCACGATCGGTATCTGCGTCGTCGTCGACATGCTCTTGAGCAGCCGGGTCAGCGACAGGCCATCCTTCCCCGGCAGCTCCACGTCCATAAGGATGAGCGCGGGCTTCGATGTCTTGAGGTGCTCGAGGGTTTGATTCGCGGTGCTCACGACCTCGATGCGGTATCCGGCGGGCTCGAGCACGGAGCGGACCAATAGCTGATTGGAGGCGTTGTCCTCAACGACAAGAATCAGCTGCTGTTCACTCACGTGCCGTTTAGTCTGGCATCTGTCCTCGCCGGCCTGGAGGTCGGCACTGTGCTATGGAGGAACTCGCGAACCTGGCTGCCGAAGGTCCGCGTATCGATCGGCTTGGAGATGTAGCCGGCGCACCCCGCCGCCAGCGTTTGCTCGCGATCGCCGCTCATGGCGTGTGCGGTGAGCGCGACGACGGTGATGTTCGCCGTTGCCGGGTCGGCCTTGAGCCGTCGCGTCAGCGCGAGGCCGTCCATTCCGGGAAGCTGGATGTCCATCAGGATGAGGTCCGGCTTGCGGCTACCCAGCCGCTCCATCGCCTGTACCGAGGACCCGGCGAGGTCGACGTCAAAGCCTTCGCGCTCGAGCACCGACGCAGTGAGCAGCTGGTTCACCTCGTTATCCTCGACGACGAGGATCAACGGTGGCGATGTCATACGCCGACGGCCCCAGGATCCACGACCTGGCGGAGTAGTCCGATCAGGTCCGCGGCGCCGGTCGATCCTCTTTGCAGAATGCTCGACACACGGCCGTTCAGCTGCCGCTTGTCGGCTTCCGTCAGGTCCTTGGCGGTGAGCACCATGATTGGCGTCTTCGATGTCGCTCGCTCCGAGCGCAGGGCCTCTACGACGTCGAAGCCGGACACATCCGGCATCATGAGGTCGAGCAGTACCAGGTCGGGGTTGCGCGACAACGCCAGCTCGATTGCCTCTCGGCCGCCGATCGCGGGGATGACGCCGAAGCCCGCGGGTTCGAGGATCTCAGTCAGCCATTCGCGGTTGGCGCGTTCGTCGTCGACGACCAGGATCTGTGTCTTCGGACGCGCACCGTTGGTGATATTGAACCGTCGCAGCCGGCTGATGAGCTCCTTCGCCGGCACCGGCTTGACGAAGTAGTCCACGGCGCCGAGCGCGATTCCCAGGTCGGGATTGTCGACGACGCTGATCACGATCACAGGGATCGAGCTGGTCGTCTCATCATGCTTCAGGCGCGTCAGCACCTCCCAGCCGTCGAGCCCGGGCAGAAGGATGTCGAGGGTGATCGCGGCCGGCTTCAGCTGTTTGGTTTTGCTGAGCACCTCCTT
>Ga0137415_10004459_pt1 | contig 13861 bp, 11 predicted proteins | sample CZODoug3_1_1_16f_FD_183082 | JGI IMG/M metagenome (GOLD analysis project Ga0137415, IMG submission 183082) | Vadose zone soil fungal communities from Angelo Coast Range Reserve, California, USA - CZODoug3_1_1_16fungal (Hybrid Assembly) | ecosystem: Environmental > Terrestrial > Soil > Vadose... | reverse complement strand
CCGTCGTCGACCGGGGGCTTGTAGTTGGAATTGTTCTCCGGATAGGCCCACTGCGGTGGGGAGTCGGCGGCTTTGGCTGTGGCCTGGGTTTGTCCGTAAGTCGGTGTGGTGACAACCAGAACGCAAAGCACAGTTCCGGCCAATGACATTGAGAATGACGGCGACAAGGAACGAACGACGTTCATCTGTTCCTCCCATTATGTGTGCTTCTGCTGTGAGGCCTGCGGCGCTAACCGCTCGAGAGATAGGCTACATCAGTCGAGCGGGACGGCGGAAGAGGCACTGGTCGCTTGGCACCTTTGAGACATGCCGTCGGCATCCGAGAATGTCTGTTGATAGGGGTAGACCGGAAGTGACCGGCCGACTGCAAAGCCGTCGCTTTTGACCCATCTCGGTTATCGGCGGCCAAGTTTGCTGTGATGCACCATACAGCTCTCATTCGACGATGTGGTAGGGTACATCCTCGGCTAGAGGTGAGCCATGAGGCGACGCAAATTTATCACTCTTCTCGGCGGCGCGGCCGCGTGGCCGCTCGTGGCGGGGGCGCAGCAGACCGACCGCGTGCGGCGAGTCGGCGCGCTCGGGGCTCTTGCCGCTGACGATCCGGAGGGACAGGCTCGCCTTGCGGCGTTCCGGGAGGGGCTACAGCAATTTGGCTGGATCGATGGCCAAAACGTGCGGATCGACAGCCGCTGGGGCGCCGGCGATGCCGATGACATCCGCAAAAACGCGAAGGAATTGGTAGCGCTCGCGCCGGACGTTATCCTGGCCACTGGCAGCGCAGCTATGGGACCGTTGCAACAGCTGACCCGTACCGTGCCGGTTGTGTTCGTCCTCGTCCCCGATCCCGTTGGCGCCGGCTACATCGACAGCTTGGCGCATCCTGGCGGTAACGCGACGGGCTTTACCATCTTCGAATTTGCTATCGGTGCGAAATGGCTGGAGTTGCTCAAGGAGATCGTGCTGGGTTTGAAGCGTGCCGCAGTACTGCGCGATCCTGCCATATCCTCTGGGCTCGGCCTGTTCGGCGCGATCCAATCAGCGGCTCCGTCGCTTGGGTTGGAGGTGAGCGCGGTCAACGTGCGCGACGCTGGCGAGATCGAGCGCGCCGTCTCGGGCTTCGCCCGTTCTCCGAATGGCGGTTTGATAGTGACGCCGAGCGCGTTGGCGGGGGTTCATCGCGAGCTGATCATCGCCCTTGCAGCCCGGCACAAGCTGCCCGCGATCTACTACGAACGCTACTACGTCAAAGACGGCGGCCTGATCTCCTACGGGGCAGATTTTCACGATCAATTCAGGAGTGCGGCGTCTTACGTCGACCGCATCCTCAAGGGAGACAAGCCGGCCGACCTGCCGGTGCAGGTGCCGACCAAATACCAGCTGGTGATCAACCTCAAGACCGCCAAGGCGCTCGGGCTCACCGTGCCACCGTCGCTGCTCGCCCGCGCGGATGAGGTGATTGAATGATGAGCTTGTTCGCTGCGGTGCATGAGTCTGTTCTTTGGCACCTTTGAGACATGCCGACGGTATTGAGTAATGTCCGCTTTCAGGGGTAACCCGGAAGATATTTGCTCATACTGAGTTCTTCTCAGACCCATAAGAGACATGCAGCGAACCGCCTCTGGATCACCTAATCCGCTTGGGCAACCGCCTTGATCACCACGGCAGCCCGGTTGTTTTGAGACCATCGTTGAATTTCTTCACCCATATAAGAAAGCGCAAACCATAGGACGACAGCGGTACGTGAGCGAATCGAACGTGCCATTGAGAGATGGTCCTGACAGGGGCATTGTCGGTCGCCAAATAGCGCTGCATTGCTGCGCGCGCCTGGTACTCCTTGCCTGCCATGGCGAGCAGCACAGACCGAAAAAATCCCATGAGTGGAACCTCGGGAGCAGCATCTTCAGCGCGCTCAATCCATACAAGCGCCTCCTTATTGTCCTGCAAGATGCTGAAGCCGATGGCCTTGGCGAAATAAAGTTCGGGGATGTGTGGACTGAGCCGCATCGCCTTGTCGGCATAGGCGATGGCCTGTTCCGGCTCACCGATAGAATTGTAGGCCATAGGCAATCCAGTCAGAATGGTGCTTGGGGCTAACACCAGGGCGCGCCCATAAGAATCAATCGCCTCCCGATGGCGTCCCGCTGCCTGTAGAGCATCGCCTTTGGCCTCGTGAGCCATGTGGTAACCCGGATCGATCTTTACGGCTAAGGAGGCAAGTTCGTCCGCGCGGCGAAGATCAGCTTGAGGATCGGGACTCGCAAAAAAGCCAACGCGGTTGGAGAATTTTAATGATAGGTAGGACAGCGCGCGAACATTCTCAGGGTCGATTTCCAACGCTTGCTCGCACAGGCGGAAGGCGGAATCGTGTTCCGACGCCCAAAGCGTTTGCATGAGCGCCGCGGAGCAGCGCCAAGCAAGATCTTCCGCATTGGGATTGTCAGCCCGAGTTTGTGCCCGGCGGGCTCTTTCTTCAGTTAATTTGATACCGATCGCAAACGCGATGCGCGTCACAATGGCATCTTGCATCTGCAGGAGGTCGGACCGGTTCTCGTCAAATTGGTCAGCCCAGATATGTGCATCGCTCTCGGTATCGATCAGCTGGGCATTCACACGCAGCCGGTCGCCACTCGGCTGCACGCTGCCTTCTAGCGCATAGCGCACACCGAGATCCTTGCCGATCTGCCGCACGTTGACTGGCTTGCCCTTGTAAGTGAAAGCGGTTGACCGGGAGATGACGAAACTGTCCCGAAAACGCGAGAAGCCGGTGGTCAGTTCGTCGCTGATGACGTCTGCCAGATAATCCTGGCTTGTATCGCCGGATAGGTTGGCAAAGGGTAGCACGACGATGGAGAAGCGCTCGGAGGGCTTTGCCAGCTGGTCCGGCATCTGTGGAACGACAGGCGCGCGGCCGAGATGGAAGTACAATGCTGCGCCACCAGCGGCGGCGATCAGTACGACTGCGGCTCCGATCGCCGTGATGCGTGCGCTCCACCTGTCGCGACGCACAGCCGCCGCCGCATTGTGCGGCTGCGAGATTGGCTTGGCTGGCCGCGCATCATCAAGAGCGACTCGGAAGACCCGCACTGGCCGTGCGATGTTCTTGAGTTGCCGTTCGCCTTCATCCTCGAAGGTGACATCGAACTTGCCCCGAACCTGCCGGTGCGCGTCATCGGAGATGCAAATGCCACCGGGCTTCGCCAATCCCTCCAGACGCGCTGCCACATTCACGCCATCGCCGAAAATGTCACCTCGATCGATGATGATGTCGCCGACATTAATGCCAATCCGGAACTCGATGCGCTTCTCATCTGGTACCTCGGCATTGCGCTCGGCCATCCCGCGCTGGACATCAAGAGCGCAGCGCACTGCGTCCACTACGCTGCTAAACTCGGCCAGCAGCCCATCGCCGGTGTTCTTGACAACACGGCCGCGGTGTTCGGCAATCTTGGGATCGACGAGCGTGCGTAGATGGTCCTGGAGCTGGACGTGCGTGCCCTCTTCATCCAGGCCAGTTAATCGGCTGTAGCCAGCAACATCGGCTGCCAAAATGGCAGTGAGCCGACGCTCGACGCGCTCGCTGGCCAAGGCACGCCTCCGAGATAGGTTGGAGACAGTGTTTACGCCTCCCGGTTCCGAGAGCCAAGTGATGAGAGATGGTGTTTGGCACCCACTGAGCCCAGCGCCGTGAGGCACCCTCCGTGGCTGATCATGTCCGGATGACCCAACTCGGACATTTGGACGCAGCGACCGGGCCGATTGTTCGCCTTTCTCACTCGCCATCCTCTGTGCGAAAAGCGGAAGTCAGGCCGGCATCGATTGTGCGATAATGAAGGAGTGCCGTTGATTTGCCCGACGTGTCAAGTATTGGCCCAGAGCGTCCTTACCGGCGACCGCCTGCTACTTTGCATGGGGTTGTTTTCGATATTTTTGGTTGGGGGCCTGTCGCAGGCTCGGCGCGCAAAGGTTGTAGAGCACGGGTTGCTCGCCTTGGCTGATCTCGTGCCGGGCCCGCCGGACTCAAAGTCGACATCATCGAGAGCTACCAATCCGAATCACCCGTAGTTAAGTTGTTCGAGTCTGCGTCATCACGCAGCCGATGATCGACAGGCTGATTGCATGAAGTCGGTTCGCGTACTTTCGGTCGCTGCAGAAGTATATCCCCTGATCAAGACTGGCGGACTAGCCGACGTCACCGGCGCGCTTCCGATCGCCTTGAAGCCGGAGGGCATCGAGGTCCGCACCGTCGTGCCGGGATATCCCAGCGTCATGAATTCGCTCGGGTCGGTTGAAGGCGTGCTTCATCTGCCGCAGTTTTTCGGCGGAGAGGCTCGGCTGCTCCGGGCTACATCCTGTGAACTCGGCCTGTTTGTTCTCGATGCGCCGCACCTGTTCGCGCGTGCCGGGAACCCTTATCTCAGGTCTGATGGCGTGGATTGGCCGGACAATGCGCTGCGCTTTGCGGCGTTGGCGCGAATCGCCGCCGATATCGGGCTTGGAGCCGTTCCGTCGTTCGTGCCTGACATCGTCCACGCCCACGACTGGCACGCTGCTCTTGCGTTGGCGTATTTGCATTACAGCGACCGGCGACGTCCGGCCACGGTGATGACGGTTCACAACCTTGGCTATCAGGGCGTATTTCCGCGGGAGATGCTTGCTGCGATCGGTTTGCCGCCGGAGTCGTTCACCATTCACGGTGTGGAATATTATGGAAAGATCGGGTTCCTGAAGGCCGGTCTGTATTTTGCCGATCGCATCACGACGGTCTCGCCGACCTATGCCAGCGAGATCCTGAGCGGCGAGGGCGGCATGGGGCTTGGCGGTCTGCTGCGCGAACGATCCTGCGACCTCAGCGCAATCCTCAACGGAGTTGATACTTCGGTCTGGGATCCTGCGACAGATCCTCACATCCCCGGCTGTTTCTATACAGACATGCCGAGTTGTTTCGAATCAGACGTTCTTGAGAACAGGGCGACCAACAAGGCGGCCTTGCAGCGGCGGCTTGGTTTGCAGCCCGCGCCTGATGCGTTTCTGCTCGGCGTCATCGGTCGCCTGTCCCGGCAGAAGGGGCTCGATCTGCTGCTCGAAAATCTTCCGACGATCGTAAGCGGAGGAATGCAGTTGGCCGTGCTGGGGAGCGGGGATAGCGATCTGCAGGTTCGCTACCGTGCGGCCGCACAAGCCGATCCGGAGCGGGTGGGCGTTTCGATCGGACATGATGAAGGTTTGGCCCACCTGATTCAGGCCGGCGTGGATGCGATCGTGGTGCCGTCGCGGTTCGAGCCGTGCGGTCTGACGCAGCTTTGCGCCTTGAGGTACGGCACGGTTCCCATCGTGTCCCGTGTCGGCGGGCTGGAGGATACGGTGGTCGACGCGGGCGATTTGGCCGTCACCGGCGGCAGACAAACCGGGTTCAAATTTGGACCGGTCACCACGGAAAATCTTGCCGGCGTCCTGCAACGGGCTTGCGCCACGTTTCACGACGTGGCTGCCTGGCGACGGATTCAGCGCAACGGCATGTCGACAGACGTGTCGTGGCGCGATCCAGCGAGCCGCTACGCTGATCTGTATCGCGGATTGGTCCAGTTGCCCCAGGAAAAAGTTGCCTAGAGTTGGCCTTGCCGAAATTTCTTTGAGGCGAGGCCGATATCACCGTTGCGTTGTGGTCCGCTTCATCGCATCGGCCGCATATCGAGAAGATTCTCGACAAGATGGTTAATGCCATTGCGCAACGCATGTCGGCTGCGCAAGCGTGCCGGAACTCCTGCCGAAATCTTCGTGTTTCCTGTCACTTAGATCAGCCGTCGCGGCGTGCTCGTCGCAATATCCCGAGCGGCTTTGTCGTCCGCATGGAGCGAAGGTGTCGGTGTCGACCAGGTTGCTGGTGCAACCGGTCGCACTTTGGTCGAATTTTGCGCAACGACTGTGGCTCGATCAGGTCCTCGCATGTTGGAGGCTACAATGAACAGTCCTGCTACCGTCCGCCCGCCAGGGCGCAGCCGATTGGCACTGATCGTAGCAGGCGTCCTCGCATTGCTCGGTTCGTTCGCGGTCACAGTACCCGCGCAAGCTGGCTACTATGACGATTCCAATTACGGTTACAATTACGGTTCCTCTCCCTGTTCCTATCGCTCCCGCTGCGGCTACGGCTACTCGCCCTATCGCTATGCCCGCCGCTACTACAATGGGTGCTCCTCGTGCGGCTGTTACCGGCGCTGCGGAGTCGCGCGATCAGGCGTTGTCTACGAGCGTCGCTATGTCGAACGCTCATATGTCGAGCGGCGCTATGGTTATGGGGGCTACCGCCGTCACTACGGCTATAATCCGTACGGGGGCTATCGCCGTGACTACGGCAATTATCCGTACGGGGCCTATAGGGGGGGCTACGGAGCCTATAGGGGCGGCTATGGCTATGGCGGTGTCGGGCGCCGCTGGACCTACGGCTACCAATCGTCCGCCGATGGATATGAAGAGCCGCCGCGGCCGCCAGCGCAGGTTTGGGACGGGGGCGACAACTACTAAGCCGTTCCTTATGGCTACGAGAATTGAAATGCCGGCCAATCATGGCCACACGATCCAACATTGCAGGTCGCAACCGCTGCCGCGCGGACCGTTGGCGATACTCGCGTCCGGCCTGCTCGGATATCTCAACCTCCGTGCCTCGATCCCGCGAGTATGACGTAGGCGGCGACCGCGAACCAGAAGGCGTAATTGCTGACAATCTGTATCTCGATGAACACGCCAATGACCGCAAGGATCACCAGCACGAGCGAAACCACAAACCCAAAGTTCACTGCGCATTTCTCCTTGCGCTGCGACGAAACGCCAAAAACCTGGCTTGATGGATCGTAACCGGCAACGTGCGAGATCTTGTCGCAAGCTCAAAGGCGACGCCAGAGATACGTGATACGTGGCCTGACAAGCATACTTCCTAACTCGCAATCCGCGTGCGGTTTAGCTTGTGGTGCTGGAGTGGAAGATTGTGATGCTGGACTGGACTATGAATGCTGTTTGCTACCCCGGAGGTCCGACTCAAGCCATTGTGCGATGCCTAAAAGGACGCTCGATTCTGGCATTTTTGAGGGCTTTAGTTGGAGCGTTTAAGGCGGGGAAGCTTTCGTTGCGCAGAACACAGGTTTCGGCGGGGGTTTATGGGATGTGACAACTCTCATGGGTGAAAGACACCTCCGAGAGCGTTCGCTGGCTTTGGCGGCGAGTCGGCACTCGCGATGATGGACGCCGTCGTTGCAAGGGAGGAGTTCGCATGCTCATCACCGAACAAGACGCAATCATGAAGAAATGGTGCCCCATGATCCGGCTTCGCTGGGAAGCCAGGCCATTGGCGTTCAATCGCTCCAATCCGGGCCGCTCTGCCCGCTTTAGAAACATGATGTATCGAATCTTTTTCCCCCGCCTGCATCACGAAATGAGGGGGCATTTCTTCCGATGCCAGGGGTCGGGTTGCATGATGTGGCGATGGGAGACCAAAGATCCGCCCCCATCACAAGAGCCGCGCAAGGGATCCCCATCAGACCAGCACAAGGGATCGCCCCCGTCAGAGCCGCGCAAGGGATATTGTGGTTTGGCAGGCACGCCCTTCACGTTCACTGCGCAGTGATGTGTACCGCGCGTTACGTGGCGCAGGCCCCAGTGCCGAAATTTGGACACTGTTGGGGCAGGCGGCGGGTCAATGCCACATTATAGGCCGTTCCGCGGCCGAATTACCGCAACTATCACGAATTCGGCTCGGCAAATAAACGCATCCCGTGCAGGAAACGATGGAATGCCGGCAACCATTGCCCAGCATGAGCCGCGCGATGAGCGTTGCGGAACATGGTAAATAATTAGCGCCTGTCGCTAACTGCCGGTTGTACAAGCAGTTTGCGGTCTTTCCGCGAGCGGACCAGCGTGCGGCCAGGTTCCCCGTCCAATTTCAGACAAAAAAGCACCCCGATTCATCTGCCTTATCGCCGCAGCAAAAACCGCTGGAATTCGTCATGCGTCACCAGGCTGTCATCCTTGCTGCAGCACTGGCGTGGCTAACCGGCATCGAAAGCGCCGAGGCAAGGCTCGACATTCTGGTCGATAAAGCGACGCAGCGCATGCTGGTCATCCAGAACGGCTACATGCGCTTTATCTGGCCCATCTCCACCGGCCGCGATGAGACGGCAACCCCAAGCGGCGTCTACACTCCGCAGCGATTGGAGCGCAACTGGTTCTCCACCGCCTATTACAACTCGCCGATGCCGTATTCCATCTTCTTCCACAAGGGCTACGCGATCCACGGCAGCTACGCGATCAATCGACTGGGGGGACCAGCATCGCATGGCTGCGTGCGGCTGCATCCCCATCATGCCGCACAACTGTTCGCCCTGGTGCAAGAGGAAGGTCGGGACAAGACGACCATCGAAGTGACGGACGAACCACGCCCTGACCAGCCGTCATTGCCGGAGCGTGAGATCGCGGCGGGAGGAGGCTCGTACCCGCCCGTGCCGGAGCGTGAGATCACGGCGGGGCGAGGCTTGTACCCGCCCGTGCCGGAGCGTGAGATCGCGGCGGGACGAGGCTTGTACCCGCCCGTGCCGGAGCGTGAAATCGCGGCGGGACGAGGCGTGTACCCGCCCGTGCCGGAGATCGTACGTTACCGGGAAACCGGTGAGATGCCTGAGCCACCCCCGGCACGGCGCGGCAATCGGCCGATTGCGGCGAGGAATGCCGGGCCTCCGAGGCTGCCGCCGCCGCCGGCGGCTGCTCGTCGCATGCTGAGCGATGCCAGGCCTGCCACCAACACGCCGCGCGCACCGTGCGGAGCAGGGGGCGACACAGCAAACGGTTCTCCACGGCCGTCGGACGAATCTTCCGACTGTCGTCCCAAACCAAGGGTTGCCGAAGCACCGTCGCCGCCCAAACCTAGGGTTGCCGAAGCACCGTCGCCGGAACAGACGCAACAAGCGCCATCGGCTTACGGCTTCAAGCTCCTGCCTTCTTCCTGTTGGTGGGGTGGCGCGTCGCGATGGCGGTGGTGGGCATCGAGCCAGGGAACTCCATGCAAGTAATTTCGCGGACTTAGGCGAGTGCCGCTTGCGACATCCAGGACGATGTCGAAATCGGCCACCGCGCGATCAATAATCCACGGGCACATCGGCGCGCGCTGCCCTTCGACAGGAAGATGGAGTTTCCGGTTCGATCTGATCGGCTTAAGTGTTGACGATTTGCCCACGCGCTTGCTCGAAAGTAGTCCAGTAGCGCGCGCAGTTATTCCCTGCCAGAATTGATCGCCTTGCCCATCAATCGCGTCCTTCGCGGTTCAGACGACCTCGCTGGCGCGTGAGAGCACGAGTCCTAAGTTAGCTCGGCCGATAGGGCGTCAGGCGAGTGGCGTCCGAGATGCATTTACCAGGTCAGAAAATGTCAAAGAGGAACTGATGAAGGCCAGAACGGCAGCCATGCCCGCCGATCCGACCGGCCCCTTGTTCAGCGGTTTTTCTGCTCTGGATTGCAAGACGTCTCGTGTCCACTTCGCCGGCGTGATCGGAGGGGAGGGCCCTCCGGTACTGTTGCTGCATGGCTATCCCCAAAGCCACGTGACTTGGCATCAGGTTGGCCCGGCATTGGCGGAACACTTCACCGTCATCGCTGCCGACCTGCCGGGATACGGGAACAGCCGGGTGCTCGACGCCGGGCCCTGGCACAAGCGGGCCGCGGGCGACGAACTCGTGGCCATGATGCGGTCGCTCGGCCATGACCGCTTCGCCGTCATTGGCCACGATCGAGGCGCGCGGGTCGGATACAGACTCGCGCTGGATTATCAAGAGCATGTGAGTGCCTACTGTTCCCTCGCTGTGGTGCCGACGCTCGACGTCTGGCCAGCGGTGGACCGGCAGTTTGCCAACGGGGCCTTCCATTGGTTTCTCCTCGCCCAACCCGGCGATCTACCCGAGCGCCTCCTGGCAGGCGATCCCGACGCCTTCCTCGATGCCGCGCTGGATCGGATGTCCGGTGGGATCGAAAAGCTCCATCCACTCGCCGTGGCCGCTTATCGCGAAGCGTTTCGGGAGGCTTCGGTGCGTCACGCGATCATCGAAGACTATCGATCAGCCTATGGCATTGATGTCGATCATGACGCAGCTGACCGCGCTGCCGGGCGCAAGATCAAGTGTCCGGTAATGGTGTTGTGGGCAGCGGAACGGCTGGTCGCCAGCGGGATGGAGACCGGCGCGCTGACGGCCGCTGACGTGTGGCGCCGCTGGGCGGATGATGTCCGCGGCTTCAATATTGCCTGCGGTCATCTTCTGCCCGAACAAGCTTCCGACGAGGTGCTCGACGCCGTGATTCCGTTTCTTGAGGCCTTGGTCGGCAAGAGACTGAACGCGCGATCATGACAATCAAGCGGGAAGCCGGCGTGCGGCAGCCTGCATCATGTAACAGGTGTCGTTCGGGTTGGTCGTGATGAATCGAATGGGAGTAAGAGAGTGACCCCATATCTCGGGCTTGACGGATTTCGCGGAGGCTGGGTCGCGGCCTGGATCGATGATCAAGGCCATCAAGGTTTCGACTATTCATCGCGCCTGAGCAGGCTGCTCTCGATGCCGCACCAGCGGGCGATGATCGATATGCCGATGGTCGCCTGAAGATGTCCGGCCACCGAACGTGCGACCTCCGCGCGCATGAACTGGTCGGCGCCTCCGTGTTCCCCGGCGCGCGACGAAACCTCTGGGATTTTCCAGACCAGGCTTCCGCCAACCAGGGACAAGATCAAGGAAGTCGACGACTTCATCACGCCGGATCGTCAGGCGACCATCGGCGAGGCCCATCCGGAGTTGATCTTCCGCAAGCTCGGCCATTCGCTTCGCCTGGAAGGCAAGAAATCGGCGTTTGGCCGTGATCAACGCATCACGCTTCTGGCTGACCGTGGCTTCGTCAAACTTTCAAAATGGCTGACGCAACGCAACGGCACGGGGATCGGCCGCGACGATCTGATCGATGCCTGTGCGTGCGCGGTTGCTGCTCGTGACAGCACGTCACGTCTTGACGGCAATGAAGTCGACGTCCGCGGACTGCGGATGGAGATCAATTACTGACGAGGGCAGGGCCTTTATTCGCAAACAGCAAAAAAATCTGGAGGTATCGACCGCTTGTCAATTGCGGCAAATTCTTTTCATCGCGTCGTCGATTTGACCGGCATTCTGCGAGAAAGCCTTCAGCAATTGGTCGTTCTCAGCTGTAGGCAAGAGCGATGCGACGGACATCCTGGGAAAGTCGCTACTCCAGAAGCCCCGCCCAGAAGGCTGGCCCGCCAATCGGCTAGGCTCATCGTCAGTGTCCGTAAGCTCGATACGAGCGACAAGACGACGGGCAAGGTCCGATACATTGGCCGGGTCTTTGTCGATTTGATTTGGATTGGGACTCATAAAGGGAAAGCGCCCCACCAAGAAGCCATCCTGGTAGTGCGGGCGCTTTGCCACGGGTGGACAGACAGCCTGGAGACGGGCCAGCACGACGTGCTGATCCGCGTCGAAGGTGACCGAGTTGGTGCTGGGTGGCAACGCGGCAACATACAGATAACCGCTGGGCTGTCCGCCCCAAAGCGCAAAGCTTGCAGCTACGCGAAGGCTCGGTGTTATATCGATCAAAGGAGTGGGCCATAGTTCGTAATGCTGCGCGACAGCCCACACAGCCTCTCTGAACATTCTCAACGTGGCTGGGCGCGGCATCGGCAGCCCGTCGCAAGCCGATAGGACGATCGATGATATCGGACCGTTTAGATGGTCCCATATCTCTTGCAGCACAGCTGGATCGTTAGGAATGGAATGCCGCGCGCCGTTGAGCGATGTCCAAATCGGGCGGAAGGCGGTGGGGCGCAAGGGCCAATTGCTTGCTTGTCCGCGAAAGTACAGAGTGTGTCTCTTATTCATGATTGAAAGAAACGAGACGATATCAACCAGCTCTGTGTAGGTTCCAGCGGCAAGAGGGCGATCTGCATCCACCTCGCGGGAGCTTTGCAGCGTGCTTTTTAGGCCTCCCTTGAACATTTTGTCTTGATCGAACCTACGGTAGGTGAGTGGACCGTAGATCGCATCCAGTGGAAACATTGAGCGGTCTCCATTTCGACTTTCCGCGGAGGGGATTTTTCGCCTGCTCCGCAAAAACGAGGTAGCGCGTAGCAAGAATAGGTGGAGCGACTTGTCCGCTTCAAGATATGCGGCCAACGCCTGAGGACAAAAAACCCCCTTGTTCCGTTCCCAGTCAATTCACGTTCTCGCGTTGGGGCGGCTCAGTGCGTAGCGCGTAGCATGGCTGAAGCGACTTGTCCGCCGTAGCTCAATGAGCGACGGCGTCCGCCGTAGCTCGCAGAGCGAAGGCGGAAGGCGGAAGCGATACCCATCAATTGCATCTTATGGAGATGATGGATTTTGCCGGCTCAACCGGCCCGCCCCGAGATTGTCACGACCAGCCGGCTATGATGCGGTTGCAGTTCCCGCGCTAACAACACGAGTCCGCAATGAAGAAATCGTCGATCGTGGTCGTCGCCAGCATCCTGCTCGGCGTCCTGTCGGGGCGCACCGCTGTTGCGGCTGACGCCATCATGGGAGTGAACATCAGAGGTTATGGCACGGCGAGTGAACGACAACAGGATGACTTGATCGAACAACTGCACAAGTCTGGTGTAACGACGATCCGTGAATCGCTGCCAACCAATATTGATGAACGATTCACCCGTTTCGTTACCCACGCCTATAAAGCCGGTATCGGTATCGTGGTTATTTTGTATCCCACTCAGGGAGGGACCGGCAAACACACCAGTCCTGTCAACCCGGCGGTGGGACGCAAGTGGCGAGTACCCGCCTTGTCGGATGCCGATCCTGAGGGGTTCCGAAAGTGGTTCACTCCTCAGTTGGCCGCATTGGAGACCGCGGGTATTCGCGTCGCCGCCTTTGAACTTGGAAATGAGTTCAATACGACGGGATACAATGCCGATCTTGCTGCGCCCGGCAGTCGGCGCGTGTTGGGACTGTCCGATCTCGATAATCCCAACGATACGGAGGCACATACCATCGCCGAGGGGTATCGTGCTTATGTAAGAATTCTGGCTGTGCTCAAGGACATGCGCGATCATTCGCAGCTAAACAGGACAACACCTGTCATTTCGGGTGGATTGGCGAATGTTGGTTCGCCGCAGCCCCGGTCTTTCAACAAGCAATTGACGGTCAGCATCCCGGACACCATCGAGTTCCTGCGGCGAAACGGATCGGACAGACTGGTGGATGGCTATGGGGTGCACGTATATCCGAATGGCGATATACACCAGACGGTCTCAGCCCGCGCTTCGGTTCTGGATTACGACTTTTCCGCATGTCGGAAAGATTCCAAACCTTGCTGGCTCACGGAGTGGGCCTTCAACAATCGAAATCAGTCCTGTCCCATCGATGACGCGACGCGGTTGCAGCTTATGCTAGCCGAGCGACGCGCTTTTAAGCCATTTGTTGAAGAGGGTCGGTTGGCTGCAATCATCTATTACTCCTGGGATGGTGATTTTGTTGGACAGCATGAAAACATGGGAGCGATCTTCAGATGCGGCGCTCTCACCGACGCTGGTAAATTGGCCCTGAGGCCGATGTGATGGAACAACCCCGTCATGCCGCCACTGGTCGTGCATCCGCTTGAAGTGATCGCCAATTCGCCACGAAGCCCGCTTTTGCCCCGAGAACAGACTTGGCGTGGGGGCTGCGTTATGTCGCTGAATGGACCCTGAAGCAGACATTGAACCTTAGCCAGCGTCTGAACCGGCAGATGCCATTTGTCCCTCGCTCAACGTTCGAGGTTGCGGTAGTTTGCACAATGCGCAGGACACCTTCTCGGG
>Ga0137415_10004458_pt1 | contig 13863 bp, 14 predicted proteins | sample CZODoug3_1_1_16f_FD_183082 | JGI IMG/M metagenome (GOLD analysis project Ga0137415, IMG submission 183082) | Vadose zone soil fungal communities from Angelo Coast Range Reserve, California, USA - CZODoug3_1_1_16fungal (Hybrid Assembly) | ecosystem: Environmental > Terrestrial > Soil > Vadose... | reverse complement strand
AGGAGCGCTGGATCCATCTCGAGCTCAAGCTTCTGGCCGATGTGGGCGTGATCGGCGTTCCCAACGCTGGCAAGTCCACGCTGGTCTCCCGGCTGTCGGCGGCCAAGCCCAAGATCGCCGACTACCCGTTCACCACGCTACAGCCGACGCTGGGCATCGTGCGGGTGGACGAGGACCGCACCTTCGTGATCGCCGACCTCCCGGGGCTCATCGCGGGCGCCGCCGAGGGGAAGGGCCTGGGCATCCGGTTTCTCCGTCACACCGAGCGAACCCGCGTGCTCGTGCATCTCGTGGATCTCGATCCCGGTCTCGAGCGCGATCCCGTCGAGGACTGGCGCGCCATCCAGCGGGAGCTCGCGGAGTATTCCGCGGAGCTGGCGGCACGGCCACAGATCGTGGCGGGCAGCAAGGCCGAGCTGCCGGACACCGCGGCGCGGCGGGCCGCCCTCGAGCGCTTCTGCCGCGCCGAGGGCCTGCCCTTCCACGCGATCTCCTCCGTCACCGGGCTCGGGCTGCCCGAGCTCGTGCGCGACATCAGCACGCTGCTCGCGAAGGGAACATGGGCACGCGCCGGGCGCTGACCAAGGCGCGCCGGCTCGTGATCAAGGTCGGAAGCGGCCTGATCACGAGCCCCGGGGAGGGTCTGGACGGCAAGCGCCTCGGCGCCCTCGCCACCGACATCGCCGCCCTCGTGGCCGATCGCCGCGAGGTCGCCCTCGTCACCTCGGGCGCCATCGTGGCGGGCTCGGCGCGCCTGGGGCTCTCCCGCGGGCCCCGCTCCATTCCCGAGAAGCAGGCCGCCGCCGCCGTGGGCCAGTCTTCTCTCATGTGGCATTACGAGCAGGCTTTCAAGCGTCACGGCATCAAGGTCGGCCAGGTCCTGCTCACGGGACAGGACATCAGCGATCGCGGCCGCTACCTGAACGCGCGCAACACCCTCCTCGCCCTCCTCGACTTCGGCGTGCTGCCCATCGTGAACGAGAACGACACGGTGGCCGTCGACGAGATCAAGGTGGGCGACAACGACAATCTGGCCGCCCTCGTGGCGCACCTGATCGATGCCCAGCTTCTCGTCCTGCTCACGGACGTGGATGGTCTCTACACGGGCGATCCGCGCCGCGATCCCACGGCCCGCCGCCTCGAGACCGTCGAGGCGGTGACCGAGGAGGTGCAACGCTTCGTCTTCGACGAGGCCGGACGCGTCTCCGTGGGCGGCATGAGCACCAAGCTGGAGGCGGCCCAGAAGGCCGCCGCCTCCGGCATCGGCATGGTCATCGCCAGCGGCCGCGATCCGGGCACGCTCGGTCGCCTGATCCGCGGCGAGCCCGTGGGCACCTATTTTCTCCCTCGCGACGATCGCCTCGCCGCGCGGAAGCGCTGGATCGCCTTCGCGGTTCCCCCCCAGGGCCGGCTCATGGTTGACGCGGGCGCGCGGAAGGCCTTAACTGAGAGAGGCAAGAGTCTCCTTCCCTCGGGCCTCGTCAGCGTCGAGGGCGACTTCAGCGCGGGGGAAGTGGTCGCGCTGGCCGAGCCGGACGGTCCGGAGTTCGCGCGGGGGCTCGTCAACTATGACGCGGGGGAGCTGCGCAAGATCCGCGGCGCCAAGACGGGCGAGATCGAGAAGACGCTGGGCTACAAGGGACTGGCCGAGGTCATCCATCGGGACAACCTGGTGGTCCTGACCGGCCCGGGAGGATGCTGATCATGGATGCGGCGGCGCACGTCACCGGCAAGGCGCGGGCGGCCAAGGAGGCGGCCCGGGCGCTCGCTCTCGCCTCGACCCGGGCCAAGGACGAGGCGCTCCACCAGATGGCGCGCGGGCTCGAGGAGAAGACGGCCGTCATCATCGAGGCCAATCGTGGCGACCTCGAGCGCGGACGCGCGGCGGGGCTGACCCGCGCCTTTCTCGACCGCCTGACCCTGACGGAGGCTCGCATCGCGGAGATGGCGACGGGCCTGCGCCAGATCGCGGCCCTCCCGGATCCTGTGGGGGAGACCGTGGACGCGTGGCGCCGGCCCAATGGCATCGAGATCTCGCGGGTGCGTGTCCCTCTCGGCGTCGTCGGGTTCATCTACGAGTCCCGTCCCAACGTGACGGCGGACGCGGCCGGGCTCTGCCTCAAGTCGGGCAACGCGGTGCTGCTGCGGGGAGGGAGCGAGGCGCTCGACTCCAATACCGCCATCACCCAGGTGCTGGCGAGGGCGGTGGAGAAGACCGGCCTCCCCGCGGAGGCGGTGCAGGTCCTGGACACCGCTGACCGCGCGGCCGTGATGAGCATGCTCACCCTCGACCGGTACATCGATCTCATCATTCCCCGCGGGGGGGAGGAGTTCGTGCGCCTGGTCGCCGAGAAGGCCACGGTGCCCGTGCTCAAGCACGACAGGGGCCTGTGTCACGTCTACGTCGACGAGAGCGCCGATCTGGAGATGGCCGCGGCGATCACGGTGAATGCCAAGGCGCAGCGGGTGAGCGTGTGCAATTCGGCGGAGACGCTCCTCGTCCACGCGGCGGTGGCCGAGCGCTTCCTGCCCGCGGCGGCCGCCCGCCTCCAGGCCGCGGGCGTGGAGCTGCGCGGCTGCGAGCGCACCCGCGCGCTGGTGCCCGCGGCGCGGCCGGCCGCGGAGAGCGACTGGGACACGGAGTACCTCGACTACATCCTGGCCGTGCGGGTGGTGGCGAGCTTCGAGGAGGCCGTCGACCATATCCGGCGCCACGGCTCGGGGCTCGCGGAAGCGATCGTCACCTCGGACCTCCGCCGCGCGCGGCGCTTCACCCAGGAGGTCGACGCGGCGGCCGTGGTCGTCAACGCTTCCACGCGCCTCGTCGACGGCTCGCAGTTCGGCATGGGGGCGGAGATGGGGATCTCGACATCGCGGCTGCACGCGCGCGGGCCGGTGGGGGTGCGGGAGCTGACCACGACCAAGTTCATCGTCATGGGTGACGGCCAGGTGCGGGAGTAGCGTCGCCGGTGCCCACGGTCGGCGTCTTCGGAGGCTCCTTCAACCCCATCCACTTCGGACACCTCCTTCTCGCCGACGACATCTGTGAAGCGCTCCGCCTCGACCGGGTCCTCTTCGTGCCGGCGGCCCAGCCGCCCCACAAGCCCGCCTCCGAGCTGGCGGCGGTCGAGCATCGCTATCGGATGACCGCCCTCGCCGTCCACGAGCATCCGCGCTTCGCCGTCTCCGACATCGAGCTGCGCCGGTCCGGTCCGTCGTACACGGTGGACACCCTGACCGCGCTGGCCTCGGAAGGCGAGCTCTTCCTGCTCATCGGCTCGGAGACCTTCCTCGATTTGCTGACCTGGCGCGAGCCGCGCCAGCTCGCCCGGCTCGCCCGGCTCGTGGTGGTGCCGCGCACGGGCGCCGACTTCGATCCCGACGCGCCCGCGGCCCAGAAGGTGCTCGCCGAGCTCGGGCTGGGCGCCTTCGGCGCCCCGGACGGCCCGGTTCTTCATCGCGCGGCTTCTCTACCCATTTCGGGCTCCGACTTGCGGCGGCGGGCTCGCGAAGGACGCAGCCTGGCCTATCGCATGCCGGAAGCGGTGGCGGCGTACATCCGCGCGCACGGCCTCTACGGGCCCGGAGCCTGATGGCCGCCCTTTCCGCGGAAGCCACCGCGCGCCTCGCCGCCAAAGGCGCCCTCGACAAGAACGCCGAGAACCTCGTCGTGCTCGACCTGCAGGGCCTGTCCACGGTGGCCGACTTCTTCATCGTGTGCAGCGCGCGCTCGACCACCCAGGCCGACACCATCGTGGACGCGGTGCGCGCCGCCCTCAAGGCCGCGGGCTCGCGACCCCGTCACCAGGAAGGCAGCGCGGAGAGCGGTTGGGTGCTCCTCGACTACGTCGACGTGGTCGTGCACGTGTTTCTCGAAGAGACTCGCCAGTTCTACGCGCTCGAGCGCCTGTGGGGAGACGCGCCGCTCCTCTCCGTCGAGGTCGGGGCGCGTCCGCGCGATTGATTTCCCTCGGAGGGCATGGTAGCCTTCGCGTCTAATTCCGGCGGACAACTCGCCGTGTCGTGGAGGAGACAGTGATGAAGAAGGATCGTGTCGCCCAGTTCCGGAAGAAGCTGGAGGAGAAGCACCGTCAGCTCGTCGAGGAAGTGGGCAAGAACGTGCTCTACGGCAAGGGCCCCGATGACGATTCGACGAAGGACCTCGGGGACCAGGCCGCGACGTCCTATAACCGGGAGTTTCTGTTCGAGCTCGGCAACGGCACGCAGCGGCTCCTGAAAGAGGTCGTCTCCGCGCTGCAGAAGCTCGATGAGGGCAGCTACGGGGATTGCGAGCGCTGCGGCGAGGCCATCGCGGACAAGCGCCTCGAGGCGCTGCCCTTCGCCCGCTACTGCATCGACTGCCAGCGGGCCGTCGAAGAAGAAGAGCGCACGGCCGCGGGATAACGCGGGACCCTCGCCCACCGCCGTGTCGGTCCGCTCCGGCGTCTTCGTGGCCTTGGCGTTCGGGGCGGCCGTCGCGTATCTCGCCTCCTTGAATGCCACCCGTGTCCGTGTCGTGCTGTCCACGGACTGGGCGTGGGACGTCCCCCTCGTCGCCCTCGTGGTCGGCGCCTTTCTCGCGGGGGCCGCTCTCGCCTTCCTGTTCGGACTCGCCCGCGATCTCCGCCGGACCTACGCCGACTATCAGCGCATTCGCGACGTGCGGCGCTCGGAATCACTCGACGATCTCTACCACCGCGGCGTGGATGCCCAGCTCTCCGGGCGGCCGGAGGCCGCGATCCAGGCCTATGCCGAGCTCCTGAAACGGTTCCCCGATCACGCCCAGGCCCATGCGCGCCTGGGGGAGATGGCTCTCGAGCGCGGCGACGCCCATGGCGCCCTCGTGCACCATCTCGACGCCCTTCGCACGGACGACCGTCCCGAGCTCGTGCTGGCGACCGCGGAAGACTACCGGCGCGCGGGCCGGCCCGACGACGCGGCCGCCATGCTCGAGCGCCTGCTCGTCAAGGCGCCGGACCACCTGACCGCCATGCGCGCGCTCCGCGATCTGAGCGCGGAGCGCGGGGACTGGCCGCGTGCCCTGCAGGCTCAGGAGCGCCTCGTGGGATCAGCCAGCCCCGACGGGCGATCGACCGAGCAGGCCTGGCTGGCCGGCATCTACTTCGAGCTCGGCCGGTCGCTCCTGGGGCAGGGGCAGATTCAGCCCGCCATCGGCCGCTTCCGCGAGGCGCTCCGCGCGGAGCCTGACTTCCTCCCCGCCACGGTGGCGATGGGCGACGCGCATCTCCGGGGCGGTGACAGTCGAGAGGCGCTCCGCGTCTGGGAGCGTGGCCTCGAGGCGAATCCCGCCCTGCCGCTGCTCACCCGCGTCGAGCAGATCTACCGCGACGGAGGGCGACCCACCCGGATGATCGCTCTCTACCAGGATGCGAGCGCGCGCGCTCCGGAGAGTCTGGCCCTCGCCTTCGCCCTCGGCCGCGTCTACTTCGAGCTCGCCATGCTCGACGAGGCGGCCGACCAGTTTCAGAAGGTGGAGGTGCGCGCCCCGGACCTGCCGGGCCTGCACGCCTACCTGGGGGCCATCTTCGAGCGCCGGGGACAGCCGGCGGAGGCCTTGCTGGAGTACCGCCGCGCGCTCCAGTCCACCGGCACCTTCGAGTGGCCGCACCGCTGCGCCCTCTGCGGCGCGGAGCACGGCCGCTGGATCGAGCGCTGCCCGTCGTGCCGGCGCTGGAACACGTCGCGCCCCTAGGTAGCCCGGAAGAGGGCTCCGTCCCCCTTCCGAAGCCTTCCCACGTCTGGCCATGGCTCACGGCCGCCCTCGACCTGCTTTTCCCACCCTTCTGTCCCGTGTGTCACGCGCCGCTCGGGGTGGGCCGCCGCGATCCGCTGTGCGGGGAATGCTGGCAGGCTCTCGAGCGCCTCGCGCCTCCATGGTGCCGACGCTGCGGCCTCGCGCTGTCCATCGAAGGGCTCTGCGGCGAGTGCCGGACGCGCCGGAGGCCATTTTCGTATGCGCGGGCGGCGGTGCGGTATGGACCGATCGCGCGGGAGGCGCTTCATGCCTTCAAGTTCGGCGGCCGCCGCGCCCTGGCGGCCCCGCTCGCCGAGCTGCTGGCCGAGCTCGGCCTGGGGGCGCTGCCGGGAGCCGCGCCCGATCTGCTCGTGCCCGTACCGCTCCACGCGCGTCGCGAGCGAGAGCGTGGCTACAACCAGTCGGCCCTTCTCGCCAAGCGCCTCGGGCAGGCCTGGGGCGTGCCCGTTGCCCCGGACGCTTTGGGCCGGGCAACGGCCACCGCGCCGCAAACCGACCTCGACGCCGCGGCCCGCCGCCAGAACGTCAGGGGCGCCTTCGTCGTGCGCCGGCCCGAGCTGATCGTCGGCCGTCACGTGCTGCTCGTCGACGACATCCTGACCACGGGGGCCACGGTGGGGGAATGCGCCCGCTGCCTGACCCGCGCGGGCGCCGCCGCGGTGGGCGTGCTGACCGTAGCGCGCGTCGACTGACCCGGGCACGGTACGGGGCCAATTTGCTTCGCCAGCTCCATTCAGCTCTCGCCTCGCGGCGGGGCCGCTCAGCTCGAACGGCCACATTCTCGGTCGCCAGCAACGCTGAACCTACGATCCACTCAGCCCTCGCCTCGGGCTTCCCCTCAGCTCGAAGGGCCACGTACGCCTCGCGTTGCCGGCTCCGTCGGGCGTGGCGGTTCGAGCTGAGAGGCTCAGCCCCGAAGCGAGGGCTGAGTTGATCTGACTCGCAACTTGGCCCCGTACCATGCCCGGGGTCCACGCTCCGCCGGAGCTTGCGTGGCTTGGCTCTTGGCCCCTATAATCAGGGTCCCAGTAGGGTGGAAGTCATCGCCAATCCTCGGTTATCACCATCAAGGAGTCCATCATGGGTGTGCGAGTCGGCGTCAACGGATTCGGGCGTATCGGCCGGGTCTTTTTCCGCGCGGCGCTCACGGCGCCGGAGCTCGAGGTGGTCGCCGTCAATGATCTGGCGGACGCCAAGACCCTGGCCCACCTGCTCAAGTACGACTCTGTCCACGGCATCCTCGACGCCGAGGTCACCCACAAGGGCGAGGCCATCTTCGTCAACGGCCGCGAGGTGCGCGTGTGCTCCGCCAAGGACCCCGCGGCATTGCCCTGGAGCGAGCTCGGGGTGGACATCGTGGTCGAGTCCACCGGCGTCTTCCGGGACAAGGCGACCACGACCAAGCATCTCCAGGCCGGGGCCAAGAAGGTGGTGATCACGGCGCCCGCCAAGGATCCGGACATCACCATCGTCCTGGGGGTCAACGAGCAGAAGTACGACCCCGCCCGCCATGAGCTCGTCTCGAACGCCTCGTGCACGACCAATTGCCTCGCCACCGTCGCCAAGGTGCTGCTCGACAATTTCGGCATCAAGCGGGGCTTCGCGTCCACCGTGCATTCCTACACCAATGACCAGCCCATCCACGACTTCCCGCACAAGGATCTCCGCCGGGCGCGCGCGGGCGCGGTGAGCATGATCCCCACGACCACGGGCGCGGCCACCGCGGTGGGGCTCGTGCTGCCCCAGCTCAAGGGCAAGCTCGACGGGCTCGCTATCCGCGTGCCCACCGCCAATGTCTCCGTGGTCGACCTCACCGCCGAGCTCGAGAAGCCGGCGAGCGCCCAGGCGGTCAACGACGCCTTCCGGGCCGCGGCGAGCGGGCCTTTGCACGGCATCCTCGACGCCACGGATGAGGAGCTCGTCTCCGTGGACTTCAACGGCAACCCGCACTCCTCCATCGTGGACCTCGCCTCCACCGCGGTCATCGACGGCAGCATGGTCAAGGTCCTCGCCTGGTACGACAACGAGTGGGGCTACTCGAATCGGGTGAAAGACCTTATCCGGTACATGTCGAAGTCGCTCTAGCTTGTCGAAGCTCACCGTCGATCGCGTGGAGCTCGCGGGAAAGCGCGTGTTCCTCCGCGTGGACTTCAATGTCCCGCTGGAGGACGGGCGCGTCACCGAAGACACGCGCATACGCGCCGCCCTCCCCACCATCGAGTACTGTCTCAAGGCCGGCGCCGCCGTCTTGCTCGCCTCACACTTCGGGCGCCCCAAGGGCACGCCGGACCCCCGCTACTCGCTCCGCCCGGTGGCGACCAAGCTTGAGGAGCTGCTCGGCCGTCCCGTTCCGCTCCTGCCCGATTGCGTCGGGCCCGAGGTCGAGGCCGCCGCGGCCGCCCTCAAGCCGGGCGAGGTGGTGCTGCTCGAGAACCTGCGCTTTCACGCCGAGGAGGAGGCCAACGATCCCGGCTTCGCGCGCCGGCTCGCCTCCCTGGCCGACGTCTATGTGAATGACGCCTTCGCCGCCGCCCATCGCGCCCATGCCTCCACGGAGGGGATCGCCCGCGTCCTGCATCCCGCGGTGGCGGGTCTTCTCATGGCGCGCGAGCTCGAGGCCCTCGGGCGCATCTTCGAGAGCCCCGAGCGTCCCTTCATGGCCGTGCTGGGCGGCGCCAAGGTCTCCGACAAGCTCGGCCTCGTCGAGCATCTGCTCGCGCGGGTCGATGCCGTCCTCATCGGCGGTGGCATGGCCTATACATTTCTCGTCGCCCTCGGGCACGATGTGGGACGCTCGCTTCTCGAGCCCGACCGGGTCGAAGCCGCCCGGGCGATGCTCGGGCGCGCCCGCGCCCTCGGTGTGCGCGTGCGGTTGCCCGTGGACCTCGTGGCCGCGTCGGGACCGGACAGCGTGGAGGGCATTCGCGTGGTGAGCGTCCGGGACATGCCGCGCGACCTCATGGGGCTCGACATCGGCCCCGTCACCGTCGCCCAGTTCGCGGCCACCTTGGCCTCCGCCCGGACCATCGTGTGGAACGGGCCGCTGGGCGTCTTCGAGAAGGCGCCCTTCTCCGCGGGCACCCTCGGCACGGCTCGCGCGGTGGCGAGCTCCGCCGCCTTCTCCGTCATCGGGGGCGGTGACACCATCGCGGCCGTCCATCAGGCGGGGGTGGCGGAGAGGATCGGCTACATCTCGACGGCAGGCGGGGCCTTTCTCGAGTTCCTCGAGGGTCGGACGCTGCCGGGTGTGGCCGCTCTCGACGAGGCGGCCTGATGCGGACTCCCCTCGTCGTCGGCAACTGGAAGATGCACGGGGGGATCGCCGAGGCGCGGGAGCTCGCCCTCGCCGTGCGCGACGGGCTCAAGCGGCCGCGCGGGGTGGAAGTGGTGGTCTGTCCGCCCTTCACGGCCCTGCCCGCGGTGGCTGAAGTCCTCGCGGGCTCGCCCATCGGCTGGGGAGCGCAGAACGCCCACTGGGAGGACAAGGGCGCCTTCACGGGCGAGATCTCCCCCATCATGCTCGCCGAGCTCCGCTGCCGTCTCGTTATCCTCGGCCACTCCGAGCGGCGCCATCTCTTCCGCGAGACCGACGAGGAGATCAACCGCAAGGTGGCGGCGGCGCTCCGGCACGGGCTCACCCCGCTCCTTTGCGTGGGGGAGACGGCCGAAGAGCGGCGGCAGGGGCTGACCTTCACCGTGGTCGAGGGCCAGCTCCGTGCCGGTCTCGCCGGCCTCGGCTCCCCCCAGATCGAGCGGTGCCTGCTCGCCTATGAGCCCGTGTGGGCCATCGGCACGGGCGTCAACGCCACCCCCGCGCAGGCCGCGGAAGTGCACAGCTACCTCCGCGGGCTCGTTTCCGAGCTCGCCTCCAAGGAAGTCGCGCAGTCGCTCCGGATCCTCTACGGCGGCAGCGTGAAGGCCGACAATGCGGCGGCCCTCACCCAGGAGCCCGACATCGACGGCGCGCTCGTGGGCGGCGCCTCCCTGCAGGCACCAGGCTTCATCACGATCGCCAGGAAGTCGGCCGCCAAGGGTGGCCCAGCAAAGGAGTGACCGGGGCATGTTCACCTTCGTCGTCATCATCCACGTCATCGTCAGCTTGATCATCATCGGGCTGGTGCTGCTGCAGGCGGGCAAGGGCGCGGACATCGGCTCGGCCTTCGGGGGCAGCGGCAGCCAGGCCGTGTTCGGCTCCATGGGCACGCCGACGGTGCTCGGCAAGATCACCACGGTGGTCGCCGTCATCTTCATGGTCACCTCGTTCTCCCTGGCCGTGCTCGCGCACAAGAAGGCGAGCACGATCATGCCCGCCTCCGCGCCCGCCCGTTCCGACGCCACGCTCGCCCCCGCGCCGCCGCCCGCCCCCGCTCCCGTTCAGACACCGGAGAAGAAGTGATGCGCGCCCTGCGGGTGGCCGCCCTGATGGCGCTCGCCACGCTCGTTGCCCTCGCGGCCTTCGAGGGCCGTGACGCCCGCCTGCGCGAGGTCGCGGCGCAGGATACGGCCGGGACGAACGAGAAGCCGGCGCACGGCGACACCTTCGTTCACGCCTCGATCGGCGACATCACGGGCCTCATACCCAATATCACCTCGGACAGCGCGTCGCACACGGTCGGCAACCTCATCTACGACGGGCTCGTCCAGCTCGACAAGGACCTCAACTGGGCGCCCTCGATCGCGGAATCCTGGCAGTTCAGCAAGGACTGCCTGACCTTGACCTTCAAGCTCAGAAAGAACGTGAAGTGGCACGACGGCCGTCCCTTCACCGCGGACGACGTGATCTTCACGTACAAGGCCATGATCAACCCCAAGACGCCTACGGCCTATCGAGACGACTTCGAGCCCGTCAAGGAGGTGCAGGCCCTCGACCCGTACACGGTGCGCGTCACGTATGCCCAGCCCTTCGCCAAGGCGCTGGGGAGCTGGGGCCAGCCCATGCTACCCAGGCACCTGCTCGAGAAGGCCGTCGAGGAGGGCAAGCTCCGCGAGGCGCCCCAGAACCTGAAGCCCGTGGGCACGGGGCCGTACCGGTTCCACGAGTGGAAGAGCGGCGAGAAGGTCGTGCTGGTGGCGAACAAGGACTATTACATCGAGGGACGGCCCTACATCGGCCGCATCGTCTACCGCATCATTCCCAGCCAGGCGACCATCTTTCTCGAGCTCAAGGCCAAGGGCGTGGACATGGCCGAGCTCACGGCCATCCAGTACGAGCGCCAGACTGATTACCCGGCCTTCAAGAAGGACTACAACAAGTATCACTACGCGGCCAACCGCTACACCTATCTCGGATTCAACCTGAAGGATCCGAGATTCGCCGACAAGCGGGTGCGGCAGGCCTTCGCGCACGCCATCAACAAGTCGGAGTTGATCGAGGGCGTGGTGATGGGGCTGGGACGCGAGGCGACGGGGCCGTATCGACCCGGCACCTGGGCCTATACCGACAAGGTCAAGCGCTACGAGTTCAGCCCGACCAAGGCGAGGGCGCTCCTGGCCGCGGCGGGGTGGACCGATCGGAACGGAGATGGGATTCTCCGAAACAAGGAGGGGCAGCCGTTCAGCTTCACCATCCGGACCAATCAGGGCAACGAGGAGCGCAAGAAGGTCGCCGAGATCATCCAGCAGCGGCTCAAGGAGATCGGCGTGCAGACGGATATCCAGACCATCGAGTGGGCCGCCCTCCTCAAGGAATACATCAAGCAGAAGCGCTTCGACGCCATCGTGCTCGGCTGGGGGACGGGGGTCGACCCCGACCAGTACGCGGTGTGGCACTCCTCGCAAAATGGTCCTGACCAGCTGAACTCCTTCTCGTACGCCAACCCCGAGGTCGATGCGCTGCTCGAGAAAGGCCGGGCCACCTGTCACCAGCAGGAGCGCGTGGCCACCTATCACCGGATCCAGCAGATCCTCGCCGAGGACCAGCCGTACGTGTTCCTCTACTTCCGGGAGACTCTGCCCGTGGTCTCCTCGCGCGTGCGGGGCATCAAGGTCGAGCCGGCCGGCATCGACTACAACTTCATCGACTGGTTCGTGCCAAAGTCATTGCAGCGGTACGCTTCGCCCTAGATGGCCCTCTTCGCCCTCCGCCGGCTGGTGCTGGCGATCCCGCTCCTCATCGGGATCACCTTCATCTCGTTTCTCGTCATCCAGCTGGCGCCGGGCGGGCCCTTCGACTACCTTCGCAGCGAGGAAACGGGGCAGGACCCCAAGCTCGTTCAGAAGCTCAACGAGGAGTTCGGTCTCGACAAGCCCTTTCACGTCCAGTACTGGAGGTGGCTGAGCCGGATCGTTCGCCTGGACTTCGGCCGCTCCTTCCAGCCCGACGCGAGGCCCGTCCTGGCGAAGATCGGCGAGCGTCTACCCATCACGCTCTTCCTGAACATCCTGCAGCTCCTGATCATCTTCACCCTGGCCATTCCCATCGGGGTCGCCTCGGCCACGCGGCAATACTCGCTCTTCGACAAGATCACGACGATCTTCGTCTTCATCGGCTTCGCCACGCCCGACTTCTGGCTGGCCTTGCTCCTGATGATCCTCTTCGGGGTCAACCTCGATTGGTTGCCGATTTCCGGGCTCCGGTCGCTCAACTACGAGTACATGACCTTCTGGCGCCAGCAGTGGGACTTCGTGAGCCATCTCTTCCTGCCCGTGGCCGTGGCCGCCTTCGGCGGTCTCGCGGGGCTCTCGCGCTACATGCGCCAGAGCATGCTCGAGGTCATCCGTCAGGACTACGTCCAGACCGCCCGGGCCAAGGGACTGGCCGAGCCCGTGGTCATCGGCAAGCACGCCCTTCGCAACGCGCTCCTGCCCGTGGTCACCATCCTCGGGCTCTCCCTGCCCGGTCTCATCGGCGGCAGCATCATCATCGAGAGCATCTTCGCCATCCCGGGCATGGGGCAGCTCATGGTCCAGTCGGTGTTCGCGCGCGACTACCCCGTCATCATGGGCAATCTCGTCATCGTGGCGAGCCTGACGCTGCTCGCCAACCTCTTCGCCGATCTCGCGTACGGGGTGGTGGATCCACGCATCCGCTTCTCGTCCCGGCGTCGGCGGCGCTGACGTGCCGGGCCCGGCTCGCTCGCGGCGCGGCGAGCTTCGCCTTTTCTGGCGGACCTTCTCACGCAACCAGCTGGCGTGCGGCGGGGCGGTGGTGGTGGGGATCCTCATCGCCATCGCGGTGTGCGCGCCCGCCCTCGCCCCCTGGGACCCCAACAAGCCCGACATGAAGAAGATCCTGACCCGCCCCTCCGCCAAGCACTGGCTCGGCACCGATCAGATCGGGCGCGACGTGCTCTCGCGCCTGCTGCACGGCTCGCGCATCTCCCTGGCCGTGGGATTCGTCTCCGTCGGCATCGCCACCCTGATCGGCATCCTGCTCGGGGCCGCCGCGGGCTATAACGGCGGCGTGGTGGATGCCACCATCATGCGGCTCGTGGACCTCATGCTCGTCTTCCCGCGCTTCTTCCTGCTCCTGGCCGTGCTGGCCTTTCTCAAGCCCTCGATCTGGACCATCATGGCCGTGATCGGCCTCACGGGATGGATGGGGGTGACGCGGCTGGTGCGCGCGGAGTTCCTCGCCCTACGCGAGCGCGAGTTCGTCATCTGGTCAGAGTCCATCGGAGCGGGGGCGTTGCGCGTGATCTTCCGGCACATCCTGCCCAACGCCATGGCGCCGGTGCTCGTGGCCATGACGCTCGGCATTCCCGCCGCCATCCTGACCGAATCCGGGCTGTCCTTTCTCGGCCTGGGCGTCCAGCCCCCCTATGCGACCTGGGGCAATATCCTCAACGACGGCAAGGACCTGATCACCTACGCCTGGTGGCTGACCCTCTACCCTGGGCTGGCCATCCTCATCACGGTTCTCTCCTACAACCTCGTGGGCGAGGGGATCCGGGACGCCCTCGATCCCCGGCTTCGCCAGTCTGGAGTCGGGCGCGCCATTCGTCTGGGCCGCTGAGGTCCGGGCTCATTGACAAGGCCGAAGAGGCCCGGGCATACTCACCCTTCGCTGGCGCCGAAGTGGCGGAATTGGCAGACGCGCACGTTTGAGGGGCGTGTGGGGCAACCCGTGGGGGTTCGAGTCCCCCCTT
>Ga0137415_10004457_pt1 | contig 13866 bp, 14 predicted proteins | sample CZODoug3_1_1_16f_FD_183082 | JGI IMG/M metagenome (GOLD analysis project Ga0137415, IMG submission 183082) | Vadose zone soil fungal communities from Angelo Coast Range Reserve, California, USA - CZODoug3_1_1_16fungal (Hybrid Assembly) | ecosystem: Environmental > Terrestrial > Soil > Vadose... | reverse complement strand
CCGCCGTTGGTGTTGATAGTTTGTGGCTGGTCGATCGTCCAGGTCGCCGGCGTGTAGCCCAGTGTCGAGGGCAACGCCGAGGCCAAGATGGTCCAGGTCTGGGCACCCCACAGGATGGCATAGCTCTGGCCGTTGCCCTTGTTGCCGCTGATGACCTCGCTGTAGTCCTGCGACGGCGGCGGGTTGAGCGAGCCCAGGTTAAATCCCGCAGGCAGCGGCGAGATCTGGACCGTCTGCGGGTTCTCGGACGGCTCATTGGGCACGTCGAAGAAAGAGGCCGGATAGGCGTTGTTGAGCATGAGCGTGCCGGCGCTGAGATCGGCGGTCAGCGGATAGAGGACATGTCCGCCCGAGTTGATCAGCGTCTGGGGATTGCCCTTCTCGGGTGCGTACCAGCCGACGGAGAATTGGGCGAGAACGATGGTGTCGGAACTGTCAGCCACGTTGGGGGCGATCTGGGTGGCGATCCACTGGAGGTCGGGATTGCCGATGCTGACGACCGTATATTGGTCGGGCCCGATGCCGCAGGCCGAGAGATAGGCGGCGATGCCGTCGGTCATGCCGAAGGTGCCGGCTTCGGAGGAGGTGCCTAAAAGTCCGGCGATGATCAGCTCGAGGTTTGTCGCCAGCGGATCTTCCTGGCCGTTGTAAACCGCCGGCGCGACCTGGGTGAAGCCATTGCCCGAGAGCCAATAGAGGCCCATCACCATCGCGGTCGGGCCGCAATAGGCCTCGCCATCACCGGGCAGGTTTTCGCCCCAGGCGCCGAAATCGACCTGGACGATGGAGGGCGTCATTGTGACAGGATTGTTCCACACTTAATTACTCCCTGATCTGATCGACCACCCGGCCGCAGACTAAGGCGTGTGGTTCCGCGCGGGCAATCGCAAATTGCTGTCGCGAGAGTGCAACGGCACGGTACGCAAATGGTCCGATAGACCACGGCGAAAAATATTCGCCGCCGCGTGTCGGAAGGTGGATGGCCCGTTCGTCCTTGGGTTAGCGATGTGCCTGACCAGGGAGAACTCAATGTCCGCCGATCGTGAGCTCATGCTCACCCGCCTCATCGATGCGCCACGAGAGAAGGTCTACCGGGCCTGGACCGATGCCGGCCTCTTGAAGCAGTGGTTCGCCCCCCTGCCCTACACCACGCCGGTGGCCGAGCTCGACGTCCGGCCGGGCGGCGCCAACCTGATCGTCATGCGCGGGCCCGACGGCAAGGACATGCCCAACCGCGGCGTCTATCTCGAAGTCGTGCCCAACGAGCGGCTGGTTTTCACCGATGCCTACACCACGGCATGGGAGCCGTCGGAGAAGCCCTTGATGACCGTCATCCTCACCTTCGAGGACGAGGGCGGCAAAACCAGATACACCGCGCGCGTGCGCCACTGGACGGTGGCCGACCGCGAGGCCCACGAGAAGATGGGGTTTCATCAGGGCTGGGGCATCTGCGCCGACCAACTCACGGCGCTGGTCGCCAAGATCTGATCCGCACCACCCCGCAAGAGCAAGAAAAGGATACCGGCATGTCCCAATCACCCGCGCCGTTCGTCTGGTACGAATTGATGACCACCGACGCCCCTGCGGCGGAAAAATTCTACACGGACGTCGTCGGCTGGAAAGCCCAGGACATGAGCCAGGACGACATGAAATACACCGGCCTGCTCGCGGGCGACGCGCCGGTGGCCGGGCTGATGACCTTGCCCAAGGAAGCGTGCGCCGCCGGCGCCAAGCCGAGCTGGACCGGCTATGTCGGCGTCGACGATGTCGATGCCATCGCCGGCCGCGTGTCCAAAGCCGGCGGGAAGATTCATGTGCCGCCCACCGACGTTCCCAATGTCGGCCGTTTCGCCATGGTCGCCGACCCGCAGGGCACGGCGTTCTGCCTCTTCAAGCCTGCCACCGAGATGACGCGCCCGGCCGCCGATCCGGCCAAGCCAGGCATCGTCGGCTGGCACGAGCTTTATGCGGTCGATGGCGAAAAGGCCTTCGGCTTCTACGCCGACCTGTTCAGCTGGACCAAGGCGGAGGCGATCGACATGGGCGCGATGGGCCGCTACCAGCTCTTCGCGGCCGGCGGCGCGCCGATTGGCGGCATGATGACCAAGCCACCCGACGCGCCGGTATCGTTCTGGAGCTATTACTTCCAGGTCGACACCATCGGCGCTGCGATGGAGCGCCTGAAGGCGGGCGGCGGAACCGTGATCAACGGTCCGATGGAAGTCCCTGGCGGGAGCTGGATCGTGCAAGGCCTCGATCCGCAGGGCGCGATGTTCTCCCTGTTGAGCGCTCAGGCCTGACCGCTGAGCGGGCGGGCGATAGCAACTCCGACGTGGCGCGCGTAGTGCGGCACGCAGCGACCCAGCCTGGCCCGGATCCGGAAAAGGTCGCGAGGAACAGGCGATTCGTGATGGGACGCTGATCGAGCATGCTGTCACCGCATGCACCGACATGAGGCGACATGCCTCGGCCTACGTCTTGGATGGAGGCCGAGACACCTGTCGATCAATCACTCGGTGCAAGTCGCGCCCGATCGGACCGGGCGACCTCGACGCGACGAGACGTCGGTGGCGAAGGCAAGAAGCCTTCGTCATCGCACCACAGCCTGGATCAAGCGGCGCGGTAGAAATACGGATCGAGCACCCGCACTTCGGTGATCCGGTTCACCGGCAGCCGGTTCTTGACCGCGACCTTGCGGATCGCCTCGGGGGTCGGCCCGTCATAGATGCAATAGCTCTTCTTGTTGTCGGTGCTGAAATAGGACTGGATCCAGGTCACGCCGTCGGCGGCATTGATGTCCACGACGGTGCGGCAAACATTGGCGCCTTCGTCACTGGCCGGGATATTCAGTCCGGACGGGAAGTCGCGCTCCACGAGGTAACGGGGCATTTGCCCTCTCCTTTTCAAGTCGATGCCGGAGGAGTCCGGCGCCGCGGAACATGACCCTGGCGGGCCATCGCGCCATCGGGAATTTTCCCTATTTTTTTTGCCACCAGCTCCTCAATTTGCGCCTCGCGCAGGCCGAGCCTGGTGGCAGTCGCCACCGCCTCGCCGCGCGAGCGCACGCCGAGCTTGGCCAGCACCGCGGAGACATGATGGTCCACGGTCTTCTCGGCCACGAACAGCCGGCGCGCGATGTCGGCGTTGCGCCGCCCTTCAACCAGAAGGCCGAGCACCCTGAGCTGGCGGTTGGTCATGCCGCAGGGATTTTGCCGGGTCCGTTCCTGCGCACCGCGCGGAATGCTGCGAACCCCGCTGGCGCGGAGCTTGCGGCGCACAATGGCGGCCATGGGCGACGCCTCCAGGCGTTCGAAGATCTCCAGGGCGGCGCGCAACGGGCCTTCGTCATCGCTGTCGGCCAACGCCATGGCCTGCTCATAGGGACAGCCGATCGCTTCCCAGGCCCGTGCCGCCGACTGCCAGTCGCCTGCCATCTGCAGCGCGAAGGGCCGCGCGACTCTTGCGGGCACCTTGTCGAGAAGCCCGTGCCGCCACAGCCAGAAAGCCAGCTCGCCCCGGATCCAGGAATCGGCATGCTTCAGGCCGAGCTCATAGGCCTGTGACAGGTCCGCCAGGACATCCGGCGCGCCTGCGCCCTGCAACCAGGCCGCTTCGGCGCGCGCCGCGAGAACCTGCACCAGCCTTTGCATCTCGTTGGTCGGCACGGCGAGCCGGTAGCCTTCGGCGAGAGCTGTCTCGCCGGGTGGCGTCTCGGAGTCCGGATCGCCGCGACGGGCGCGGATGCGGCCCAGCGTGGCCAGTGCCGGGATCTTGCTGACGGGCGCAACCCGAGGATGGCGGATGACGGCTTGCGCGTCTTTCAAGGCATCGTCCCAATGACCCAACGCCATCGAGATTTGCGCCCGGTCCGCCGTCATGTATCGGATCCACGAGTCGAGATGGTGCTCGTCGCAATAGGCGATACCGGCTTTCAGGTATTCGACCGCCGCCGGAAACTCGCGGTGCCGAAACGCCATGGTGCTGAGGTTCGTGAAGGCACGCGCGACATGCTCCTCGAAGCCGCTGTTCAACGCCGTCCCGAGCGCCCGCTCGAGGTCTTCGCGTCCGACCGGATCTTCCCCGACGAGCTTCGCGGTGCCGATGTTGGTGAGGGCATGCACCTCGATCTCGGTCTCGCCCAGACGGATGGCGAGCTCGAGCGCCTTGCGGCCCCACTCGAGCGATGCACCGACGTTTTCCGCGATCATGGAGAGTTGCGCGCAGTTGCTGTAGGCCATGGCGAGCTCGCGCCCGGCCGGAAGCTGCTCGAGCACCGTCACCGCCTCGCTGGCATAGGCCTCGGCCGCGGCCTTGCGGCCGTTGAACCACGACAGCCGCGACAGCCAGCGCAGCGCGTCGCCCTCCTTGCGGCGCGAGCCGAGCGATCGCCACACAGCAAGGGCCTTTTCGCGCGTGCTGCTCGCATCGGCCATCTCGTCGGTCAGGTAGCATTCGTAGGACAGCCGCTCGAACAGCAACGCTCGCTCTTCCTCGGGAAACGACGCTCCCAGCGCGGCCGCGTGGCGAAGGGCGGTACGAAGATGGCCGGCGGCTTCGCGGTGGGCGCCGAGCGCCGCCGCACGCTCCGCCGCCACCGGTGCAAAGCGCAGCACCGCGCCGCTGTCGGCCGCGTTGTCGGCATGGTGGACCAGGCGGCCGATCGCGACCTTGCCCTCGCGCTGCTTCAGAATCATCGCCAGCGCGCCAGCGTGGAGGTCCTGGCGCTCGGGGAGAGACATGCTGTCCTCGACCGCGCGGCGGGCGATTTCATGGCGAAAGCCCAGCGAACAATCGCGATGGGCGACCATTCCGGCATTCAGGCATTCCTGCATCACCTCGCCGCCGGGGCCGATCATGCCATCGATGAGCCAACGTTCGGCGTGACTGGGCACGATGGAAACCAGGTGCGCAACCCTGCGCGCCTCCTCGGACAGCCGCGCCATGCGCGCAATCACGGCATCGCGAACCGTCGAAGGAACCTTGTCCTCCGACGCGGCGAGGATTTCGGTGACGAAAAACGGATTGCCGCCGGTCACCGCATGCAGGCCCGCCGGCGATCGGCCGGCGGCCGCGGCCAGCGACCCGACCGCGCTTTCACTGAGCGGTTGTAGACGGATCCGGCAGAGCAATGCGGGCGGCAGATCGCCGATGACCGAGCTCAACGGATGCTTGTCAGCCACCTCGTCGTCGCGATAGCTGACCACCAGCATCACGCCGAGCCCGGCCAGGCGTCGGCCGAGGAACTTGATCAGGTCGAGCGTCGCTTCGTCCGCCCAGTGCGCGTCCTCGATGACCACAACCGTCGGCGTCGCCAGGCGCGCCAACTGATCGAGGGTCGCATTGAAGATCTCGTGCCGGCTAGGCGCCGAGCAGATCGTCTTCGGGAAGTCTCCGCCGATCTGGCGGGAAATGTCCTGCAACGGCGCCAGGGGATGGGGCGTGAACAGCGCCTCGCAGCCACCCCACAGGACGCGACCGGCCTTGTTCTGCACGGCGGCAAACTCGCGAAGGAGCGACGTCTTGCCGATGCCGGCCTCGCCGGAAATCAGCGCCACACGACCGCCGACGCTCGGGATGCGATCGAGCAGGGCGTTCAGCTCCTCGATATGCAACTCACGCTCAAGCAACTGCATTCACGTCTCCCCGACATGCTGCGCCAAGAGTGCAAAGGCCTTGACGACGAAGGTGACTATTCGGAAGCAAGGGCGATCCCTACTCCTGCTCGATCGTGCGGGACGACGATGGACCGTCGAAGGCGACGTGGCCGATGCCGCGGGCATGTTGATTATCCGATTTGCGAGAGGGCTCAAGACCAAGCTTTGCGTGACCCCATCACAATGATGTGCGTGCGAACGCAGACGAGTGTGCGATTGCGCACTTTCACTGAGAGACGCTCTGCGGCGCGCGCACGTTGGCGTAGTCGAAACGAACGTCGTGCTGGGCTTTGGCGCCGTGCTGCTCGAGCAGCACGGTATGTTGGCGGAGCGGCAATCCGGTCGCGGGCGAAATCCAGATTTGCGAATCGGTGCCGCCCGAGGCGGTCTTGCTTTGAACGCTGTAGAGCTCCGCCACCTGGCCGTCGACTGCTTCGCCTCGCACGCGGGTGCAGTTGTGCTCAGCCTTCTGCATCGCCTGTCGCGCGTCGTTCGCTGCCTACTGCCCATCATAGGGTCGGCTGATCCATTGGCCGCCGACCTGAATGTACAAGGTGTCGCCCGTGTGGATCATCTCGCTCTGCAGCGGCTTGCCGGGCGCGGCGGCACTCTCGATCAAAATCTTCTGATGCACCGGGATGGTTGCCTGCTTGATGACCGCGTCGAGGACCGCCTGGCAGGCCGCGTCGTCCGCGATGGCTTCCCGGCCGAGCACGCCGAGCGCCGCGCCGAGCACAAGAACGGATAGTCGGCGGCCGATCGCCCTCATCGCCTGATCCTTCTCGGGTGGGTTGCACAGGTGGCAGCAGGAACGAAGGCGTGACAGATCTGCTGTGCAATGGTGTGGCAAATCCAGACGATGGGGCTGATTGCATTGACAGGTCAATTTTCATGAGATTAACGGCTCTTCATGTCGCCGCCCTTGCGGCGTTGTTGCCTCAGCTCTCCGGGCGCGCAAACGCCCAAGCGACCGAAAGCGCGACGACAGACCCCGGGCAGCTCATTGCGCGATGGCAAGCCGCCAACACAACCTGTCGAAACCAGACCGCCACGGCGCTCGCGGCGGTCGGTGCGTGCGAACAGCGCGACACTCTCTCGAAGCTTTTGGCCCAGATGAACTATTGTTACGGATCGGCAGACAAAGCGGGCCCGGCGACGTGGGCTCCGTGTGGCGGCAACCCCGCCGCCGGCACACCCAGCGCGAAGGCCTTGCAGGATTCAGCCCAAGCCCGGACCGCGCAGTTCCACCGGATGGGCGGCGTCTTCGTCCTGCCGGCGACGATCAACGGCAGCACCAAATCGTATTTCATCGTCGATTCCGGCGCCGCGAATGTGCAGATCCCGGAAGAAGTCGCCGATGAGATGAAGCGTGCCGGCACGCTCGCAGAGTCCGACTTCCTGGGACAACGGCGGTTCACCCTTGCCGACGGCAGCGGGCTGCAGCAGCGGGTGTTTCGGCTGAAAACCCTGCAAATCGGCGACCGGACGATGGAGAACGTGCTGGCCGCCGTCGGGGCGCCAAGGAGCCGTGCGTTGCTGGGCCAAAGCTTCCTGCGTCGACTGAGCTGGTGGAAGATCGACAATGTGAAGAATGCGATAGAATTCGAGTTCATCGGGTCATTCTAGAGGTGCAAGTCGATGTTCCGGCTTGCGACTGGCATCGGGCGCAGCTCGTCATGCCCGAGACGATGACGCCAGGCCGAGGGCGGTACCCCCACCATCTTCTTGAAAGCGCGACTGAAGGCGGCCTCGGATCCATAGCCGATTTCGGCGGCAACGGTTGCCATGTTGGTGCTGCCGCCGCTTAAAAGCCCGGCAGCGATTTGCATGCGCCACCTGGCGAGATACTGCATCGGCGGCAGGCCTACGAGATCGGCGAAACGCTCCGCCAACACCGAGCGCGATAGTCCCGCCTCCCTGGCCAGCTCTTCGATTGTCCAGTTGCGCGCCGGGCCTCCATGCATCAACGACAAGGCCTTGCCGACGAACGGGTCGCGCAAACCAGCCAGCCATCCGGCCTGTCCTGGCGGCAGCGCCTCGAGGTGCCGACGGACCACCTCGATGAGCATCAGCTCGCTCAGTTTGGCCAGGACGCTTTCGCCGCCGGCGCGCTGGCTCGTCGATTCGTTGATCGCCACACGGATGAGCTGGCCAAGCCAGTTCGAATCGCTGCCCTGCGGGTTTCCGGTCTTGATGACCGCCGGCAGGTTGTCGAGCAGCGGATTGAACGGATGGGCATCACAGGCGAGGAAGCCGCAGACGAGCTTGGCCGACGGTGGCCCGTCGCCGCCATAGTTTATCGAGAACGGCAAGGCACTGCCGGCAGCGGCGTCGAACGCATCCGGTGCGACGGGATCGGCGCGCATGCCCGGGCTGCTCGACATGACATGCGGATCGCCTTTGGTGAAGACGATGACTTCGCCGGCTTCGACCAGGATCGGCTCGGCGCCGATGAGGCTGGCGAAGCAGCGACCTTCGGTGACGACATAATAGGAGATCAGATGCTCGGCACGCGGCAGGATCTTCGGCAGCATCCTCTCGCGCGTCGGCGGCTCGGCAACCCAAGGCGCCTTGACCACGACGTCGAAGAACGCGGCGCCGGTAAGCCGCACCGTCCTCAACACATCGGATAGAGCATCAGCAGCCATAAGAGCTCCGCCAGACGCCCGAGCAGTCGCTCGGAGGCACATGATCAATCGAAGAAGGAATTGCCGACGCCGTGTCAAACAATGCGGACGCACGGTCATACGCGCTGATCGAGGCAATGCCTAGGTTACGCTCCACCGCGCTGCAACAACGTGGCGGAAACTGGATAGAGGAGCAGACCCATGAACGTTGAATCAGCCATGCCCACCGTCGATCTGTCCACGATCAAGGGCCGCCAGAAGCTCGCCTGGGGCTCCGGCGACTACGCCATCGTCGGCACCACGCTGCAGATCGTCGGCGAAACCCTCTGCGAGGCCGTCGATCTGCGCAGCAACCAGCGCGTCCTCGATGTCGCCGCCGGCAACGGCAACGCGACGCTGGCCGCCGCCCGCCGCTTCGCCGACGTCGTGTCGACGGACTATGTCGGCACGCTGCTCGAGGGCGGCCGTCGACGCGCCGAATCCGAACGCCTGCCGGTCACCTTCCAGGAAGCCGATGCCGAGGCTCTGCCCTTCGCCGATTCGAGCTTCGACGTCGTCCTTTCCACTTTCGGCGTCATGTTCACGCCGAACCAGGAGAAGGCCGCCAGCGAACTGCTGCGTGTCTGCCGTTCGGGCGGAAAGATCGGATTGGCGAACTGGACGCCGGAGAGCTTCATCGGCCAGATGTTCAGGATCCTCGGCAAATACGTTCCGCCGGTCGCTGGCGTGGCCCCGCCGCCGCTGTGGGGAACCAAGACGCGCCTCGACACCTTGTTCGGTTCGATGGCGGTGGTCGCGGCGGAAAGCAGGAACTTTGTCTTCCGCTACAAGTCGCCGGCGCACTGGCTGGAAATTTTCCGCGACTATTACGGGCCGGTGCTGAAGGCGTTCGCCTCACTCGACCCCGAGGCGCGCAAGGCGCTCGAGCAGGATCTCCTTGCCCTGCTCGACAAGTACAATGTCGCCAAGGACGGCACGCTGGTCCTGCCCAGCGAGTATCTCGAAGCGGTCATCACCAAGAAGAGCTGATCCGGACGGCGTCAGGCGCCGCGGCACACGCCGGGGTGTCCTGGCGACCTGCCCAGGGAGATGCTTTCCGCAGTTTGGTCGCAATCGGCCCTATCCATCGTGCCTATGGTCTCGACGACCGGGCATCGGCAGGATAACGGAGTCCAATGGCGACGAGGTTTCTCATCGACGGCCCGGACCGGGCGAAGCATACGATCCTCCTGGCGCACGGTGCCGGCGGTCCGATGGATTCGCCAGCGATGACGGCGGCAGCCAAGACCCTGGCGGCCTCCGGCTTCCGCGTCGCGCGTTTCGAATTCGAGTACATGGCACGCCGCCGCAGCTCGGCCGGCCGCAAGCCGCCGCCGCGCGCCGAGACGCTCTGTCCGGAATACCTCGCCGCGATCGATGCGCTTAAGGCCAAAGGACCGCTCATCATCGGCGGCAAGTCGATGGGTGGAAGGATCGCGAGCATGATCGCCGACGATCTCCACGCCGCCGGCCGCATCATGGGCCTGCTCTGTCTCGGCTATCCCTTCCACCCGATCGGCAAGCCCGAGCAACTGCGGACCGCTCATCTCGCCAAGATGAAGACGCCGGCGCTCATCGTGCAGGGAACGCGGGACCCCTTCGGCAGCCGCGAGGAAGTCGCGACCTATGCACTCTCCAAGACCATCGAGATCCTCTGGCTGGAAGATGGCGACCACGATCTGAAACCCCGGAAGCGCATATCGGGCTTCTCGGCGGCCGATCATCTGCGAACGGTGGGTGAGACGGTCGCAGCCTGGGCCAAGCGGATCGTGGGATAAGATGTCTTTTCCGTCGACGAAAAAGCACCACATGCGTCGCTCTCGACCCTCCAGGCGACGCCGTCGGCATCTTCGAACGCCCTCCGGACTGGCGCGGCGACGCTTTCGTCCTATATTTCCCGTATCCCTCGCGTCCCCGTCCGGAGAAGGAAATGCAAGCCTACAAGAAGACCCCCGAGGCTCTCGCGAAGCTCACGCCGGAGCAGCGCCGCGTCACGCAGCACAGCGCCACCGAGATGCCCGGAACCGGCGAATATCTCGACAACAAGGAGCCGGGCATCTATGTCGACATCGTGTCGGGCGAGCCGCTGTTCGCCTCCTCCGACAAATATGAATCGGGATGCGGCTGGCCGAGCTTCACCAAGCCGATCGAACCCGCCAACGTCAATGAACTGCGCGACACCGCGCACGGCATGATCCGCACCGAAGTGCGCTCGACGCACGGCGACAGCCATCTCGGGCACGTCTTTCCCGACGGACCGTCGGATCGCGGCGGGTTGCGCTACTGCATCAATTCGGCATCGCTGCGGTTCGTCCACCGTGACGACATGCAGGCCGAGGGCTATGGTGATTATCTCGACCAGGTGGAGGATGTGCGATGATCGAGGAACGGGCGGTACTGGCCGGCGGCTGCTTCTGGGGCATGCAAGACCTTATTCGCCGCTACAAAGGTGTCGTGTCGACGCGGGTCGGCTACACGGGCGGCCATGTGCCCAACGCGACCTATCGCAATCACGCCGGCCATGCCGAAGCCATCGAGATCATTTTCGACCCTTCGAAGATCACCTATCGGAAGCTGCTGGAACTCTTCTTCCAGATCCACGATCCCACGACCTCGAACCGTCAAGGCAACGATTGGGGAACGAGCTATCGCTCGGCGATCTTCTACACGACCGACGCGCAGAGGCGGGTCGCCCTGGTTACGATCGCCGACGTGGACGCCTCCGGCCTGTGGCCCGGCAAGGTCGTGACCGAAGTGACGCCCGCCGGCGCCTTCTGGGAAGCCGAACCGGAGCACCAGGACTATCTGGAACGCTACCCCGACGGATACACCTGCCACTTCATCCGGCGCGACTGGAAGCTCCCGGTCCGGGCGGACGCCGTCCAAGAGACCTGAACGGCGGGACGACGGGAAGTCGGGCGCTTTCGCCATATGCGATATCTCAGGCAAGGAAGATAATATGGCCGATGACAAGATGAGGACGCAGATCTCCGGCAAGCCCGGCTTCATCGCCGCGCTTGACCAGAGCGGCGGATCGACGCCCGGCGCCCTCCGCCTCTACGGCATTCCGGACAGTGCCTATAGCGGCGATGTCGAGATGTTCAGGCTCATGCACGAGATGCGCGTGCGCATCATGACAGCGCCGGCCTTCACCGGCGCCAGGATCGTCGCGGCCATCCTGTTCGAAGCCACGATGGACGGCCAGGCGCGGGGAAAGCCTGTTCCGGCTTTCCTGTGGGAGGAGCGAGGCGTCATCCCCTTCCTCAAGGTCGACAAGGGGCTCGAGGCCGAGAAGGACGGCGTCAGCCTGATGAAGCCGATGCCGGCGCTCGACGCGCTGCTCGCCCGGGCGGTGAGGCTCGGCATCTTCGGCACCAAGATGCGCTCGGTCATCAACCTGCCGTCGAAGGCGGGCGTCGCCGCCGTGGTTGCCCAGCAGTTCGACGTGGCCGCCCAGATCGCCCGGCACGGGCTGATGCCCATCATCGAGCCGGAAGTCTCGATCAAGAGCCCGGACAAGGCGGGCGCGGAAGCCGTTCTCCGTGCGGAACTGATCGGGAAGCTTGACTCGCTTGCGGAGGGCCAGGTCATGCTCAAGCTGACCCTCCCGGAAGTTCCGGATTTCTATTCAGCGCTGGTCAACCACAAGAGAGTGGCCAGGGTCGTCGCCCTTTCCGGCGGCTACACGCGGTCCGACGCCTGCCGACGCCTCACCGCCAATCACGGCATGATCGCGAGCTTTTCGCGAGCCCTGACGGAAGGCCTCAGCCATTCGATGAGCGATGCCGAGTTCGACGCGACGCTGGCAGGATCCATCGACGAAATCTACCAGGCCTCGACTGTGAAGGCCTGACGCCGGGCCGCAGCCGTCCAGAAGACCACGCTTCTTCAGCAGCCTGCCAGGCCGCCGTCAGTTGAACGTCACGGTCGCCGTGATGGTGTCGGTGTGAAAGCCGGGACTGACGGTAAATTGTAGGCCGGGGAGGCGGCCAAAGACGGTGTAGTTGCGACTCGTATTGATACAGAGGACGCAGGTATAGCTGTCGGAGCGGGTCGTGGTGCCCCCGGTGCCGTTGCCCCACACCGACGTGCGCGCCGCGGTCGTATAGAGCTGATAGGACAGAAAAGAGGTGCCGTTGCGCATCCGCCGGTTGGAGAAGCTGCCGCCGGAGTTGGCGCCGGCGTTGAGGGCGATGCTGTACTGGACGGTCTGGGCGAGGGCACTGCAGGTGACCGTCACCGTCCCGGTATTATCGGTGGGGCTGGCCGAGCTCGGGATGTAGGTGCCGAAAGCGACAGGCGTGGCCGAGATCGTGCAGCTGGCGGCTTGTGCCGCCGCCGGGCAAAGAACAGCGAGCGCGGCCAGAACGAGGGCTGTTCTCATTGGCTCTTCTCCCGACAGGGCAGCGGCCCAATCGCCGGGATCTCGCCGGCTTTGGCCTGGTAGTCGAAGCTGACCGCGCAGCGCCGCCCGTCCCGGCGCTCGACGGTGACCTCGTTATGGGGCTGGAGGTCGACGAGGTAGACCGCGCCATCATAGCCCACCGGCGCGGTGGCGCCGGTCGATCGCAGGGTGGCGATGCTGCCGACGGGCATCGGCGTGCCGGCTTCGTCGGTCAGCCGCAACAAGGCGCCGCGGCTCGTCTGCAACGGGAAACTGACCACGACGCCCGAGCGGTCCTGCGGCCGCACGTCGCGCGTGGTGTAGGGCACCGTGGTATCCACCGGCACGTCTGTCGGCTCGATCGAAATATGATTGATGTCGAAGGAGCGCAGATCGGGCACGAGAAGCTGCCCCGACGAGTTGGTGCGACCTGCCTCGCGGTTCTCCTGCCGAACGAGGATGTCCTTGACGCCATTGGTGTCGACGACGGCGAAGCTGTCGTTGATAAGGTTCGAGGCGAACAGCCCGCCGCCGGCGAAGGATAGGGCGCCCCGCGCCTCGGCCTGCAAAGTCGTCTGGTCGCCGGTGCGGTCGATGCCGCCGTTGGCTGGATCGCTTGCGTCGATCCGAAAGCGGTAGCCGTCCACACGAAGCCCTCCCAGCGTGCGGAGCCAGTGTGTCCATGCGATTTCATTCTGCAGGTAGCCGCCAATGCTGGTCTGCAGCACGGAGTCCTGCCGGACCCGGTCGAGGAGCTGTCTCGCCCTCGTGTGATAGAGGCCGACGGTGCCAATGTCGTCGCTGCGAAGTTGCATGCCAATCGTGTTCTGCATCAACCGGCCGGCCCACCGGTCGAACCGGCGATGACTCAGCTTGACGCCGCTGACGAACCTATGGTCTGTCTGATGGAACTGATCCCCATTGACGGGATCGCGGAGGAAGAACGTGAAGTTGGAAAACAGATTCAAGTTGTACCCAATGCCATAGGCGGTGAGTTTCGTCGTCGCATTGTCTTGCGTACGCTGCCACTCGAACGATCCGCTGTAGCGGTACGTGTCGCCGCCGTCAGTGGGATCAATCGCGCCGAACCGCTCGATGAGACCGTCAGAGACGGCGCGCCTCGGGATCTGATCCGTAGAATTCCACGTGCCGCGATAGCCCA
>Ga0137415_10004455_pt1 | contig 13868 bp, 3 predicted proteins | sample CZODoug3_1_1_16f_FD_183082 | JGI IMG/M metagenome (GOLD analysis project Ga0137415, IMG submission 183082) | Vadose zone soil fungal communities from Angelo Coast Range Reserve, California, USA - CZODoug3_1_1_16fungal (Hybrid Assembly) | ecosystem: Environmental > Terrestrial > Soil > Vadose... | reverse complement strand
CAACGTCTCCGGCCCTTCTTCGCTGGCCAGCCAATCCAGCGCCTTCACCGCGACCACCAAGCGAGCGTTGGGGATACCACAAACTCCAAGTGCACGGGGATTGGAGGCCAGACGTCCCTTCAAGTCTGCCAAGGTCAACCGCTCCTGCCGCCAGTCCAGCCACGCATCCGGCGGTGACGGTCTATGCGTGGCCTCCACATGCAGAAACGCGTCGTAGCGAAAACGTGTCAGCTCATTCTGAGAGTGGCCCCGCTTCAGGAAGATCTCAACGTCACTGATGCGATCGTCCTGATCCTTCAGCGCCACAAAGAAAGCCGGATCGATCACCAGTTCAGCATCGACCTCGACGTCATTCTCGATCAAATGCCTTAGCTGCGACTTCCTGGTACCCCCCTCTGCTCGATGACATTGGACCGACGCGTGAAAGGCTTTGAGCAGCGGCAGATTCCTCACATCACCGACAAATATCCGCCCGCCCGGGCTCACCGCCGCCACCGCAGCCTTCAGCACAGCCCTCAAGTACTCGATGCTCGGCAAATACTGCGCGACGGAGTTGATGATCACCGTATCGAAACTCCTGGGCTCGATGCCATGGAAGTCGTCCGCCGCACGCTGCAATAGCTCGACGTGGGACAGATCCCGTCGCGTAGCGATTAACTTGCGAACGTGGTCAAGCGCTCTTGGGGAGAAATCCGTCCCCAGATAGGCATCACAAGCAGGCGCCAGTCGGGCCAGCAACAGCCCTGTCCCGCAGCCAATCTCCAGCACCCGACCCGGTCGCCGCGCGGCAATGCGCTCTACCGTGGCATCTACCCACTCGCGCATCTCCTCTGCCGGGACGAGCTCTCCCGTGTAGCTGCTGTTCCAGCCTGCGATGTTGAACGCGGCGTCTTCATTCGAGGGTTGCTCGTACGTCTGCTCCCACAACCCGTGCCATTGCGAAACATGCTCCGCGCTCCGCTCGGTGCTTTCCTCACTGTGAACCGCCCCTCGTAGCGCACCTTCGTCCGCCACCACGTAAGCCACGAGCCGCTTATCCCCCGGCTCGTCTTCCCGAACCATCGCCACCGCCTGGCGCACCGCTGGATGGCCCAGCAACGTTGCCTCGATCTCGCCCAGCTCGATGCGAATGCCCCGGATCTTGACCTGGTTGTCGATGCGGCCAAGGTATTCGATGTCGCCATTCTCGAGACGGCGCGCCAGATCGCCGCTGCGGTACAGCGTGGCCCCCGGTGTGGTGCGGAACAGGTCGGGAACGAAGCGCTGCGCGGTGAGCTCGGCGCGGTTGAGATAGCCGCGCGCAACGCCCGCGCCGCCGACATAGATTTCGCCGGGCACCCCGATGGGGGCGGGCTGCCCGTGCGCATCGAGGATGTAGATCTGGGTATTGCCGATCGGGCGTCCGATCGGGACCGAATCGGTGGGGGATGCCACCGGATGCGTGGCGGACCAGACGGTCGTTTCCGTGGGGCCGTACATGTTGCGCAGGTCCCCGCCAATGGCGTCCTCGAGTTCGCGCGCCAGCGCCGCCGGGAGTGCCTCGCCGCCGACCAGCATCTGACGGATCTTCGCCAGTGAAGCCCAGGTTGGTCGATCCAGCAGCAGCATCCGGGCGAGGGAAGGCGTGCATTGCAGATGGGTAACGCCATGCCGCTCGATCTGCGCTGCAACCGAGAAGCGCTCCCGAGAGTGCGCGATGCGAGCGGCATCGGCCTTCGCGTTCGCCTGCGCGCGGACCTCATTCAGGTACGGCAAGCTCGCCAGGACTCGCTCGGTCGGCACCCCGAAATCCAGCAGGCAGGCGATCTCGTCGACACCCGCGCGCTTGCAGCGCTGCACCATCCCCGCGCAGGTCGACGGCGTGCCGAAAAGCCCGCTGGTCTCGAAGTAGCGCTCAAACGCGAAATCGAGAATGGCATCGATCTCGCTCTCCGGCAGGCTGCCCAGGTCCACGTCTTCCGGTTTCACGGCGCCGCCGCCGGGCCGCTTGAAAGCCGCGAACGACCAGGCGAAAGTCAGCATCAGCTTGATCGAGCTGCGCAGGTATTCCTTCATCGGCCGGCGAACCAGCTCGCGCACGGCGCCGTCGTCGTCGCCTACGAACGTGTGCAGCATGAGCGTCACCCTGCCGGTGGCCGGGTCGTGGCCTGCAGCCGCCCGTGCCTGGCGATAGATGGCGATTTTTCCGGCCACTTCGTCGACCGATTGACCCAGCAGGTGAGTGAGGACATTCGCGCCAAGCTCGCCTGCCTGGCGATAAGTGTCAGGATTGCCCGCGGTGGTGACCCAGATCGGCAGCTCGGCTTGTACTGGACGCGGCAAGGTTCCAATCGCGACATCCTGCCCGAGCGCGTTGCGGAGGGACACTTTCTCGCCCCGCCACAATCGCCTGACCTGGTCGATCTGTTCCAGCATCACGCCCTTGCTGTTGGCATAGTTTTCGGGGCGCAGGACGAAATCGTTGGCCTGCCAGCCGGAAGCGAAGGCCAGCCCTACCCGGCCGTTGCTGAGGTTGTCGACGACGGCCCATTCCTCGGCGATACGGATCGGATGGTGCAGGGGCGAGACGCAGCTGCCGGCGCGGATTCCTATGTTTTCGGTGACGGCTGCGAGCGCGGCGCCGGTGACTGACGGATTCGGATAGGGACCGCCAAACGCGTGAAAGTGGCGCTCGGGGATCCACACGGCCTCAAAACCGTTACGATCAAAATACTTCGCCCCTTCCAGCATCAAACGGTACTTGTCGCGGCCCGGCGCGTCATCGTTGCCCCACATGAACAAGCTGAAGCCCAAAGGGAGGTTCTCGAGCTTCGCGTCCGGTGCAAAATGGTCTTCCACGTTGCCCTGGACGACGACTTTGAAGCCGCGCGCCAGAGTCCAGAACAACTCGAGCACGGAGATATCGAACGAGAGGCTGGTCACGGCGAGCCAGGTACCGGGCGGATCGTGGTCTACGCACGCGTCCATGGCGGCGAAGAAGTTCATCACATTGCGGTGCTCCACCATCACGCCTTTGGGTCGCCCGGTAGAACCCGAGGTGTACATGACGTAGGCGAGGTTTGCGGCAGTCGCCGCTGTGGCGGGATTGCCGGCCGGCAGTGCCGCATCAGCGAGTAACCCATCGTCTACAAAGACGACTTGCGCAGCGGTGTCGCCGAACTCGGGCCGCAGCTTCTTCTGCGACAGGATGACAGCCAGCCCGGCATCCTCGATCATGTAGCGGATGCGTTCAGCCGGAAACCCGGGATCGAGCGGCACATAGGCTCCACCGGCCTTGAGCACCGCAAGCGTCGCGACCACCATTTCGATCGAGCGGGCAAGGTGCACGCCCACCAGCCGGTCTGGTCCCACGCCGAGTTCGATAAGACGCGCGGCGAGCCGGTTGGCGCGCTCGTTCAGTGCGCGATAGCTGAGCTGGATGTCCTCGAATACCAGCGCAATCCGTTCCGGGGTCCGCTCGGCCTGTGCCTCGATCTGCGAATGGACGCAAGCGGACACTGGGTACGGCATTTCGGTCTGGTTCCACTCGACCAGCATCTGATGCCGCTCGGCTTGCGTGAGCAGCGGCAGGTCTTTTAGCCTCGCCTGGGGCTGCGCGGCCATTCCTTCGAGGAGCGTCTGTAGATGGAGCAGCATCCGCGCGACGACGTCGTCATCGAAGCGCCGGCGCGAATACTCGATCTGTAGCAGGAGCTCCTGGCCGGCATAGGCGAAGACCGTCAGCGGATAGTTGGTCTGGCTGAGAGGTTCAAAGTGGCGCTCGCTCCAGGGCCCGCCCGGCGCACGCACCTTCGCATCGAACGTCTGGTCGTCGAACAACAGGATGCTCTCGAAGAGGGGCATGCCCCGGGGCACCTCGCTCCAGCCCTGCACCTTGACCAGCGGCGTGTGTTCGTAGTCGCGCGACGCCACCCGCTGGGCGCGCAATTGCCCCAGCCACGGCACAAGCTGCGCTTCAGGATCGACGCGCACCCGCAGGGGCAGCGTATTGATGAATAGGCCGACTATGTCATTGGCGCCGGAGACCGTCGATCTGCGACCGGCGCGGAGGGCGCCGAACACGATGTCCGATTCGCCGCTGTAGCGGTGCAGGAGCAGCGCCCAAGCGCCCTCCAGCAGCATGTTGAGCGTGACCGACGCCTCACGCGCACGTTTTTTTAGAGCGCTCGTGAGTGAGGGCGACAGCCGGACTTCATGAGTGCCTGATGCGCTGCCCGTGAGCTGCACGGTCTCTCGATCGTGCGCCACAACCAAGGGGGTAGGCGCCCCGAAGCCGGAAAGCACGTCTTGCCAGTACTGCTTGGCTATGTCCTGATCGAGCGTGCGCAGCCACTCGATGTAGTCGCGATACGGGCGCGGCCGCGGCAGCTCGACGTCCTCGCCGCGCGAGTACGCCTCGTAGAAAGCAAAAACCTCGTGCAGTACCAGAAGGCTTGACCGCGTGTCGAGAAGGGTGTGATGAAACGTCCACAGCGCCCAATACTCGCGCTCGCCGGCACGTACGAGCGCAAGGCGCATGAGGGGCGCCTCATCGAGATCGAAACCCCGGGTACGGTCATCACCCACAAGCGCCTGGAAGCGCTCCCGGCGGTTAGTTTCCGCGAGATCGCGCCAATCCAGCCGTTCGACGGGGATCTCGACTCGGTCGAGCACCTCCTGCACGGGTTCAGCGACGCCTTCCCAGCGATAGCGGCTGCGCAGGACCGCATGTCGCTCGACAACTCGCTGCCACGCGCGAAGGAAGGGAGCTTCCTCCAACGGCTCGTGCAGCGTCGCTACCACCTGCTCGAGGTCGACGCCGCGATCCACTCCGCTGACGGCGTGGAACAGCATCCCCGCCTGCATCGGCGAGAGTTCATAGGTATCGATCACACGCGTCATAGCACGTCACTTCCAAGATGGTTCTCAATCACGGGCGTATATAACCACCCGCCCAGTTCTTGATTTCCTCAATCAGCCGACGCCGGTGCAGTTCCAGTGTGTAGGTGTGCGCCATCTGCGGCCAGAATATCTCGGTGCAAAAGCGCTGATAGCCCACCACGTCCAATGTCCGACCCAATTGTCCTAATTGGTTGTAGTACTGCGTCGCGTATTGCGTGAAAACGGACAGCACCCGCCCCCTCCGTTCGCAGATAGCCTCAAACGCCGCCCGCAGTTGCTCCCCAGTCGGTGCATCCCTGAGTGTCAGCGGATCAATCATTTCGCTGTCATTCCAGTTTTCTCCCGGCAAAGTCGCGAGTAGATTCAAGCGTCGCTTCAACCACACGAGGTATCGTGCGGGATTCGTATAGTTCATGATGACTGCGCGCGCCCGGAAGCCGTCATCCAAAGAACAGACCGGGTCCAGCAAGAGCATGCCGATCACTCGCTGATCCGCGCGCGCGAGCCTGATCGCATTGTCCGCGGCGGAGCAGAGCCCACCCAACACGAGCCGCAAACGACCCAGGCGCGACTCCAGCACGCCCACGATCTCCTCGTAATCTGCGGCTACGGATTGCTGATTCGTCAGGCCGAAGCGTTCTGGACTATCACCCCTGCCGGCCAGATCGACCCGCAGAGAACTGAAGCCCATTTGGGCGAGGTTCCTGACGAGGCGGACGTATAGTCGATATGGACCGACTCGATGCAGCAAACCAGCGTTCAAAAAGACGAACACGGGCAACGCCTGCGCATTGCGAGGCGGCACGCTCGGCAAGGTCAAAATCCCAAACAACCGTCCGCCTTCCCCAAATTGCAGCGGTTCTTCTGTCAAGACATGGTCAGGCATGCGATCAGGCGCTCCAATACCAGCCGAGGTATCAAGACATCTTCCGATTGTGTTTCCCAGTTACACGCAAATCGCGCTACATCCTGGGGAACTCCTAGCACGGGAAAACCGTTTACCGACGTAGTGCTGACGATGTGCAGCTTGCTCTTCGGAACACTCGAATACGTGTTCGCATCCAGCAAACTGAACTCTTCGGTCATGCGCTCGGACAGACGGTACCCCGCATACTCATGCATCGCTTCACGGCGTTCAGCGCGACTCAGATAGTAATTTCGCTCAAGCACTGCCATCTGAACGCGACGCAGTGACTCAAGATATCCGGCCCCGTCGGAAACCGGATCCCATAGGACCAGCCGCTGGACGTCATTCGTTGCTCCCACCGACCTGCAGGCCACCAGCGCGCCAGCCCGAACTCCCAGCACCCGCACGACGCTGCTGCCGGACATCTCGCGCCCTTCTCGCACAGCGAGCGCGATGTCTTCCACCCAATCGGAGATCGCAACCTCGCCGAGGTCACCGAACGAATCCCCGGTGCCTCGATAATCCAACCTGAGGACGTGCTGGCCACTTTCAGCGAGGGAAATGGCCAGTTTTCGAAGCGCAAGCTGCGTGCGCGTGTAGTCCGAAAACAGGGGCGGACAGATGACCGTGAGTACGCGGCCATTGCCACGGACCGGCAGATGGTAATTCGCGAAGAGTTGCCGGTTGCTCGGTCCAAAGAAAAACGCTTCAATCATGGGATAAGCCAGAGCGGAACCCGCTTTCGCGGCGGGAGGCGTGGCCGACGCCGGGGCGATCCGCTCCCGCGCGGGATCAGCGGGCATCGCTGACACCATGCGGGCCGCCAAGGCCTCCAATGTCGAGCATTCCCCGAGCAATTCAAGTAACGAGACCGTAAACCCGAAACGCTTCTGTATCGCACCGATCGCCTGGGTAAGAAACAGTGAATCGAGACCCAACTCGAGAAACATCGCCGACGGATCGAGCGAGGCCGCGTCCATTCCCGAGAGCTCGGAGAACAGGGCCTGCACGCGCTTGATCATCTGCGCGCCACGATCGGCGGAGGGTCGCGCAGATGTCGATTCAGGTACGGGAGTCTCGAGCGGGGTGGACTCAGGCAATGCGATCGGAGCGGGCAGCGGTCGGGATTCGACGGCTACCGCAGCCGGCGTGATCCAGAAGCGACGCCGCTCAAACGGATAGGTTGGGAGCGATATCCGGTGGCGCTTAGATTGGGCGTGAAACGCGGACCAGTCGATGCCGGCGCCCGCCGTCCACATCCGGCCGGCGGCTGCGAGCAAATAATCGAGATCGGCCTCGAAATCCTGGCCCGGGTGCAGCGAGGTGAGCATGAGCTGCTCGGCTTTGCGGTCCGGGTGCTGCCTCGCAAGGCCGGCGAGGACTTGGCCCGGACCGACTTCTAGCAAGACCAGGTTTGGGTCCATCAGCTTGCCTACCCCGTCCATAAAACGCACCGGCTTAAGCATCTGCTGCGCCCAGTAGGCCGGATCAATGGCCTCGGCGTCAGTGATCTGCACTCCGGTAAGGCCCGAGATCCAGCGGCGCACAGGCGCGGTGCGCGGAATAGTGCGCACGAACTCGGTAAAGCTCGCGACGATCGGCTCCATCATCGGCGAATGGAATGCGTGTGACGTCGGCAGCTTTTTGTGGGCAACCTGGCGGGCAGTGAGCCGCCCCTCCAGTTCCGCTATGGAGGCGTGATCGCCCGAGATCACGGTGAGGCTAGGCGCATTCAGCGCCGCCACGGCCGTTTGGGGACGTAAATCGGCGCTGATCTCGTCAAGCGGGGAGCGCACCGCGAGCATCGCCCCGGATGGCAGGTCCTGCATCATGCGCCCCCGGCGTGAAATCAAACGCAGCGCGTCATCCCGGGTGAACACTCCCGCCAGGCACGCGGCAACGTATTCGCCCAGGCTGTGGCCGATCATCGCGGCCGGCTCGATGCCCCAGGACATCCACAATCGCGCAAGCGCATACTCGATGACGAACAACGCGGGCTGCGTGATGGCAGTCTGCGTGATTTTCTCCTGCGCGGCGGCAACACCCGCGGCCGACGGGTAGAGGATCGTGCGCAGATCCAACCCGAGATGTGGTCGCAGGACCTCGCAACACTCGTCAACATCGGTCCGGAATGACGCCTCGGAGTGGTAGAGCGTGCGCCCCATGTTGACGTACTGCGCGCCCTGACCCGGGAAAAGGAATGCCACGCCGGCGAGCTGTTGCAGCGCATTGCCGCTGAATACGCGCTTCGGATCAGGCTGTGCCAGCAGCTTGATCGCCTCGCTGCGGTCGCTGCAGACCAGTGCGCGGCGGTAGCTGAAAGCGCGGCGACCGGTCTGCAGCGTATAGGCCGCATCGGCCAGGTCAATAGACTCTACGCCGGCAAGATGCTCTTTGAGCCGCGCGGCCGCGCGATCGAGCGCCGCGGCTGAACGCGCCGAAAGCACCAGGAGCTGGCGATTGCGCGCTGGGCCGCCGGGCTCGGCGACGGGTGCTTCCTCGAGCACCACATGCGCGTTCGTGCCCCCCACGCCGAACGCACTCACTCCGGCACGGCGCGGCGTTGCGCCGGACTTCCAGTGTTGCAGTTGGGCGTTGACGTAGAACGGACTGTCTTCAAGACCCAACTTCGGGTTCGGTGACTTGAAATGGAGGCTGGCGGGCAGTAGCTTGTGATGCAACGCGAGCGTCGTCTTGATGAGGCCGGCCACGCCGGCCGCGTGATCCACATGGCCGATGTTGGTTTTTATGGATCCGACCGCGCAGAATCCCTTTTCACGTGCGCCTCCGGCACGGAACGCCTGCGTGAGCGCGGCGATCTCGACCGGGTCACCGAGCGATGTGCCGGTTCCATGCGCTTCGATGTAGGAAATGGTTTCGGGATCAATGCCTGCGAGCGCGTGGGCCATCGAGATTACCTGCGCTTGCCCATCGACGCTCGGCGCGGAAAAACTGACCTTGGCGGCGCCGTCATTGTTGAGCGCCGCGCCCTTGATGACCGCGTAGATGGTATCGCCATCGGTCAGCGCGTCGCGGAGTCTGCGCAGCACTACGATTCCGACGCCGTTGCTGAACACCGTTCCCTGAGCGTCGCGGTCGAACGCCCGGCAGTGCCCATCGGGCGAGTTAATCATGCCCTCCTGCCACAGGTCGCGGCCCCGCTGCGGCAGTGCGATCTTGACCCCGCCGGCCAGTGCCATGTCGCACTGGTAACTGAGCAGGCTCTGCACCGCCGAGCAAACCGCCACCAGCGAGGTCGAGCAGGCCGTCTGGATGTTGAGCGCCGGGCCCTTCAGATCGAGCTTGTAGGCGACCCGGGTCGTCAGGTAATCGTTCTGTTTACTCGTCATCATCGTGAACAAGCCGACAATGTCGGTGACGTCCCTGCGGCTGAGCAGGTGCTGCAGGTAGTAGGTGTTCTCTCCGGCGCCGGCAAACACGCCGATCGGCCCCGTGAATCTCTGCGGGTCGTAACCCGCGTCTTCGAGCGCCTGCCAAGCGGTTTCCAGGAACACGCGGTGCTGCGGGTCGAGAACTTCCGCTTCCTTTGGATTGATGCCGAAGAAGCCAGCATCGAACATCTCGATGTCGTCAAGAATGCCGCGCGCCCGCACGTAGGCCGGGCTCGCGCGCGCCGCCATGTCCTCGACCGGTCCAGCTTCCAGCTCGTCATCGCGGAAGTGCGAGATCGTCTCACGGGCTTCCAGCAGGTTCTGCCACAGCTGCGCAACGTTGCGCGCGCCGGGGAAGCGGCCCGCCATCCCGATGATCGCGATACCTTCTTCCGGATCGTATGCTGCCGAGTAAGACATCGCTACCTCTTCCCCCTGATGCTTTTTTGCCTGAGCATCGATTCACGCTGCTTTCGCGCACGGTCCGCGACCGCCGCCGGCACGACCGACTGTTCGGCGGTACCGCTCAGATAGCTCGCCAGCGTGCGGACGGTTGGATACTGCATGAGCGCCACGAAAGGCAGGTCGGGCTGCAGCGACGCGCGCAGCCGGCTGTGCGCTCGCAGCAGCAGCAGCGAATAACCGCCCAGATCGAAGAAATTGTCGTTGATGCCAACCCTTTCCATGCCCAGCACAGCGCTCCAGATCTGTGCGATGGCGTTTTCGGTGGGCGTGCGTGGCGCGGCATAGGAATGACCGTCGCCTGGGAGTGAGGCCGACGGGGCTGGCAGTGCCTTGCGATCCAATTTGCCGTTTGGAGTAAGTGGCAAGGCCTCCAGGCTCACGAAGTGAGATGGCACCATGTGCTCCGGCAGGCTTGCGCGCAGGAGCGCGCGCAACTGCTCCACGAGATCGACGGGCGGATTCTCGGCGACGAGGTAAGCAACGAGTCGTTGGGCCCCCGGGACGTCCTCACGGACGATGACCACGACCTCGCGGACGGCGGGGTGCTGTGCGATACCAGCCTCAATCTCCCCCGCTTCGATACGAAAGCCGCGCAGCTTGATTTGGAAGTCGAGCCGTCCCAGGTGCTCGAGCGTACCGTCATTGCACCAGCGGGCGCGGTCACCGGTGCGGTAGAGCGTGGCCCCCACCGTAGCGCTGAACGGGTCCGGGATGAAACGCTCGGCGGTGAGTTCCGGGCGCCTCCAGTAGCCGAGCGTGACCCCAACGCCTCCAATGCACAGTTCGCCTGGAACCCCGATCGGGCAGAGGTTGCTCTGCGCATCGAGGATGTAGACGGTGGTGTTGGCAATCGGCTTACCGATACTAATCCCATTGGAAGTGTCAGTAATACGGGCGCAGGTGGACCACACCGTGGTTTCGGTGGGCCCATACAGGTTCCACAGCTCGACACCGCGCGCGATCAACTGGTCGGCAAGATCCTTGGGCAGGGCTTCGCCACCGACCAAGGCCTTGAACGGGGGCCCCCCGCTCCAGCCTGCCTCCAGAAGCAGGCGCCAGGTGACCGGCGTGGCCTGCATGACGCTGGCACGGTGTTGCTCAAGCAGGCCCTTCAGAGCCTGACCATCCATGGCCTCATCGCGGCTTGCGATCACGACCGTGGCACCGAGCGTAAGCGGCAGCTGCAACTCCAGCACGGCGATATCGAAGGACAGCGTGGTCACCGCCACCAGCACGTCATCGGCAGTGAGGCCGGGTTCGCGCGCCATGCTGGTGAGGAAGTTCACCACCGCACGGTGCGGCACGACGACGCCCTTGGGCTTGCCCGTGGAGCCCGAGGTGTAGATCACGTAGGCGAGGTTGCGCGCGCTGACCTCGACGCCCAAGTCCTCCTGCCCCTCGCGTGCTATGTGCGGCCAGTCCGCATCCAGCGATACCGTTCGCCCTGCATACGCCGGCAATCTGTCGCGCAATGTGGCCTGCGTCAGCAGCACCGGCGCTGCGGTGTCCTCGAGCATGAAGCTCAGGCGCGAAGCCGGATACTCGGGATCCAATGGCACGTACGCGCCTCCAGCCTTGAGAATGCCCAGGATCCCCACCACCATCTCCAGGCTGCGCTCCACGCAGATGCCTACCATCGCATCTGGGCTCACGCCGTGACGCGCGAGATAGCGGGCGACCTGATTAGCCCGCGCATTGAGCTCCCCGTACGTCAGCCGCCGCCCCTCATACTCCACCGCCACCGCCTCGGGCGTGCGCGCGGCCTGGGCCTCGAACAACTCGTGAATCAGCGCATCCGCCGGATAGTCGGTCTCCGTGGTGTTCCACTCCTCCACCTGATGACGCTCGGCTTCGGTGAGCAGCGGCAACGTCATGATGCGTTGCTCGGGAGTGGCGACGATGCCTTCCAGCAGGACACGGAAATGATCCAGCAGGCGGCGGATCATCTTCCGGCCGAACAGGTCCGTGGAGTACTCCACCGCCGCCTCCAGACCGTCCGGGCCTGCAGTCATCTCCATCGACAAATCGAACTTCGATGTGCCCGTATGGATGAACTCGGAACGCATCTCCAATGCACCGAGTCTCGCGGGCTCGGAGGGGGTATCTTGCACGGTGAAAAGAACCTGGAACAAGGGGCTGTAACTCAGATTGCGCTCCGGGTGCAGCTCCTCTACCAGCCTTTCGAACGGCAGGTCCTGATGGGCATAGGCCTCAAGAGCCACCTCTTTCACCCGCCCCAACAGCTCCCGGAACGTCGGATTACCCGATAGGTCGCTGCGCAACACCAGCATGTTGATGAAAAAGCCGATCAGCCCTTCAACTTCCACTCGGTTGCGGCCGGCGATGGGAGAGCCGACCGCAATGTCCTCCTGGCCCGAGTAACGGCACAACAACGTCTGGAAGGCGGCCAGCAGCGTCATGAACAGGCTCGCTCCCTCCTCGCGGCTCAAAGCCTCCAGGCGCCTGAGCAGCGACAGCGGGAACACGGCCGTTTCTCTCGCGCCGCGGTAACTCTGCGATGCGGGGCGGAGACGCTCGCTCGGCAACTCCAGCAGCGCTGGAGCCCCCTTCAGTTGTTCCTTCCAGTAGCCGAGTTGCTTCTCCAGGACCTCGCCCTGAAGCCAGTCGCGCTGCCACTCGGCAAAATCGGCATACTGGATCGGCAGCTCCGCCAGCGGAGAAGGCCGGCCCGCGGAAAATGCCTCGTAGAGAGTTCCGAGCTCGCGGAGCAACAGCTGGGTCGACCAGCCGTCCGAAATGATGTGGTGACGCGTAAGCTGTAGCACGTGGGTGTCTGCGTCGAGCCGGTAGAGCTGGGCGCGGAACAACGGCCCCCGCGCAAGATCGAAGCCGCGGATTGCTTCCTCCAGTAGCAGTTGCTCCAGCCGCTGGTGCGCGTCTGCCTCGCCGAGCAAATCCACCACCGGCAATGTCCACGCTCCCGGCTCCGACAGCACCTGCAGCGGCTGTCCCTCGGCGTTGACGAATACCGTGCGCAGCGAGCCGTGGCGCCGGACAATTTCGCATAGCGCCTGTCCCAGCGCCTCGACGTCCAGCATGCCGCGCAGGTGATATGCGAAAGGCTGGTCGTTGTAGGCCGGGCTGTCTGCCAGCATCTGAGCCAGGACCCAGAGCTGTTGCTGCGAATACGACAATTGACTTGGCTGAGGGCCGGCGCGCTTTTTGATGGGCGGTAGCCGCGCTCCGCGCCAGGCGCCATCGGCACGCGACAGCAGAGCCAGCAAGCGACCTTTGTTGTCGGTCAAGCGCTGCTTGAGCCCAGGTGTCAAACCGCCTTGCGGCGCCTTGTAGCGAAGGCGATCGGCTTCTGCCCATACGGTAATGCCCAGCCGCTCCAGTTCGGCAATGAGGTTTTCAGCGCTGTCCATAGTCGACATGAGTTCTAGGCTGACGCAGTCGCTATACTTCTCCGTACTCGAAGCCGGCGGCCAGTCTTGCGGTAGCCGTTTCCTGCCGTGCTCTTGCAGTGGAGCTCAGGATATCGATGCGTGCCGCGAGATCGCTCAACTGCGGCCGCTGAAACAGGTTCTTCAACGGCAAGTCGACGCCGAAGCGGTCACGGATTCGCCCCACAAGCTGCATTGCGAGCAGCGAATGTCCGCCGGACTCGAAAAAATTGTCCTTGGTCCCGATCCGCTCGATCCTGAGAATTCGTTGCCAGAGTTCCGCCAAGACCTTTTCGGTCGGCGTTTCAGGCGGCACGTACACGGCCGTCATTGCCACCGTGCTGCCCGGTGCCGGCAAGGCTTTTCGGTCCACCTTGCCATTGGGCGTCAGCGGCAACCGCTCGAGTATCACGAAATCACCGGGCACCATGTAGTCCGGCAGCGCTTCCCCAAGGTATTTGCGGAGCCGCGGTGTCAAATCGCGCACCAGCTTCACCTTCAGGGGATTGTTCGCGTACGCAGCCCAGGGCTTCGCTGGTGAATTTGCTTGCCGCCCCCAGAAGACGGCATCTGGAACCAAGATATCGCCCTTGCGGAACAGGGCATCAATGCGAGCATCGGAACCGGTGCTGGAGTAGCAGAGCTCCAGCGCATAGCCGTGCTTTTCGGCCAAAGTCCACAACAGCTCAGGCTCTACCGCCTCGTCAGTAGCCGATGCCAGGGCCTGTCTGAAGCCTTCCAACGTCTCCGGCCCTTCTTCGCTGGCCAGCCAATCCAGCGCCTTCACCGCGACCACCAAGCGAGCGTTGGGGATAC
>Ga0137415_10004454_pt1 | contig 13869 bp, 11 predicted proteins | sample CZODoug3_1_1_16f_FD_183082 | JGI IMG/M metagenome (GOLD analysis project Ga0137415, IMG submission 183082) | Vadose zone soil fungal communities from Angelo Coast Range Reserve, California, USA - CZODoug3_1_1_16fungal (Hybrid Assembly) | ecosystem: Environmental > Terrestrial > Soil > Vadose... | reverse complement strand
TGCAAAGCGCCGGCGCGGCGGGCGGCGAGCCGGGCGCCCAATAGGAGCCCAGGAGGAGAAGGATGATGAGGCGCGTCACGCTTGCGGTTCTCGCTCTGTCTTTTGTTGTGGCGCTGGCAGGTCCTGGACGCGCGCAGGATTATCCGAGCCGTCCCATCACCTTGATCGTGCCGTTCACGGCCGGCGGCGCGGTCGACGTGGTGGCGGGCCTTCTGGGCCAGCAGCTGTCGGATCGTCTCGGCCGGCCGGTGATCGTGGAGAACCGCCCCGGCGCCGGCACCGTGATCGCGGCGAACCAGGTCGCCAAGTCGGCGCCCGACGGCTACACGCTGCTGTGGTCGGTGAGCTCGACCCAGGCCATCAACGCCACGCTCTACAAGAAGCTTCCCTACGATCCGGCCAAGGATCTGGTGCCGGTCGCGCTCATCGGCTCGGTGCCCTTCGTCCTGGTGGTCAATCCGTCGCTGCCGGTGCACAGCGTGGCGGACCTCGTGCGGCTCGCGAAGCAAAAGCCCGGCGAGCTCAATTACGGCTCGGGCGGCGTGGGCGCCGCGCATCATCTGTTCGCCGAGCTGTTCTCCAGCATGGCCGGAATCAAGATGACGCACGTGCCCTACAAGGGCACGGTGCCGGCGCTCAACGACGTGGTGGCGGGACACATTCCGCTGATGTTCAGCGATCCCGCGCCCGCGCTGCCGCTGATCGAGGCGGGGCGGCTGCGCGCGCTCGGGGTGACGACCGCGGAGCGCGCCGCCGCCGCGCCAAAAATCGCGCCGATCGCCGAGCAGGGGGTGCCGGGGTTCGATGCCGCGGCCTGGCAGATGGTGGTGGCGCCGGCCGGCACGCCGGACGAGATCGTGGCGCGGCTCAACCGCGAGCTCAACGCCATGACGGCGGGCGGCGACATCCGCCAGAAGCTCATCGGTTTCGGCCTCAATCCGATCGGCAAGGGGACGCCGGCGGAGCTCGATCGCTTTCTCCAGGCCGAGATCCTGCGCTGGGGCAAGGTCGTGCAGCAGGCCGGCGTGGCCGGCTCGGAATAGTCCCATGCGTGGCCGCTCGCTGACGGTCGCGTTGGCGCTGCTCGCGGCGCTGCCATGCTGTCGCGCGGTAGCGCAGGATTCCGACTATCCCAATCGCATCGTCACGATCGTGGCGCCGTCGGCGCCGGGCGGGCTCTACAGCCTGTTCGGCCGCATTCTGGGCACCCGGCTGGAGCAGCGGCTCGGCAAATCATTCGTGGTGGAGAACCGGCCGGGCGCGTCCTCGGTGGTGGGCGCGCTCGCGGTGGCGCGCGCGGTTCCCGACGGCTACACGCTGATGATCGCGAGCGGCGCCACCCTGGCGGTCAACGTCACCCTGCACAGGAAGCTGCCCTACGATCCGGCCGAGGACTTCGTGCCGATCGCGCTGATCGCGCGGGTCCCTGAGGTGCTGGTGGTGAATGCGCAATTGCCGGTGCGCTCGCTCGCCGATCTGGCGGCGCTCGCTCGGACGCGCCCGCTCGGTTTCGCGTCGGCCGGGCCCGGCACCGCCCAGCATCTCGAAGGCGAGATGCTCAAGCGCGCGCTCGGCCTCGACATGCTGCATGTTCCCTACAAGGGCGCGTTGCCCGCGCTCAACGACGTGGTCGGCGGCCACGTCGCGATGATGTTCACGCCGATCCCGAACGCGCTGCCGCTGATCCAGTCCGGCAAGGTGCGGGCGATCGGGCTCGCGACCAGCGAGCGCGTCGCGGCGCTGCCCGACGTGCCGCCGCTCGCCGCCGTCGGGGCGCCGGGCTTCGAGGCCGGCGGCTGGTTCATGCTGGTGGCGCCGGCCGCGACGCCGCAGCCCATCGTCGACCGGCTGCACACCGAGCTGCGCGCCATCGTGGGTGATCCCGAGGTGAGGGAGGAATTCGTCCGCCAGGGGCTGATCCCCGTCGCCACGCCGTCGCCCGACGAATTGCGGAACTTCGTGCGCCGCGAGATCGCCTATTGGGAGCGCACGCTGCGCGCGATCGGTCTGGCCGGCAGCATGGAGTAGGGGCTAACGGCGTCGTCACGCAAAGTATGGTCGTGGGGGTCAATGGCGGTTGTCCGCGCGGCGTAAGTGACTAAGCTGACGAGACGAAAACCCAAGGGGGAGACGTCGTGTTGGAAGCCGCGCCCGAGCCGAAACCTTTCCTGCCGTTCCTGCAGCCCTTCTACGACCGCGTCATCCCGTTGACCTGGCCGCTGGTCCGCGTCGCGGTCGGCTGGAACCTGATCGTCCACGGCTGGGGCAAGGTGTTGCGTGGGCCGGAGCAGCAGGCCGCCATCCTGGCGCGCGACGGCGCCAGTTTCGGCGTCAAGTTCGCGATCTTTCTCACCGTCATCGAGCTCGTGGGCGGCATCTGCATCGCGGCCGGGCTGTTCACGCGCTTTTTCGCCGCCGCGATCGCGATCGAGATGGGCTATCTTACATTCTATCATTACTGGGGCACGGGCTTCTCGTGGCTCAACCGCGGCTACGAATACGTGCTGCTGTGGGGCCTGGTGACGCTCGCGATCGCGTTGCGCGGCGGCGGGCCGTGGTCGCTCGACCGCAAGATCGGCCGCGAGCTTTGAGGCTCCGGCGTTGCATCGAAGGGAGGATTCCATGGGCGACATCGCACATCCGTCTCGCCGCGGGCGCGCATCGGCGCCCGCCGTCGCGCTGGTCTCGGCGCTGTTTCTGACCATGGGGAGCATCGCGATGGCGGGATCGCTCGGCGGGCCGCTCGAGCTCGCGGACGAAGGCAGCTTTTTCGTCGGCGGCCAGCCCGCGATGTCGAGCCATCCCGGCACGCCGGCGGTCGGCGCCGCGCAGCCCGGCCAGATCACGATCAGGCAGATGTATGTGCAATACCGGATACCGAAGGCCGTCAGCGGGCCGCCGGTCGTCATGGTGCACGGCTCGGGCCACACCGGCGCGACCTTCGAGACCACGCCGGACGGCCGCGAAGGCTGGGCGACCTATTTCACCCGCAAGGGGTTTCCGGTCTATGTGGTCGATCACGCCGGCCGCGGGCGCTCGGGCTTCGATCCGACGCCGTTCAACCGCGCGCGTGCCGGCGAGGCAGAGGCGAAATCGCTGCCCGATCTACAGATCGCGCCGCGCGAGCGCGCCTGGTGGTTCTTCCGCATCGGCGCCAAATATCCCGAGCCGTTCCCGGGCTCGCAGTTTCCGGTCGAGGCTTTCGACCACTATACGGCGCAGCTCGTGCCCAACGCCGAGGCGACGCTGCCCGACGGCGGCGCCAACACCGTGAAGGCGCTCGCCGCCTTGCTCGACAGGATCGGTCCCGCCGTCGTGCTGGTGCATTCGCAATCGGGCGCCTACGGGATGGACCTCATGCGGATGCGCGCCGCCCGCATGCTCGGCTTCGTCAACGTCGAGGGCTCCTGCGCGCCGGTGAATACCGAAGAGGTCGCGAAGATCTTCTCGCATGTGCCGATGCTGTCGGTATGGGGCGACAACAGCGAGGGCGCGCCCGGCCCCAACGGCAACGACCGCCGCAACGGCTGCGCCACCACGATCGCGGCACTCAAGGACGCGGGCGGGACGGCAAAATTCCTGCTGCTGCCCGAGGCCGGCCTCAAGGGCAACAGCCACATGATGATGATGGACAGGAACAACCTGCAGATCGCCGACCTGATCATCGGCTGGATCGGAGAGGCGGCGGCGAAGAAATAGGCGCGGCGCACCTCTCCCCGCGTGCGGGGAGAGGTCGACATTCGAGCGTTAGCGAAGAATGTCGGGTGAGGGGGCTCTCCGCGAGTCTGAGCTTTGTTGAACGCCCCCTCACCCCGACCCTCTCCCCGCAGGCGGGGAGAGGGAGCGCACGCGCAGAGCGCCACCCTCACTCCGTCGGCCGGTGCCCGACGGTGCGCTCGACGCGGTGCGCGTCGATGTGGAAATCGATCACCGCGACGCCGCCTTGCTTGAGGGTCGCGACGCCGCGCGCGATCGCGGCCGCCACCTCGCTGGCTGAACGCACCGGGCCGATGCCGATCGCGCCTTGCGCTTGCGCCAGCTTGGCGAGGTCCGGCTCCGGATCGGCGAGGCGCTGGCCGATCCAGCGGTTCTTCGGGTTCCGCCCGCGACGCTTCGCCACCGTCTCCTGGTGCAGCTCGTCGTTGAAATAGGAGCGGTTGTTGTTGATCAGGATCAGCAGCGGAATGCGGTGCCGCACGGCGGTCCACAGCGCGCTCGCCCCCATGGTGAAGTCGCCGTCGCCCAGCATCGCCACCGTGTGGCGTCCGCGCGTATGCAGCGCGAGCGCGGCCCCCACCACCAGGCCGGGACCCGAGCCGATGCCGCCGCCGCCGTCCTTGCCGAGATAGGCGAGCGGATCGCGCAGCGGCCACAGGTCGACCGGCCAGCCGCGGCCGAGCGTCGCGAAGCTCACCTGCTCCGGATCGTTGAAGGCCGCCTTGAGGGCGACCGCGACCCGCTCGAGCGTGACGGCGTCGTCGGCGGGTGCCGCCGCCTTGCGCTCGACGCGCTGGCGCCACGGTTCTTTCGAGCCGGCGCCGAGCGCCGCGACCAGCTCGCTCACCAGTTCGTCGGCGCCGGCCGCGATCGCGACGTCGACCGGCGGCAGGATCTGGTGATCCATGTTGAAGCCGTTGTGCAGCGTGTGGTCGAGGCTCGCGCTCACGATGCGCGCCGTGACCGGGCCGAGCGTGCCGGCCTGCCGCAGCGCGCCGCCGAGGTCGATCCAGTCGAGCGCCAGGATCGCGTCGGCCGCCCCGATGATTTCCCGCGCCGCTTGTCCCAGCACGTTGAAGGGCGCCACCACATGGGCCCGATGATCGGTCGGAAACACGGCGGCCGCCTTGAGGTCGGTCATCACGCAGGCGCCGAGCCGCTCGGCCAGCGCGATGCGGGCCTGCCACGCCGATGCGCTGCGCCCGCCGCGCCCGATCAGCACCAGCGGGCGCTCGGCCGCCTGCAATATCTCCGCCGCGCGCGCGACCGCTTCGCGGTCGGGCCGCGGTGGGGCGGGCGGCGCGAAGCGCGCGAGCGCCGGCCATGCGGGTTCGCGCTCGAGCCTGGATTCCTGCAGGCCGGCGTCGAGACAGACATAGACCGGCGCGCTCGGCGCCGTGCGGGTGATCATGTTGGCGCGGCACATCGCCTCGATCAGCGCGGCCGGGGAGGCGGGCAGGTCGTCCCATTTGACGAAGGAGCGCACCAGCGCGCCCTGGTCGCGCGTGGTGTGGATCCAGTCGATCCACGGCCGCCGCTTTTCCGCATCGAGCGGCCCGGTGGCGCCCAGCACGATCATCGGCACGCGGTCGCACCACGCGTTGTAGAGGCCCATCATGCCGTGCATGAGCCCGACATTGCTGTGGAGCACGCAGGCCATCGGCTCGCCCGCCGCCTTGGCGTAGCCATGCGCGATCGCGACCGCGTGGTCCTCGTGCAGGCAGAGCAGCATGCCGGGCCGCTCGTTGCCGAGATGGTTGACCAGGCTGTCATGCAGCCCGCGATAGCTCGCGCCCGGATTGAGGCTCACGTAGCGAATGCCCAGCCGGCGCAGCATCTGCGCCGCGATGTCGCTGCCCCACGCCACCGCCCCATCGGGCGCGCCGTCGATCTTGTCGAGATGCATGTGGTCCCCCGTTTTGGCCCCAGACCGTCATGCCCGCGCTTGTCGCGGGCATCCACGTCTTGCAGCGGCGCAATGAGCTAAAGACGTGGATGGCCGGGCCAAGCCCGGCCATGACAGGTTCTCTATGCCCGCGCGCTTTTCCTGCGCCCGTCGTTCTGATTACATCGCAGCCAAATAAATGGAACAAGCGAGGAAACATGCCGGCTTTCATTGTCGCCCGCGCCGCTTTGCTGTCGGCCGTCATCTTTTGCGTGCCGGCGGCGCGCGCCGAGGACGCCCTCAAGGTCGCGATCGGCCAGCGCGGCGTCTACGAGAATTCGATCTCCGAGCTCGGCCAGGACCGGGGCTTCTTCAAGCGGCGCGGCCTCGTGCTCGAATTGCTCTACACCCAGGGCGGCGGCGAGACCCAGCAGGCGGTGATCTCGGGCGCGGTCGATATCGGCATCGGGGTCGGCACGCTCGGCGCCATGGGGGCTTTCGCCAAGGGCGCGCCCGTGCGGGTGCTCGGCGCCACCATGCGCGGCGCCTATGAATACTGGTATGTGCCGGCGGCCTCGCCGATCAAGAGTTTCCGCGATGCCGACGGCAAGACCGTCGCCTACTCGACCAACGGATCCTCCACCAACCTGATCGTGCTGGCGCTCGCCAAACACCATGGCGTCACCGTCAAGCCGACCGCGACCGGCAGCCCGGTCTCGACCCTGACCCAGACCATGACCGGCCAGGTCGATGTCGGCTGGTCGGCGGCGCCGATCGGGATCGGGGCGCTCGCGGAGGGCAAGATCCGCATCGTGGCGCGCGGCAACGACGTGCCGGCCTTCGCCGACCAGACGGTGCGCTTCGTGCTGGTCAATGCCGACGCGCTGGACAAGCGCCCGGATGTTTTCCGCCGCTACATGCAGGCCTATCGCGACACCCTCGACTGGATGTATGCCGACCCGGCGTCGCTCGCCGCCTATGCGGCTTGGGCCGGCGTGAGCGAAAGCGTGGCGCGCCGCACCCGCGACGACTTCATCCCCAAGGACAACGCGAATCCCGACCGGATCTCCGGCCTCGAGGCCGCCATGGCGGACGCGGTGGCCTACAAATTCCTCGCCGCGCCGCTCGATGCCGCCCAGCTCAAGACCCTGATCCGGCTGCAGGAACCGATCCGCTGACCGCGCCCGCGCCGGGACTTGTGCGACTCCCGGCCCTTCGCTAGATAACGGGTCGCGAGGGTCCTTGGCCCTCCTCGGCCCCGACGGAGAGGTGGCAGAGTGGTCGATCGCACCGCACTCGAAATGCGGCATACGGGCAACCGTATCGGGGGTTCAAATCCCTCCCTCTCCGCCAACTCCATTCAGTAAGACGCTGTCTGTATGCTATTTTTGCGCCCGGCGGTCCGGGCACTCGCGCGTCGGCGTGGGCGGGCAGGAAACGTCGCCACGATCGGTGCCGGCGTCGCCGGGCGGCCGTGCAAGCCAGAATGGATCGGCCCGTGTCAAGATCCCTGCCGGCCTGGCATCATCACAGCGCCTCCGGCAACGACAAAAATTTTTCTCTTCCTGCACTTATTGGTTTTGCCATCATCGGAATCAGCTTCGCGATCTTGGTCGTCGGCTTCAGGGTCTTCAATCCATTCGATGCGTCCTGGCTGAGCGACGATCCCGCAACGAGCTACCTGGCCTGGAAATTCTTTCGCAACGAAACCCGTCTGACCTTTCCGCTTGGCTGGTCTTCGGCCATCGCCTTCCCGCTCGGGGCGCCGATCGCCTATTTCGATCCCGTTCCGCTTCTGGCAATGATCTTCTGGCCGGCACGGCATGTCCTGCCGCCCGATTTCCAGTATTTTGGCTTATATTTTGCGTTGAATTGCGTGCTCCAGCTCTGCTTCGGATACCGGATTTCGCGCCGCCTCGGCGCCGACAGCTTGCTTGGCGGGATGGCCGGCGGTCTTCTTTTCATGACCGCGCCGCCGTTCATTTTGAGGACGTCCGGACACTTCGCTCTCACCGGCCACTGGTTGATCCTGGCGGCGCTCGACATATTTTTGGCGGCGCCGCCGCGGATGAGCAGATCCAAAGCCGTGGGATCCGTCGCCTTATGCGTCTTGGCCGGAGGCATTAATCCGTATCTGACCTTTATGGTTCTGCTCGTGCTTGGCGCATGGAATTTACGCGCGATGCTGTCGAATCAACGGGAAGACGAGGCATGGCCTGCGTCGCGCGTCCTGCATCCGGTGCTTTTGTTCGGCGCCTCGGTGGCGGCGGCTGTTGCGTCGCTGATGATTTTCGGTTTCCTCCGGCCGGGCGAACTCGGGACCTATCCCGGGAGCGGATACGGCGTCTTCTCGATGAATCTGCTCGCGCCGATTGATCCGATGAAATTCGGGTCGCTGCTGCTCGAGGCTCTGCCGGGGGTCGGTAACGGTCAATATGAAGGATACAATTATCTCGGGCTCGGCATTATCGTTCTGGCCATCGTGGTGCTGGTTCGCCGTCCGTCGGTGGTAAGCCCGCTCCTCAGGCGAGACGCCATCTCCATGTGGGTGATCATCGGCGTATCCTTGCTGCTCGCGCTCTCGACCAAGGCGACCGCCGGAAGCCTGATCCTTTATGACCTTTCGGTCCCGCACTGGCTTCACAGCGTTCTGAGCGTATTCCGCGGATCCGGCCGACTTTTCTGGCCCGCCTATTATCTCATCATGGCAGGCGTCATCGCGGCTGCCTGCGGTGTGTTTGAAGGGCGCAAGCTCACCTTGATATTGGCGGCGGCACTCCTGCTTCAGGTCGCCGACCTGAGAGCGTTGTACGCAAGGATTCATGACCATTGGCAAAACTCATCTGCCAGCGTGTTCACCGACGCGGCGCCTTGGCAAATGCTGGGCCGGGATCACAGGCATCTGGTGGTGATTCCGCCGTGGGAGTGCGATCCCTATGGCACGCCCGGCGGCACGGGCGGCTTTTGGATATTCGGCAAGCTCGCCGCACGACAAAACATGACGACCAACAGTTTCTATGCCTCGCGAACGAGCCCGAAACAAAGGGAGTTTTTCTGTTACCAGCAGGCGGGTAACCTCGAGCGGGATGGGCTCGACGAGAAAACGGCCTATGTGTTCGCCAGCATATTGACGGTATTGCCGTTGAGGTTACGCGGGCATTATTGCCGGCCCGTCGACGGAGTGATCTTGTGCTCCGTCGAGGCCGGCCGGGAAGGTCTGGACGAATCGCCGCTCGGCGATATCCGGGTCACTCCGACCGCTGAGCTCATTCCGGTACGCTCCGGCGATGCCTGGTCGAACGATCTTTTCATCGACGGATGGTCGGGGCCGGAATCGTGGGGCCGTTGGAGCGACGGGCCGCAAGCCAAGATGGCTTTGCGTGTCGCCGACAGCTCGCGGGAAACCATCGTGGATTTTGCGCTTGGCGCCTTCGCGCCGCCTGGTCATCCGCAGCGCGTCGAAGTCCTGGCGAACGGATCGAGGCTGGCGAACTGGACTTTCGACTCGCAGCAGCCAGCCGAAATCTCGCTGCGTGTACCGAACGCGGCGATTGGTCGTGGCGGCGTCATCATCCTGACCTTTCGCATGCCGGACGCCGTTTCGCCCAACGCTCATGGCCTTTCCGGGGATACACGGCGGCTTGGGATTGCGATCACGGGCCTGCGCGTCACTCAAAACCGGTGATCTTGCTTGGGCGAATGCAGCTTGGCTTTCACGGACCGAGCGCAGCCTTGAGGAAACTGACGAAATCAGCCGTCTTCGCCGGCAGCCGTCCCGCCTTGGCCACATAGGCGCCCATCCGTTCCGGCGACAGCGAAGACTTCCTGAATATCACTTCGAGTTTTTCCGCCGCGATCTCCGTCTTCACGGTGTCGAACGGCACCCGGATGATTCCGCAGTCGTGCAGCGCCATCTGGATCAGCACGTCATTGCTGTTGGACGACAGCGAACCTTTTACCTCGACCAGCAGCGGCCGGGACGAATTCTGAAACGGCCAGCTCTTCGGCCTCGACGACGGGTTCACCAGGCAGTTGTGCTGGCCGAGATCTTGCGGCGATTTGGGTCGCCCGGACTTGTTGAAATAGTCCGGGGAGGCGCAGATCACATGGCGGATGGCGCCGAGGTCGCGACCGACCAATCCGGGAACCGTGGGCTTGCGGCCGCTGACGATGACGTCGACGCCATCTTCCGCCGACGTGGCGTTGTCCGGCACGACCGAGAGCTGAACGCGCACGCCCGGCCGGTTGGTCACGAACTCGGCCGCGAGCGGCGCGAGGACCAATCGCGCGTAGTCGCTGGTGGCCTGGACCCGCAATGTGCCGAACGGTCCGGTGTCGAGGTTGCGCCGCTCGACGACGTAGTCGTCGAGCTTGGCCAGCATCTCGAGGCAGTGCGCAAAGAGTCCCTCGCCGGCGTCGGTCAGCACGAGGCCATGCGTCGAGCGGTTGATGAGCCGGAAGCCCAGGGTCTGCTCCAGCTCCTTCATCCGTTTGCTCACGACCGAGGGCCGGGTGCGCAATTCGGCGGCCGCATGGGTGAAGCTCCGGCGCTGCGCCACCCTGACGAAGGTGTTGAGCTTGTTCAGGTCGCGGAGCGCTGCCGTAAATGACATCTGACCCTTCCCCGGCGGCTCATCCCGGAACAACTGTTGTTCCGCGATCTGGCCTACCAATGCGTTTTGCCCGATTCTATACTGCTGTCCGCATTCGTGGAGGCGGATTCCGGCATCCGCTCCCGCCGCAAAACGGAAACACAGCCATGCTCAAGGAATATCACTACGACCATCTGGTCCGCTGGCCGCGCGGCGAGCGCGCCGCGGTCTTTTTGACCTTCGATTTCCAGGGCGGCGAGGACGTCAAGCCGGACAAGAACGGCATCTTGAATTACGAGAGCTGGAGCCAGGGCGAATACGGTCCCCACCACGCGATCTACCGGCTGCTGCGGATCCTGAAGGAAGAGAACATCAAGGCGACCTTCCTGACCTGCGGCGCCATCGCGGAGCGTTTTCCGGAAGCCGTCCAGGCGATCCTGGCCCACGGTCATGTGGTCGAAGGCCACGGATACAATCACGAGATCGCGCGCTACCTGCCGCGCGACCAGGAATCCGAGGTCATGAGCAAGGCGATCGCCATGATCGAGAAGCGGACGGGACGCCGCCCCTATGGCTGGCGCTCCTGCACCCAGAGCACCAACACGATCGAGCTCCTGATCGAGCACGGCTTCGTCTATAACACCAACTGCTTCCACGAGGAGCTGCCGTTCCTGTGGGAAAAGGACGGCAAGCTGCTGGTCGAGCTTCCGCGCCAGCCGTTCGGCGACGGCACCTTGTTCGGCCATCGCCACGGCGAATACGGCAACCCGTATCACGGCCTCGAGACCTGGAAGGCCTATTTCGACGAGCTCTATTCGGAGAGCAGCGCCGAGCATCCGAAATACATCCCGTTCACGATGCATCCCTACATCATCGGGCGTCCCGGCCGCACGCTCGCGCTGCGCGGCATCATCCAGCACATGAAGAAGGCCGGCAATCTCTGGTTCCCGACCGGCATCGAGCTGGCCGAATGGTGCCTCGACAACGTGTTCCAGGCGGAATGCCGGAAGCTCCGCGCTGCCGCGGGGTGATGCGGTCGCGGGGGCGACGGGGCAGCGCGTCATCCTAGATGACGCGCTGCTGCCCCCGCCGCGCGAGCGCAGGCATTCTTTTGGCGCAACGCGTCGGGCGCCCCGGTGGGGCGCGAGCTGACGACAACGAGCGACAAACGCCCATGGCCAAAGCATCGATGATGGGCGCCGCGGTTCTGCTTGCGGCACTGCTCGCGGCGAACGCCCCCGTGCGCGCCGAAGCGGTTGCGGATTTCTATCAGGGCAAGACGCTGCGCATGCTGATCGGTTACGGGCCGGGCGGCGGCTACGACATCTATGGCCGGCTTGTCGCCGAGTTCCTGCCGCGGCATCTGCCCGGCCATCCGGCGATCGTCGCGCAGAACATGCCGGGCGCCGGCAGCCTGGTGGCGGCGAAATACATCGCCGAGGTCGCCCCGAAGGACGGCACGGTCTTCGGCAGCCTCGCCCAGACCTTGGCGCTCGACAGCATGACCACCGCCGGCCCCAAGCTCAACGTCGCCGGCATGCCCTATATCGGCCGCGTGGTGACCAACATCGATACCGGCGTCGCGTTGCCGAAGAGCGGCATCAAATCCTTCGAGGACGTTCGCGCCAAGCAGTACAACGTCGGCGCGTCGGGCGGCGGCTCGACCACGGTCCTGTTCCCGACCGCGCTGAAGACCTATGCGGGCGCGAAGTTCAAGCTCGTCCGCGGATATGGCGGCACCACCGACATCCTGCTCGCGATGGAACGCGGCGAGGTCGACATCGTCGGCGCCTACGGGCTTCCCGGAATCCTGGTGAGCCATCCGGATTGGGTGCACGAGGGCCGGGCCACATTCGTTTTTCAGGCGTCGCTGAAGCGCCACCGCCTGTTGCCCGACGTGCCGACGCTGCCCGAGCTTGCGCTGTCCGACGAAGGCCGCGACGTGCTGCGCGCGGCCGCCAGCACCGGCGACATCGGCCGCTCGATCATCACGACGCCCGGCGTGCCGCCGGAACGGCTGCGCGCGTTGCGGACCGCCTTCAACGACATGCTCAAGGATCCGGATTTTCTCGCCGAAACGGATCGGCGGAAGCTGATGATCGAGGGCGCCACCGGCGAGGAGATCGACGACATCGTGCGCGAGACGCTGCGCTTGCCGCCGGCATTGGCGGAAAAGATCGGACAGATGATGCGGTAGGTCGCGCCCTAATCGCCGGGGTCGCCGGTCGCGACATAGGCCCATAACGCGTCGAGATCGTCGGGCTTGAGTACGTCGTCCCAGGGCGGCATGTTGCGCTTGCCGTTCATGACCGAGTCGACGAAACGATTCTTGGCATCGCGCGGAAAAGTGTGCAGGTCGATCGCCCATTGGGGATTGCGCATGCGCGTCCCGTGGCAGGTGGCGCAATTCATCGCGAACAACTGCGCGCCGCGCTGAACCTGCTCGGGCGGGAATTGCGGGCCCTGCGCGGCGGCGCTCGCGCCCGAAAGCGCGAGGCCGATGACCGCGATTGTCGGAACTTTCATGCGGCGTTGCTGGCGCTCGTCATTCCGGCATCAACGCGAAGGTCCACACCGATCCACCGGTCGGCACGCGGTCGGCGACCTTCATAACGCGGTTGAGCACGCCGCCGATGCCCGACAGCACCGTCACGTATTGCCGCCCGTTATGGGTGTAAGTGATCGGCGGCGAGTTGATGCCGGACCCGGTCTTGAATTTCCACAGCTCCTGGCCCGTCGCCTGATCCAGCGCGATGAACTCTCCGTTCACCCGCCCCGTGAACAGCAGTCCGCCGTCGGTCGCCAGCATGCCGGCGGACAGCACCGTGTTGGTGACCGGCACCTTCCATTCCGTCTTGCCGGTCAGCGGATTGAAGGCCATGTGGTAGCCCCACGGTTCCCCGGCCGGCGGGAAGGGGAAGCTGGTCTCGATGCCGGTCGAGCCCTGGCCGAGCACGAAGTTGACCTTGGTGTATTTCAAGATCCGGGAGATTTCCCAGGCATTCACATAGACCAGCCCGGTCTTCGGGCTGAACGCCATCAGCGACGCATTGGTGCCGCGCGACGGCCAGATCTCGACGGTCTCACCCTTGAACGCGCGCTCGTAGATGTCGGTCAGCACCGGACGGCCGGTCTTCAGATCGATGTGGCTCGCCCAGTTCACCTTGACGAAGGGATGCGCCGCGATCGGCTTGCCGTTGGTGCGGTCGATCACATACATGAAGCCGTTCTTGTTGGCGTTGAGCAGCACCTTGCGGACCTGGCCGTCGATGCGCAGATCGGCCAGCACCGGCTCCGCCGTGCCGTCGAAATCGTAGCTCTCGTTCGGAATATACTGATAGTGCCACACCAGCTCGCCGGTCTTCGGCCGGATGGCGATCACGCTCGCGGTGTAGAGACTGTCGGCGCCGCCGCGATAGCTCGGATTGTACGGCTCCGCATTGCCGGTGCCCCAATAGACCAGGTCGAGCTCGGGGTCGTAGGCGCCGTTCTGCCAGGTCGAGCCGCCGCCGTATTTCCAGGCGTCGGGCATGTCCTTGGGCCAGGTCTCCGAGCCGGGCTCGCCCGGCGCGGGAATAGTGTAGCGGCGCCACAGCTGCTGGCCGGTCTCCGGATCCCAGCCGGTGAGGAAGCCGCGCGTGGTGCGGTCGCCGCCCGCCATGCCCGTGATCACCA
>Ga0137415_10004452_pt1 | contig 13874 bp, 14 predicted proteins | sample CZODoug3_1_1_16f_FD_183082 | JGI IMG/M metagenome (GOLD analysis project Ga0137415, IMG submission 183082) | Vadose zone soil fungal communities from Angelo Coast Range Reserve, California, USA - CZODoug3_1_1_16fungal (Hybrid Assembly) | ecosystem: Environmental > Terrestrial > Soil > Vadose... | reverse complement strand
CGGCGTAGGCCGACGACGCGCGGTTCTGCTCGGCGCTGTACCAGAACCAGCCGACGCCCCCGAGGGCGAGCACGACGACGACACCGACGGCGCCGACGACGAGCGTGCGACGGGGCAGCTCGATCATCGCACCCGCAGCCCTTTCCGGTACTGGCGCCCGCACGAGCCGCAGCGGTGCCAGCCACGCGAGGCTCGACGCACGATGTGTCCGCAGTGGGGACAACGCTGGTAGATGCGCAAGCCCCAGACGATGAGGCCGACACCCACGGCGATCGCTATTCCGACCACCAGCGGTGGGGCGGAGAGGACGGCCTCCACGACAAGCATGCTAGGCAGCGGGTGTGGCGGGTGTCAAGGATCGCGCCGCCAGGGCCCCCGCTAAAATTGGAGGAACACGGCCCCGTTCTCCACGACGACCGGAAAACATGCGACCCGGAGGGCGGGGTTGTTCACGTTGGCGCCCGTCGTCACGTCCCAGCGCCAGGCGTGCCACGGGCACGTGACGACCGTACCGTCCAGATCCCCCTCACCCAGCGGTCCGCCGCGGTGGGCGCAGGTGTTGTCGATCGCATAGAAGGCGCCGGCCACGTTGAACAGCGCGAACGTCCTGCCCTCCGCCTCCACGATCCGGGCCTGCCCGGCCTCCACCTCGCCCACCGTCGCGACCTTGACCCGTCGCCCTCCACCCATCGGCGTCTCCTCCTCGATCAGCGCCCGAGCCGCGCGACCTCCCGCCACCGGAAGCAGTCGGTCGTATGGTCGTTCACGAGCCCCACGGCCTGCATGAAAGCGTAGCAGATCGTCGGCCCGACGAATGCGAACCCTCTCGCTTTGAGATCACGGCTCAGTGCCCGCGCCGTCTCCGTCTCGGCGGGCACCTGGCGTCGCGTGCGCCACGCGTTCCGCACCGGCGTCCCGCCGACGAACCGCCACACGTAGGCGTCGAAGCTCCCGTCCGCGTGCCTGACGTCGAGGAGGGCCCGCGCGTTCCTGACCGTAGCGAGAATCTTCGCCCGGTTTCTGACGATGCCGGCGTCGCCGAGCAGGCGCCGAACGTCCGCGGCGCCGTACCCCGCGATCTTTCGGAAGTCGAAGCGGTCGAAGGCGCGGCGATACGCCGCGCGCTTGCGCAGGATCGTCGACCAGGAGAGGCCCGCCTGCGCGCCTTCGAGCACGAGGAACTCGAAGAGGCGGCGATCGTCGTGCAGCGGGACGCCCCATTCCGCGTCGTGGTAGCGGACCATCGCCGCATCGTCACCCGCCCAGCCGCAGCGACGTCTCAGCGGGTGTCCACCGTCCGGCCGCGCATCCGGTCGATGATCGCGTCCACGTCGTAGACGCACCCCCCCCAGGTGCCGCCGCCCGCCTGCTGGAGCGCCGCCCAGAGCCGCGTGTCCTCGGGCAGGTCGGGATCGGGTCCCAGATCCGGGCGCGGCGGCCGCGTGGCGAGGACGCGCGTGCCCTGCTCGGCGCCGAAGCGCGTCTCACCGTGGCCGACCAGGTCCACACTGCCCTCGAGACGGTTGCGGTCGACGGTGATCTGGATGAGGTCGCCGTCCAGCACCTTACCGATCGGTCCGCCCGCGAGCGCCTCAGGTCCGACGTGACCGATGCACGCCCCCGTGGAGACGCCGGAGAAGCGCGCGTCGGTGATGACGGCGACGTGCTTGCCCCACGAGAGGTGCTTGAGCGCGGCGGTGATCTGGTAGATCTCCTCCATCCCCGCGCCCAGCGGCCCCCGGCAGGCGAGCACGAGCACGTCGCCAGCCTTGAGACCGTCCGGTCCCTGGCTCTTGATCGCCGCGATCGCCGCGCGCTCGCGCACGAACACGCGCGCCGGCCCGACCTTGCGGTAGACGCCGTCGGGGTCAACGACCGAGGGATCGATCGCCGTGCTCTTGATCACCGACCCCTCCGGTGCCAGGTTCCCACGCGGGAACGTCACGGTGCTCGTGAGACCGCGCTGGCGCGCGCGGTCGGGATCCATGATGACGTCGTCGGGATCGACGCCGTCGCGCCGGAGCCGCTCGCGCAGCGCGCGCCGCCGCTCCGACCCCTCCCACCAGTCGAGCAGCCGTCCGAGCCGCTCCCCCGCGACCGTGAGGCAGTCCTCGTCGAGCAGCCGGAGACGGCGCAGGTGCAGCATCACCTCGGGAACACCGCCGGCGAGGAACACGCGCACCGTCGGATGGCCGACCGGGCCGTTGGGCAGGACGTCCACGATGCGCGGGATCCGCCGGTTGACGGCGACCCAGTCGTCCACGGTCGGGCGTCGCAGACCGGCCGCGTGGGCGATCGCCGGAACGTGCAGCAGCAGGTTCGTCGAGCCGCCGCAGGCGGCGTGCACCACCATCGCGTTCCTGACCGCCGCGTCCGTCACGATCGCGCGCATGGTGAGGCCGCGCGCCTCGAGGCTCACGAGCGCACGCGCCGAGCGGCGCGCCATGTCGGTCCAGATCGGCTGGCCGGAGGGCGCGAGCGCGCTGTGCGGCAGCGTGAGGCCCAGGGCCTCGCCGATCACCTGCGAGGTCGCCGCCGTGCCGAGGAACTGGCAGCCGCCGCCCGGCGAGCCGCAAGCGCGGCAGCCGAGCTCCGCAGCCTGGTCGAGCGTCAGCTCGCCGTGGGCGAAGCGCGCGCCGATCGACTGGACCTTGCCCGCGTCCTCTCCGTGCTCCGGCGGAAGCGTCACGCCGCCCGGCACCAGCACGCACGGCAGGTCACGCAGCGCCGCGAGCGCCATCATCATCGCCGGCAGACCCTTGTCGCACGTGGCGACGCCGAGCACGCCCTTACGCGTCGGCAGTGATCGGGCGAGGCGCCGGAAGATCTGGGCCGCGTCGTTCCGGTACGCGAGGCTGTCCATCATACCGACCGTTCCCTGCGTGCGTCCGTCGCACGGGTCCGAACAAAAGCCGGCGAACGGCAGGCAGCCGAGCGAGCCGAACTCCTCGGCGGCCGCCTGCATCAGCAGCCCGATCTCCCAATGGCCCGTGTGGTAGCCGAGGGCGATCGGCCGTCCGTCGGGCGCGCGCATGCCGCCCAGCGTCGAGAGCATCAAGAACTGCGGCCGGCCGAGCTCACGCGGGTCCCAGCCCATACCGGCGTTCTGCGTGAGGCCGAAGATGTCGCCGCTCGGCCGCTCCAGGAGCATCTCCGCGGTGAGCGGCAGGCGCCCGGTGGGCCCCGGCGCGGACGTCCGGATGTCCCAGACGGCGTGCTCCGACCCGACGATCGCCTCAAACTCCATGGCCGTCGTCCACGATCGTGTAGCGATCCATGCCGGAGGGCACCTCCACGAGCTCGAAGCGTATATTCGGCAGGAGCTCGCCATGGCGATTCACGCGTCCATCCTACCGCACGCGGCGCACGGGCTGCGGCCCCTCCTCGTGCCGCTCCTCCTTCTGGCACTGACCGGAAGCCCAGAGGCGATCGGGCCCACCGTCATCACGAGTGTGGACGACCTCATCGACGCGCCGCGCACGCTCTTCGGCAAGACGCGTGACCAGGTCGAGCGCACGCTCGGGCCACCACTCGCCGTGCGACGGCAGGCGGTGCCCGGCCTCCTCGACCCGGAAGCCGTCGAGACCGTCCGCGAGCTCGCCTATCCGGGCGCCCGCATCGGCGTGTCGGGGTCCGCTGCACTGCGGCGCGTCGAGATCACGACGCCGGCGTACGGCCTGCCTCATGGCCTTGGCATCGGCGCAACGCGGCGGCACGTCGAAGAGACGCTCGGTGAACCTCAGGAGCTGACCGAGGGACGCTACCTCTATCTCTACTCCGACGGCTACCCGGACACGGTCGAGGTCTACTTCCGTGATCATCGCGTCTACCGCATCGAGTGGAACTACTGGACAGAGTGATACGTACACGCTACCAGTCTGGCGTGTGTGTGCCGAGCGGCACCGGCGGACGTGCCCAGCGGGCGGGCGTCTCCGAGAGCTTCGCCGCCGGAGCAACGTGCCTCAGCAGGCCGAACGACGCCTCCGTCGTCTGGAGGTACTCGTCCACGTCTTCCACGGTGGGATCTGGAACGTCCTGACCGTCCACCCGGCCGAGCCGATCGATCCACCGTCCGGTCTGCGCGAGCGACACGCGCACCTGGTAGCTCCCCCCTTCCCGTGCCCGCCGGGCGAGCGCGACCATGGTCCCGAAGGCCGCGAGGTATCCGGTTGCGTGGTCGAGCGCCTGCGCCGGCAGGGGCTTCGGCCGTTCCAGTCCCGCCGCCACACCGCCTTCATGAGCCATGCCGCTCACGGACTGCACGATGCTGTCGAACCCTCGGCGCTCCCGCCAAGGCCCGACGTGGCCATAGGCGCTCAGCGTGACGTAGACGAGACCCGGCCGGACTCGCGCCAGCTCCTCCGCCGAGAAGCCGCGCGACGCCAGGGCGCCGGGACGGTACGACTGGCAGACCACGTCCGCCTGCTTCACCAGGGCCCTCAGGCGCTCGGCGTGATCCGTGCGACGCAGGTCCAGCCGGGTGGAGCGCTTGCCGTGGCCGGTGTCGATGACGAGTCGCTCGATGCTCGCCAGGTGCTCGGCGGTGACGAGCAGGACGTCGGCTCCGTGCTCGGCGAGTGTCCGGCCGCAGACGGGTCCGGCGATGACCCGCGTCAGGTCGAGGACCCGCGCCCCGGCCAGCGGGCGGTCCCCGGCCCCGCATGGCTCGGGGGGTGAGTCGCCGATCCTCTCGATCTCGAAGAGCGGCAGCCGGGCGACCGCCGAGGCCTGGGGATGCCGCTGCCATTCGTCCGGAGCCCGCGCCATTCCGGCGCAGAGGCCTGCCCCCGCGAGCGCCTCCTCGAGCTCCGCCGCCTTCCACCCGCCGACGGCGGCTGCGACCGCCTCACGCCTTTCCTCGGAGGCGAGCACGCGGAGGGTTCCCGCGCGATGATGGGGCAAGTTGCAGTGGAGCAGGATGAAGCGTCCGTCGCCCGCGCGATGGAAGCCGGAGACCGGATGCCAGGTATCCGGCGGCAGCTTCCCGTCCACGCGGAGGTAGCGCTCACTGCGGAAGGCGGTCGCCGCCGCCCGCGCGTCGACCGCGACCCGCTGGCGCCGTCCGGTGCGAAGGCGCCACACCTCGGCGGCGGCGAGTCCGGCGGCGGCGATGCTCGCCGTGGCCGCGGTCGCGATCTTGAAATTCCCGGGCAGCACTGGATCGCCGCCCGTCAGCGTCACCTGCGCGAGCGCCGCCGGGTCCTCGCCGGCCGAGCGCCAGAGCTCGGCGAGCACGGCGGCAGCGTCAGTCACGCGCCACCACGTGCACCTTCACGTCGGTCGCGGCCGCGACCGTGCGGTAGAGGGGTCAACGACCGCGATAGGTCTCGACCAGCTCGGCCGCCTGCGTCGCGCTGACGCCGGCCAGCTCGAACGTCATGGTCATCCCGGCGAATCGGGTCGGCTCGGCCGCCGTCCGGACGCCGTCGATCGTCACATCGATCCGCTTGAGCGGGATACCGGTCTCCTCGGCGTGCATCTCGATCAGCGTGACGCCGCAGGATGAGATGCCGGCGAGGAAGGCCTCGCTGTTCGTCAAAGCGTCGGGCTGCGGCCGGGACGAAGAGTCGAGCGCGAGATGCGCGCTTCGCGCGACGCTCTGAGCCCGACCGATCACGCCGCTGCTCGACGACCTGACACGCTCGATCTTGTCCTTGCTCACGGTGGTCCTCCTTCAGAGCAGGTAGCGCCGCAGCTGGTGGGCGGCGGTGAGATAACGGCCGGCGGCGAGCCGCACGAACAGGAGCGAGGCCATGGCGGTGCCGGCCGCGAGCATGAACATGACCACGATCTGGTACCCGATCGCCACGAGGGGCGAGGAGCCCGCGAGGATCTGTCCCGTCATCATGCCCGGCAACTGCACCACCCCCACGGTCATCATACCGTTCACCGTCGGGATCATCGCGGCCCGGAGCGCCGCGCGCACGAGCGGCTGCACCGCCTCGCGCCCGGAGAAGCCGAGGGCGAGCATCGTCTCGACCTCGGGCGCGCGGCTTCGGAGGTCGCCCTGCAGGCGGTCGCCCGCGAGGGAGGCGCTGGTCATCGCGTTCCCGAGGATCATCCCGGCGATCGGGATCACGTACTGGGGCTCGTACCATGGGCGCACCCGGACGACAACGCCGATCACGTAGGCGAGCGTCACCGCCGTCGACACCGTGAGGGCCAGCGCCGCGATCTGGTGCCCACCGGGGATCGGCTTCGTGAGCCGCGACACGGCCGCCTGCGTCGCGATCGCCGTCATCACGGCCACGACGAGGACGACCAGATACCAGCGCGCCGCCGAGAACACCGCGGCGAGGATGAGACCGACCAGGTAGAGCTGGACGATCGTGCGGACGGAGCCCACGAGGAGGTCGCGCTCGAGCCCCAGGCCCTGGCGCAGCGAGACCAGCACGACCACTCCGACCAGCAGCAGCGCCAGGCCGAGCTGCCAGACCGACAGATCGATCACGCTCGGCGCTGAGGTCATGGCTGGCCGCTCACGGCGTGCGGGGACTCCCCTGCCAGGAACGCCTGAAGCCGCGCGTCGCCGATCGCGGGCGCGTCGCCATCCAGACGCTCGTAGGCCTCGACCCGTCCGCGGACCAGGAACACGAGCGAGCCGCCCAGCCGTCGGACGAGCTCCGGCTGGTGCGTCACCGCGACGATGCTGAGACGGCGCGCTCCCCGCGCGCGAGATATCGTCTCGACGACCAGCGCCGCGTTCGGCGGATCCAGCGCGGACGTCGGCTCGTCGAGCAACAGGGCCTGCGGGTCGCGCAGGAGCGCGCGCGCGATCGTCACCCGCTGCTTCTCGCCGCCCGAGAGCGTGGCGGCGTCCCGGTCGAGGAAGTCCGGCTCGAGCCCCACCTCGATGAGGCCCTCCTTCAGGCGCGCCTCGGAGAAATCGCCCGGCGTGCCGGCGGGCCGGAGACAGAGGTTGTCGCGCACGGTCCCCTCGAAGAGCACGGGCGTCTGCATGACGAGCGCGGCCTGGCGGCGGAGCTCGCGGGGATCGAGCGATCGGACGTCGCGGCCGTCGAAGCGCACCGTGCCGGCCGTCGGTTCCTCGAGCCGGTTCAGGCATCGGAGCAGCGTGGACTTGCCCGAGCCCGACGGTCCGACGAGCGTGAGGGCGCCCCCCCGCGCCACCTCCAGGGACACGTCGGTGAGGACCGGAACGGCTGGCCGCCCGCGGTTCCCCGGATACGCGAGCGTCAGGTGCTCGACCGCGAAGATCGGACCGCTCACCTCACCGCCTCGGCCCGCTGGAGGAGTGGCTTCCCGCAGCTCGCGCAGGCCGCGGGGCGCGCGGTGCCGCGCTCGGGACAGACCTTCGTCCGGGACGGGACCTCGTGCCGACAGCGAGGGCGATTCATGCGGCGGCGGCGTCACCCTAGCATCGCCCTATGCGGTTGACAAGGCGGGAGGCCGCAGGCAGAGTGCGGGCACGCTGATGCGCTACGAGATGATCTCGGCCGACTGCCACATCGATCTCTGCTGGCTGCCGCCCGATCTCTTCACCGCCAACGCCTCGACGGCCCTGCGCGACCGCATGCCGTACGTGAGCGACGGCCCGAAGGGGCCGGTGTGGGTCACCAAGCAGGGCGCCAATCTGGGGCTCGTGAACGGCATGGGCTCGGCGGGGCGCGAGTACATCCCGGGCCAGATCCACCGCTCCGATCGCATGGCCTCGACGGGACTCTACGAGGACGGCAAGCGCGGCGTCCGGCGCCTGACCGATCCCGAGTTGCGGCTCCGGGACCAGGAGCGCGACGGCGTTCAGGCCGAGGTCCTCTACGGGGTTCTCGGCACGACCCGGCGGCTCGCCGACCACGAGGCCGCGGCCGAGGTCATGCGCATCTACAACGAGTGGCTGGCCGACTTCTGCGCGATCCAGCCCGACCGGTACGCGGGGCTCGCGTCCATCCCCAACCAGCCCGTGGAGGCATCGATCGAAGAGGTGAAGCGGGTTCTCAAGCGCGGCGGCGTCCGCGGCCTCGACGTCGCCAATTCCACCGACATGCCGCCGCTCTGGGATCCCCTGTGGACTCCGCTCTGGGACGTCATCCATGAAGCGCGCCTGCCTCTCCATTTCCACACCGTCGGGAGCCCGATGCCCGACCTGACGAAGCTGCCGCCGCTCCTCGCGCTGGTCACGCGCGCCGTCCACATCACGGGCTTCCAGATCCACATGGCGAACATCCTCATGTCGCTCATCTACGGCGGCGTCCTCGAGCGCTACCCGGACATGAAGGTCGTCATCGGCGAGAGCGGTATCGGCTGGATCCCGTACATCCTCGACCGGATGGACGCGGAATGGGAGGACCAGTTCAGGGGGCTCGGTCTCCGTCTCCCGCCGAGCGAGTACTGGCGCCGCCAGTGCAAGGCGACGTACCAGACGGACCGCATCGGCGTCAAGCTCCTCGACGACATCGGTGTGGACAACGTCATGTGGGGCTCGGACTTCCCGCATCCCGACGGCGTGTGGCCCGATTCCCGCGAGGTCATCCAGCGGGAGCTGGGGCACCTACCCGCCGACGTCCGACGGAAGATCGTCTGCGAGAACGCGGGCAGGTTCTACGGATTCATCCGCTGAATTGAGGGACGGCCGCCGCGCGTCCTGGCTGGGCTTCGAGCCCGTCGCGGCCCGCGTCGCGTGGACGCTCTCGGTGATCGGCGCGCTTCTCGCGCTCCTCTACGCCCTCCGGAACGTGCTCCTGCTGCTCGCGTTCTCGGTCTTCTTCGCGTACCTCCTGTACCCGCTCGTGCAGGCCGCCCAGCGCAGCGTGCCCGGCCTGCGATCCCGGGCGCGCGCCATCGCGGCCGTCTACCTGGTGCTGCTCGGCGCCGTCTTCGCCATCGGCGTCGCCCTCGGCCCACGTCTCACGGCCGAGGTTCGCGCGCTGGCCGAGCGATTGCCGCGGATCTCGCAACAGTGGGGCGACGGCCTGAGCCTCGGCAAGGCGCTGGGGGGCCTCGGGTGGCAGGAGCAGACCGTCCGCCAGATCGAGGCCGTGATCCAGAGCCACGCGGGGGAGATCCTCGGCTACAGTCAGACCGTCGCGGCGACCGTCCTCAGGTGGCTCGTCGGCACCTGGGTGATCGTCCTGGTCCCGATCTTCGCGTTCTTCATCCTCAAGGACGCGGAAGCATTCGTCGCGGCCATCACCGGGCTCTTCGAAGAGCCCCGGTACCGGCAGCGCTGGCTCCGGATCAGTGAGGATCTTCATCACCTGCTCGGCGGGTACATGCGCGCGCTCGTCTTGCTGTCGCTGATCACCTTCGCCGTGTGGTCCCTGGTCTTTCTGGTGGCCGGTCTGCCCTACCCCGTCATGCTCGCGGCCCTCGGCGGCGCGCTCGAGGTGCTCCCGCTCATCGGCCCGCTCGTCGCCGGCATCATCGTCGTGAGCGTCGCGGCGTTCACGGGTTACGGCCACGTGGTCCTGCTCGTCCTGTTCCTCATCGCATGGCGACTCGTCCAGGACTACGTGTCGAACCCTCTGGTGATGGGCCGGGGCATCGAGATCCACCCGGCGCTCGTCATCTTCGGCGTGATCGCGGGCGGGGAGATCGCGGGTCCGGCCGGCATGTTTCTCTCCGTGCCGGTGATGGCCATCCTACGGATCCTCTGCCGCCATGCGCGGGAGGCCCGTCAGCCTGTGAGAGGACGAGGGGACGACGTCCGCCGGCACTGACTCAGCGCGCGCCACCGGCCCCGCGCCACGCGTCGATGACTGACCAGACTGAGAGGGCGAGCAGGGCGCCGAGAAGAGCAAGCAGCTCCGCTCCGGGTCGAGCCAGCTCCAGGGGATCGGCCGGCGCGGCGCGCCCGACGAGCCAGCACAGGACGACACCCGCTGCCAGGAAGACGAGCGCCTTCACGGGCTGGCGATTGTAGAGCTGCCCGAGGCCCGGGAAGACTCCCGACAGGATGAGCGCGATGGTCTTCCGGCGGCGCAGGTCGGTCATTCGATCCTCTGGCTCCGCACAGGCGGGGCCGAGCGTAGCCGGAGCGTTCCCGAAAGGCAAATCGCGCTACACTGCGCCACGCTGGAGGTGCCCCGATGCGGGTACTGGTGACGGGCGCGGCGAGCGGGATCGGACGGGCGACCTGTCTCCGCCTGGCGCGCGACGCCGGAGCGCGCGGCGGCGGGGCCAAGGTCGCGGCGGTGGACCTCGCCCCTTCACCCGAGCTCGCGCGTCTCGTCGACGAGCTGCGCAAGCTCGGCGCGGAAGCGCTGCCGCTGCACGCCGACATGGGTAGCGTCGATGCGCCGGCGCGCGTCGTCGGCGAGGCGGTCGCACGGCTCGGCGGCCTCGACGGGCTCGTCAGCAACGCCGGAATCAACCGGCCGGCGCCGCTCGTGGAGTACACGGTGGACGACTGGGACCGCGTCTTCGCGGTGAACACCCGCGCGACGTGGCTCCTGGCGAAGGCGGCCTACCCGGCCCTCAGGGCTTCGCGCGGGGCCATCGTGGCCGTCGGATCCATGTCCGGCAGCCATCCGCACGCAAACCTCGGCGCCTACGGGCCGAGCAAGGCGGCCGTCATCATGCTGGTGCGGGTGCTGGCGCAGGAGTTCGGGCGAGACGGCATCCGGGTCAACGCGCTGTCACCCGGCATGGTGCGCACGGGCATGACCGCCGAGGTCTACGCCGACCTCGCGGTCGCCGCCGAGCGGGATGCGCTCGTCCCGCTCGGGCGCGTCGCCACGCCGGAGGACATGGCCGACGTCATCGCGTTCCTGCTCGGCCCGGACGCACGCTACGTCAACGGCCACGATCTGGTCGTCGACGGCGGCGTGGCCGGCAACTTCCTGGGTCGCCTGCCGGGTATCTCGCGGATCACGCGGAGCTGACCGGGCCGATGCACTTCGGGATCTTCATCGAGGAGATGCGCCACGGGCTCAGCCAAGCCTCGGCCTTTCAGGAAGCGTTCGAGCTGGTGGACACGGCCGACGCGTGGGGAGTCGACTGTGTATGGCTCGGGCAAATCCACTTCAATCCGGCGCGCTCGGTGATCTCCGCGTCGCTCCTCGTCGCCAGCGCCATCGCCACCCGGACCAAGCGCCTGCGGGTGGGCACGGCGATTCAGATCCTTCCGCTGAACCATCCCCTGCGCATCGCCGAAGAGGTTGCGACCGTGGATCAGATCAGCCACGGTCGGTTCGAGTTCGGGATCGGTCGCAGCGGGGCGCCTCGCGCCTACGAGGTGTTCGGAGTTCCTTACGCTGAGAGCCAGGCACGCTTTCGCGAAGCCCTCGAGATCATCCGGGAGGCCTGGAAAGGGGAACCCTTCAGCTACACGGGCGAGTTCTTTCGGGTCGAAAACGCGACGGTCTCGCCCCGTCCGTACCAGAACCCGCATCCGCCCATCCGGATGGCCGCCACCACCGAGGAGACCTTTCCGATGGTCGGTCGGCTCGGGCTGCCGGTCTTCGTCGGGCTGCGTATCGCGGACATCCCCGAGTTGCGGGAGCAGGTGCGGACGTACCGACAAGCGTGGCGGGAGGCGGGTCATCCCGGCGAGGCCACCGTCTATCTGCGCATCCCGATCTACGCCGGGGCGACGGACAAGGCGGCCCTGGAGGAGCCACGCGAGAGCATCACGTACTATTTCGCTCGCCAGGCCGAGCTCGCTCGGTCGGGGGTCGGCCGCGCCGGCACTGGACCCGCCGACCGACGCCAGGCCCAGGCCGACCGTATGGCCGCTCTCACGTACGAGGAGATCCTCGGCAAGAAGGTCGCATTCGGCAGCGCCGCCGGCCTGATCGATCGCCTCACGCAGCTCCGCGAAGAGCTGGGCTTGAGCGGTATCGTGGCCGAGCTGAACCCCGGCGGGCTCATTCCCGCCGAGCTGGAACGACAGAGCCTGCAGATCCTCACCCATCAGGTGATGCCCGCGTTCAAGTAGGAGGGTCGGAATGAGCACGAAGATCCTGTTCGTCGGCGCTGGAGCCATCGGCAGCTACCTCGGCGCGTTCTTGTCGCGCGCGGGCCACGACGTGACGCTGGTCGACCCCTGGGCGGAACAGGTCGAGACCATCCGTCAACGCGGCATCTCGGTGACCGGACCGCACGAGCCCTTCGAGGCTCGCCCCGCGGCCGTGCACCTCAACGAGGCGGCCCGCCTGCCGCGCGACTACGGCATCGCATTCGTCGCGATGAAGGTCTACGACACGGCGTGGGCGACTCAGCTCGCCCTCCGGCATCTGGCGCCGGAGGGGTACGTCGTCGCGGCCGAGAACTGCTGGCCCGATCCGGTGGTGGCGTCCGTGGTCGGGGCCTCGCGCGCCGTCGGCCTGGTCATGTCGAAGATCGGTGTCGCGCTGTGGAAGCCCGGTCAGGTGGAGCGCGGCATCGAAAAGGGCCAGACCAAGGGCCACGACGTCTTCCGCGCCGGCGAGCACGACGGGCGGATCACCCCGCGCGTGACCGAGCTGGCGGAATTGCTTTCGGTGATCGACGGGGCCCTGGCCACGGACAACCTCTGGGGCGAGCGCTGGGCCAAGCTCTGTGCCAACGCGATGGGCAACCCCGTCCAGGCGATGTCCGGACTCGGCTCGCTCGAGATCGCGTCGAGCGAGGTCGGCCGCACGATCACGATCCATCTGGCGGCGGAGTCCGCGCGTGTCGGACTGGCGCTCGGCCACCGCGTGCCCAAGTTCAACGGCGCCGCGGCCGAGCAGTGGGCGGACGCCGCCCGACGCGAGACGTATGAGGCGCTCGACCGGATGCTCACGCCCGCCGCCGCGACGCGCCGCAACTGGCGGGCGTCGATGGCGCAGGACGTGGCCAAAGGTCGGCCGACCGAGATCGACTATATGAACGGTCACGTGGTCGCTCAGGGTCGCCAAAAAGGCGTGCCGACGGCGGTTTCGGCAGCCACGGTTGAGGTCATGCACGAGGTCGAGAAGGGAGCGCGCCAGCCCGAGCCGAAGAACATCGAGCTGGTGCTGCGCCGCGCCGGCCTCTAGCCGACGCGCGGGAGGCGCATGGTGCGGCGGCTCGCCAGAGCATTGAGCGGGGAGCGCCGTGACCGTGCTAGTTTTGACACGCCGCCGGCCCGCGAGGGCGACCGCCGGCGTGCCGGGCGCACGAGACTCGATGAACCGGGGGGACGACATGCGCTACACGAGGATCTCCGCCGACTGTCACATCGATCTTCCCATGCTGCCGCCAGACCTCTTCACTGCGAACGCCCCCGGCCCGCTGAAGGACCGCATGCCCTATGTCACCGACGGGCCCGACGGCCCCTACTGGACCGCGAAGAACGGCACCTCGTTCGGGCTCGCCTGCGGCGTCGGGCCGTCCGGACAGAAGCACGTGCCGGGGCAGAACTATCGGGTCGACGTCATGGCGTCGACCGGCCTCTACGAGGATGGTAAGAAGGGCATCCTGAGGCCGACGGACCCCGCCCTCCGAGCCAAGGACATGGATCGCGACGGCGTCCAGGCCGAAGTGATCTTCGGGATCCTGGGGGCGGCCACCCGGCTCGGCGACCATGAGGCGGCCACCGAGATGTTCCGCATCTATAATGACTGGCTCGTCGACTTCTGCCGCCACGACCCCGACCGTTACATCGGGCTCGCGTGCCTCCCCTACGGCGACATCGACGCCGCCGTCCGGGAGATCCAGCGTGTGGCGAAGCTCGGGCTCCGCGGCATGGAGCTGTCGTGCTCGTGGGACATGGAGCCCATGTGGCATCCGATATGGGAGCCGCTCTGGCAGGCCGTGAACGACGTGAACCTCCCGCTGCACTTCCACACCTTCCCGTCGCTACCGCCCGGCAAGATCGACGAGCAGAAGGGGCTGATCCGTCGGGCTGCCTTCTTCACGGCGGTCTCGAGCTTCCAGCTGAACCTGGTCAATATCCTGTCGGCCGTCATCGG
>Ga0137415_10004451_pt1 | contig 13875 bp, 11 predicted proteins | sample CZODoug3_1_1_16f_FD_183082 | JGI IMG/M metagenome (GOLD analysis project Ga0137415, IMG submission 183082) | Vadose zone soil fungal communities from Angelo Coast Range Reserve, California, USA - CZODoug3_1_1_16fungal (Hybrid Assembly) | ecosystem: Environmental > Terrestrial > Soil > Vadose... | reverse complement strand
GTGCCTTCTGCCGAACCGCTGAGTGCTCTGGTGAGCGATTCCGGGTAGAACAACGGGATCCGAAGGGGCTATACGTGCGCGCGCGGCGCGGAGAGATCCAAGGCTTCACCGGAATCGACGACCCGTATGAGGCCCCGACACGACCGGACCTTGAGCTAGCGACGACTGAATGCACGCCCGACGAGAACGCGCGGACGACGCTCGGCTACCTCGAGCGGCGCGGCCTCCTCACCCAAATCCACCGGAGCTAGTTTGACCGTGAGGTTCAGGTGAGCACGCGCTGGGCTCACTGGAGGAAACCGTAGAGCCGGCCCGCGTTCTCGCACACGACCTTGTGGCGGACGCCGGCGGTCATGTGACCGAGCTCGCGCTGAATGAACTCGCGCGAGTCGGGCCAGACGCCGTCGGGTCGATGACGATCGGCCGGTCGAGCGTGAAACGCTCCATCACGCGGTGACTCGTCATGTACGGGGCCGTCACGGTCGTGACTAGAGGCTAGCCTCCCGGCACTACGCGCAGCCCGAGCGAGGCGTCCCCGGCGCCCTCCGCGGTACGAGGGTGCACGCGAAGGTCGCGGGCTGCTTCCGGTGTTGCTCGAGCAGAGCCGAGAGCCGCGCGAGCGTCCGGTCGCGCCGGGCGAGACCGATGCCGTAGATTGCGAGGTCGTTGATGAGCCTCGTGTAGAAGACGTGCTCCATGTCGCCGCCACTACCGACGCAAGGCGACGGCTTCTGCGCCCGCCGGAGAAGCGGGCCGAAGGCGGCCATGTACTCGGCGAGCACCGGCTCGTTCCGCAGGTCGCGGGGCACTTCGGGGAAGCGGGCGAGGAACTCGTCCACCGTCATCTCCGCGCTCACGGACCGGGTCTGCGCCTCGAGACCGGGTGGGCGGCGGATCTGCATGCGGGCGCCCTGCCGAGGCTGATCTCCCACGGATTCTCCTATCCGCGCTGGATCCGGTCCTCGGGGACCTCCACGCGCTTGACACCCTTGAAGCTGAAGAGCAGCTCGACGAGATACACGGAGGGCTCGGCGGATACCTGCTTCACGACGGTACCGAGCGCTTCCTGTACGTTCTGACTGAAGGCCACGCCCTTGATCGTCAGGCCGCTCAGGTTGACTTTGACCCGCTGGTTGGCCTCGAACACCTCCTGAGTATCGCCCATCTGGGTGCCATCGGCGAGCTTCCTCCGCCGGCCGTGCCGCTTCAGGGTTGCGTCTGGACGGTTTGCAAGTAGATGAATATGCGTCGCAGCATCTCGTCGCTGAGGACACCTCTCCAGACGGGCATGCCCTTTTCGAGGCGCCCCTTGCTGATCGTCTCGTCGAACACGGCGGGCGCTCGTGGCCCGTATCGGAGCGTGAGCCGGCGCAGGTCGAGCGGTCGCTCTCCCTGGATCGCGTTTGGCCCGTGGCAGTGAGCACAATACTGGTTGAACAGGCCCCGGCCGTCCACGATAGCGCTGGCCGGAACCTCCGACGGGCTCCCGGTCGGCGCCGCCGTCTCCTGGGCCGCGGGGCCCGCGGCCCAGGCGAGACAGCAACCGGCGGCTACGAGCGCCGCGACGCCAGAAGAACGGCGGAGCCCGGTCAGTTACCCAGCTCGAACACCACGACGACGCCGCCCTCAGGACTCGCGTCGATGACCTTCTGACCGATTTTCCCCAGGAACGACGGCGGCCCCTTCACACGGCCCGCCACGACGGCCAGGTACTGCTTGCCGTCGACGGCGTAGGTCATCGGGCTTTGCAGGATCCCGGTGCCGACGTTGAACTTCCACAGGACGTTACCGGTCTTTGCGTCGACGCCCTTGACGACACCGTGGGTGTTGCCGTAGAAGACGAGGCCGCCCGCTGTGGACATCGCGCCGCCGAGGAACGGCAGATCCTCCTTGATGCCCCAGGCTGCCGTCTGCTTCACGGGATCCCAGGCCTTCAGCTCCGAGAGGTGCCCACCCGTGCCGGCCTTATCGAGGTCGAACTCGGAGGCCAGGTAGAACTTGCCCGGCGAGTAGTCCTCCGCCTTGCCCGCGATGTCCATGCACAGGTTGAAGGAGGGGATGTACACCAGGCCGGTCTGGCGACTGTAAGACATCGGCTCCCAGTTCTTGCCGCCGAAGAGGTTCGGACACACGTTCCTCGCCCATCGGTTGAGCCGGGGCCGCTTTTCCTGGTCCTCGATCGGGCGGCCGGTGGTCTTGTCGATGCCCTTGGCCCAGTTGACCTCAACGAACGGCTGGGCCGAGACCAGCTTGCCGTTCTCGCGATTGAGCACGTAGAAGAAGCCGTTCCGATCGGCCTTCATCAGCACCGGTACGGTCTGGCCATCCACCCTCAGATCCGCCAGCACCCCCTCGTTGACACCGTCGTAGTCCCACACGTCGGCCGGCGTCATCTGATACGTCCAGGCGATTCGGCCGCTGTCGGCGTCGAAGGCGATCTGTGAGGCCGTGTGGAGGTTCGTGTACTGGCCGTACTCGCTCGTGTCCGTGCTGCGCGTGTGGGCGCCCCATGGTCCGGCGTTGCTCGTGCCCCAGTAGACCAGGTTGAGCTTGGGATCGTACGAGCCCACGTACCAGGTGGAACCGGCTCCGGTCTTCCACGAGTCGCCCTTCCAGGAGTCGTTTCCCGGCTCGCCCGGCCCGGGGATGGTATACGTCTTCCACACCAGATCGCCGGTGTCCTGCTTGTACGCCTGGACGGCGCCGCGCACGCCGAACTCGCCGCCAGCGAAGCCGGTCACCACCAGGTTCTTGTAAACGAGCGGCGGCGACGTGATCGCGTGGCCTGTCTTATAGTCCACCACCGTGGCGGTCCACAGCTCCTTGCCCGTGCTGGCGTCGAGCGCCACGAGCTTGGCGTCGAGGCGCGTGACGAAGACCCGCCCGTTCGCGTAGGCGACACCACGGCTATCCAGCCCGCAGCACACCGTGGCGAAGACGTCCTTCGGCAGCTCGGGCTCGTACTTCCACTTCACCGTGCCGTCCCTGGCGCTCAACGCGAAGACGTACTTCGGACCGGTCGAGGTGCTGACATACATGGTGTCGCCGACGACGATCGGCGTGGCTTCCTGAGACTCGAGACTGCCGAGCGAGCGGAGCCACGCCACGCGCAGCTTGCCCACGTTCTTGGTACTGATCTGATCCAGGGCGCTGTAGCGGGTGTTCGCATAGTCTGCGCCGTACATGCCCCACTCGTTGCCCGCCTGAGCGCCTGCAGCGGTAGACCATAGAGCCAGAGCCACGGTCAAGACGCTACCGATCAACGAACGCCTGACGTCAGTCATCGTCGTGTCGCCTCCCTGGTGGTGGCGTTGCCGAGGTCCTCGATTCCCAGGGCCCTTCCATAGACCCGAGCGCGGCGGTCTGTCAAGAGGCGGCTTCGGCGGGGTATCAGATGGGCGAGCGTACGAGAGAACGTGACGCGGTTACGCCGAGACCCGGTTCAGGCCACCCTGCTTGGCGCGGTCCAACGCGCGCTCGGCGGCTTGCAGGACTTCGTCGGGATCGGTGACGGTTTTCCAGGACTGAGCGACGCCGACGCTGATCGACACCGAGACCGTGCGCTTGACGGCGCCGGCGCGTGCGGGGCGGCCCGGGTGAGGCGGCTGGGGTACCGCCACGTCCAAAGTCGCCGCCTCGACTGCGCGACGGACTGCGTCGAGGTGGCTGGCAGCCGTCTGCCGCGACGTACGTCGGAAGACCACGGTGAACGTGGCCTGGCCGCAGTAGAACGCTCGGCCTCGTCCCCCGATTTTCTTGAGCATCTTGGCGACGAGCCGCAGCATGCGCCGGGCCGCGTCCGCACCGTGCGCCTCACGGAAGCTCATGAATTCGTCGATTTCCAACCGTGCGAGCGCGTAGCGCCGCGGCAGCCGCCGGAGCGCCTTGTTGAGCTCGAGGCTCGCCGGTAGTCCGGTCACATCGTCGACGTGGACGCCCCGCGGTGGTTCCCACGTGGCGCCGACGAGGAGCAGGAGCCCGGCGGCCGCGAGGTGGACGCTCGCAGGCCCGCCCGAGCTGGCGCCGTCGAGCGCGAGGAACGACGCGACCAGAGCCCACGCCGTCCCGGTGGCGAGCGGGCGCCGTTCCACGAGGACCCGGGCCAAGACCAGGCCCAGCGCGGCGGCGAAGGAAAACACGGCGAGGTGTGGCAGGGCAGTCCAGACGGCCGCGTTCGTGACGACAAGTGGCCGGTCGAGCGATGCGGCGAGGGAGGCCAGCTCCGGCCGCTGGAGTATCGCAACGACGCCGGCCTGGAGAAGCGCCACGCCGAACAGCGACGCGCCGCGCCCCGCAAGGGGCGTTTCCTCGCCGAGCCACGCGAGGACAGCGAGGTTGAGCGGCAGGAGGAGCGCCACGGCGGCGAAGACAGCGCGACCGCCGAAGTTGACGAGCGCACAATCCGCCAATGCGAGAACGACGACTCCGAGGACGAGGCGGCCGCGCCGTGTCAGGAACCCGAGCAGCGCGCCGCCGCCGAAGACCACCAGCGGCGCCGCGTCCACGGCAGTGGCGAGTGAGTCCGGCAGTCTCCGCGCCAGCGCCAGCATGGCAGCGAGCGGAAGGAGCAGCGCGGGAGCGACGAGCGACGGTGCCAGTTTCGAGGCGGCCCTCCTCAGGAGGCAAGCAACAAGACGGCCCCTACGGTCGGGAGGGAAGCAAGGCCAGTACCAAACGCAGGCGCCTGATCCGTGGCTCTGGGGCCGGTTATCAGTCGCGAAAGTCCCGACTCACCGGGGATCGGCCGCCGCGATGGCACGGTCGGGGGGCGCGCGCGCCAAGCTGGCGCAGCGCCACCGACGGGAGCTCCGCCCCCCATGGGCCGCGGCCCTGAGGGGCTAGGCTGGCGTCTAGCCGCCTGAGAAAATGTTCTTCCTGATGATGGCGTGAACTCCCCAGTTGCCGTCGACCACCTGCGTGACACCGAAGTCCACCGCCACCGACGTGAGCGAGATCGCTTCGTCCTCTGTGAGTCCCTTCGTCGTCATCAGGAAGTGGCGCATCTTGCGGAATGCGTCCCGCATGGCGAGATCCACGGAGGACTTCTCGTAGATCTTGCTCTGGGCGTCGGGCCCCAGCTCTGCCAGGTAGTTCGGGAAGCTGAAGCCGTGCAGCACCCACTCGTCCTGAGTCTCGAGAAGCGGATAGTTCAGCCCCGCCAGAGCCGTGCCGGCCAGGGTGTCACGCTTGTGGAGGATCAGTTGGAAGGTCCCCGTCAGGGAACACTCGATCGCGGTCCCGCAGAGCTCCGAATCGCCCTGGGACGCGTGCGAGTCGCCTGCCGACAGAAGCGCGCCCGCGACGGCGACCGGGTAGTACATCGTCGCTCCCTTGCCGATCCGCCAGTCGTCGATGTTGCCGCCGACATAGCTTGGCGGGATCGAGTCCACGATGTCCGCCTCGGCCGGAGCCAACCCGAGAACGCCGAAGTGAGGACGGATGGGAATCCGGAGGTTCTTCAAGATCCCGTGCTTCTCCTGGACGGTCTTGTGGTCGACGGGCACCCCCGGGTAGTCGATGATCTTGTGAACGACGCCATAGGGATCCGTCTGGGGTGTCCACCTGAAGTTGTAGACTGCTTGGGCCCAGTTCCGTTCCCCGGATGGGTCGATTTCGTAAATGGTGATGACCTCGCGCGGCTTCGGGTCGGTCAGCAAATCCTTGTAGTGGAACCCCCACCAGGCAGCGGCATTGCTCCCAAAACTCTTCCCCTTGAATCGTGGGTTGGAGCAGGGACGTGGACGAACGTCGATGATTCGGACTTCGAGGATATCGCCGGGCTCTGCGCGGCGGACCCCGACAGGCCCGGTACAGATGTGCACCCCGAGCCCCTCTCCCGCGCCGCGGCCGAACAACGTGGGCTGCATCGGGCCGGCACCACGGCGGTCAACGCCCTTCCGCTGCTTATCCCAGTAGAAGACGCTTTCGGCACCGGGGTCGCCCGTGACCATGCGTTCGGCGTCGTCGTTCGCGTGGTGCGTGAGGACTTCGATGCTGACGAAATCGCCAGAGTTGACCTCGACCAGCGGCTTCAAGAGTTTGCTGAAATAACCCCAGTGCACGGTCTTGTCCGTCGCCGGCACGTAGTAGTGATTGCGTGCCCCCGGGACCTTTCCTGGCTGCGCCTGGGCGCTCACGACGGACGAGATCCCTACCGTGCCGATGGACGCGGCGGCGCCGCCGACGGTCAGCGCGCCCTTGAGAAAATCTCGGCGCGCCGGGTCCGATTCGGCGTGCGGAGCGGGATCGGTCGGCGGTGATGCACCCTCAGGTTGGTGTTCGAGGTCCCGGGCCATGGTCTCGCCCTCCGTATGGGGTCATGGATGGGTCCCGTTGCGCCGCGACATTAGCGCACGTCGGCCGGACGCACCAGATGTTTGTCTCGCGACTCGACCAGGAGGGCCCGCGCTTGCCAGCGACCCAGCGTGTCATCTATCATCGGCCGGCGCCGCGGGGGAGACGAGGTGGAGAGATAGCATGTCTTACGACGTGGTCGTGCGGGGTGGTACAGTCGTGACCGCGAGCGACGCCTTCGTCGCGGACCTCGGCATTCGCGCGGGCCGGATCGCGGCCGTGACGGGATCGATCCCTGAAGGCGTCGAGGAGATCGACGCGCGAGGGCTGCTCGTGCTCCCCGGCGGCGTCGACGTGCACACGCATCTGGACGTCGAAGTCGGGGGCGTGACGACCGCGGACGACTTCGAGTCGGGCACGGCGGCCGCGGCGTGCGGCGGCATCACCACGATCTGCGATTACGCGTGGCAGCGGCGGGGCCAGACGATCCTGGATGCGCTCGAGACGTGGAAGCGGAAGGCGCAAGGCAAGACGCACATCGACTACGGCTTCCACGTCATCCTCTCCGAAGTCACGGACGCCACGCTGGCCGAGATCCCCACGATCGTCGACGCGGGGTACCCCAGCTTCAAGGTGTTCATGATCAACGAGTTCGCGATCGGTGACGACGCCTTTCTGAGACTCCTCCATGCCGCGAGCCGAGCGGGTGCCATCGTGAACGTGCATGCCGAGAACGGCGACATGCTCGACCATGCGACACGGGAGCTGCTCGTGGCCGGGCACCGCACGCCCCGCCACTACGCGGACAGTCGGCCCGCCCTCGCTGAGACCGAGGCGACCCGGCGCGCGCTCGACTACGCCGAGTTGGTCGGCGCCGAGGTCTATATCGTCCACATGTCGTGCGAGGGGGCCCTCGACGCGGTGCGGGCGGCGCGCCGCCGAGGCGTGCGGGTCTGGGCCGAGACCCGGCCGATTTACCTCGCGCTCACCGACGAACGCTATCGCGCGGGTGGGACCGAGGCCGCGAAATTCATCGGGGCCCCGCCGCTCCGTTCCGCCAGAGATCAGGCGGCCCTCTGGGAGGGGCTGCGCGCCGGCGACATCCAGGCGATCGGAAGTGATAACACCTCCTGGACGGTGGCCCAGAAGGCCACCGGCGCCGACGATTTCACACGCGTGCCGTACGGCGTGCCCGGGCTCGAGACCGAGATGAGCGTCATCTACACCGAGGGGGTCGCCAAAGGACGCATCTCCGTCCACACGTTCGTCGGCGCATTCGCGACGAACCCGGCGCGCATCTTCGGGCTGTACCCCCGCAAGGGGACGATCGCCGTCGGCAGCGACGCGGATCTCGTCCTGTTCGACCCGCGGCGTCGCGCCGTGGTGGATGAGCGACGGCTGCACTCTCGGGCGGGATATGATCCCTTCCACGGGTTCGAGCTCCGGGCGGTTCCCGTGCTGACGCTGGCGCGCGGCGAGGTCATCGCGCGCGAGGGCGAGCTCACGAGCCGGGCGGGGCGCGGAAGGCTGCTGACGCGTCGGCGGTTGCCGTGGGGCGAGCACGCGACGGCCGCAACGTCGACCGCGTCGTGACACCGACGATGGCAATGGCCGCAGGCTGATTGAGGAGGCGGTGAGATGAGTCCAAAGGCTGGCATAGTGATCTGGACGGTGGCCGTCGTGGTGCTCGCGATCTTCGCCGGCGGTCCGGCGCAGGCGGCGTGCGAGCCGGAGAAGGTCGCGACGAAATACCCCGGCCTCGCCGGCAAGACGCTCAAGGTGGGCCTCGACCCCACGCTGCCGCCGGTGATGTACCGCGACCCGAAGGACCCGTCCAAGATCGTCGGACAGGACCCGGACATGATCGACGCCGCCATGAAGTGCCTCGGCGTCAAATACGAGCTGGTCGGGCTCGACTTTGGGACGCTGATTCCGACGTTACAGGCCAACCAGATCCAGCTCGTCTGGTCGAACATCTACTACACCCCGGAGCGCGCCAAGGCGGCCGATTTCGTCGGATACGCGACGACGGGGACGGCAGGCATCGTGAGAAAAGGCAACCCGAAGAAGATCACGAGCCTCGCCGACGCCTGCGGAGTCCGCGCCGCCCCCATCCTGGGGACGGTCGAGGAAGTGGCCTTCAAGGAGCAGAGCGCGAAGTGCGTGGCCGCGGGCAAGCCGCCGATCGAGGTCTCGCCCTACCCGAACGCGCCGGCGACGACGCGTGCCCTCGAGAACGATCGGGCCGACATCTCGATGTACGACCTCGTGCTTGTCGATCAGGTGGTCAAGAGCAACCCCGACAAGGTCGAGCGCGCCTTCGCGTTCCGGACGAACATCAAGATCGGCGTCGCGGTGAAGAAGGGGAGCGAAGAGCTCGTGACGGCCGTGCGGGACGCGGTCAAGGCCCTCCAGGACAACGGCACGCAGAAGACCCTTCTACAAAAGAACGGCATGGATCCGACGCTCGCGATCCCCGTGGAGATCCTGAGGTAAGGCGAGACTCTGGGCGAGTTCTTCGAGTACCTGACCCTCCCTTTCCTGCTGGAGGGGGCGTGGCTGACGATCAAGATCGCCGTGGCGTCGATGGCCGGCGGTCTCGCGCTCGGCCTTGTTGTGGCGCTGGCACGCATGTCGCCCTACCGGGCGGTGTCCGCGACCGCCTGGCTCTACATCTGGCTGATGCGCGGCACGCCCGTCCTCCTCCAGCTCGTGTTCCTCTTCGACGCGCTGCCCGCCATCGGCATCGTCATGCCGTCCATCACGACCGCCATCCTCGGGTTCTCGCTGAACGAAGCGGCGTTCAGCGGGGAAATCATCCGGGGCGGTATCCTCTCCGTCAGCCGCAACCAGACCCTGGCGGCCGCGTCACTCGGCATGGGACCGCTGCTCACGCTGCGCCGGATCATCCTGCCCCAGGCGATGCGTGCCATCCTGCCGGCGCTCGGCAACAACGCCATCAGCGTGCTGAAGGGGACGTCGCTAGCGTCGGTGATCGCGGTGAACGAGCTGACGCTGCGCAGCCAGCAGATCGTCGCCCAGAACTTCCGCTTCTTCGCGGTCTTCACCGCCGCCGGCATCATGTACCTGAGCGTCACCACGCTGATCGCCGGGGTGCAGTACCTGCTGGAGCGGCGCGTGAGCCCGGACGCCGAGCGGCGACCGCGTCCCTTCTCGGAATCCGCGCTCGGGCGGTTCTTCAGCTTCCGCTTCTCGTTGCCGCCGGTGCCTCCCGTGCAGACGCCCATGGAACCACGGCCCGAGAGGCGCGTCCCCGGCGACGGCGCCGGCCGCGAGCCGCCGATCGACCTCGTCCGGCTCGTCGGTGCTTCCACGCAGGGAATCGGCCACGAGCGCAAGCCCTTCGTGGTGTGCCGCGACGTCTGGAAGTCCTACGGGCATCGCGAGGTGCTCCGCGGTATCGATCTCTCGGTGAACCGCGGCGAGGTCGTGACGGTCATGGGGCCGAGCGGGTCGGGGAAGAGCACGCTGCTCCGCCTCATCGCGCACCTGGAGACCCTGGACCGCGGAGAGATCTCGATCGACGGGCGCCACGTCGGCTACAAACGCGTGGACGGCGTCCTTCGGCCGTTGCGGAACGTCGCGCCCGAGCGAGCCCGGGCGCGCATCGGAATGGTCTTCCAGCAGTTCAACCTCTTCGAGCATCTGACCGCGCTCGAGAACATCTGCGAGGCGCCCGTGCGCGTCCACGGCGAGCCGATCGAGGTCGCCCGCGGTCGGGGAATGGAGCTCCTGACGAGCGTCGGCCTGGCCCATCATGCGGACCATCTGCCGTTCCGGCTGTCGGGCGGCCAGCAGCAGCGGGTGGCGATCGTGCGCGCCCTCGCCATCTCGCCGCGCGTGATGCTGTTCGACGAGCCAACCTCCGCCCTCGATCCCGAGCTTGTGGCCGAAGTGCTCGCCGTGATCCGGCAGCTGGCCGAGGCGGGCATGACGATGCTGGTCGTGACGCACGAAGTGCGCTTCGCGCGCGAGGTGGCGGACCGGATCGTCTTCATGGCGGATGGACGCATCGTGGAGGAAGGCGCGCCGCGGGAGATCCTGGACCATCCGCGAGAGCCTCGCACGCGCCAGTTCCTGAACCTGGTCGCGCGAGACCTGGTGTCGGCGCCCGCCCCGGTGCCCGCAATCGGCGACGCGGAGACCGCGCGGCGGAGCGAGCTCGTGCTCCGCGTGCTGCGTGGTGAGACCGTAGAGATCGTGGCGCGCGAGAGCGGTGTGCCCGCGGCGGACCTCGAGCGGTGGCGCAGCTCGTTCGTGGAACGGGGGCGGGAGGGCCTCCGATGAGGCGCGGCCCGCCGTGCTGACTACGAACCGGGCGTCAGGACGGAGAAGATGATCACCGTTGCCGAACCGATCGGCGCCCTCCAGAAGCGGGTCGCGCTCCCCGACGTGACGGCCACGTATTGCGTGCCGCCGGCCTGGTAGGTGACGATGCCGCCGTTCATCGCGCCTCCGGTGTTGAAGCGGTAGAGGACCGTGCCGTCGCGGGCGTCGAGGACGAGGAAGTCGCCGTCCAGCTCGCCCGTGAACACCAGGTCGGCCGACGTCGCGGTGACCGCGGCGAGCATCGGACGGCGCGATTCGTAGCGCCAGCGAATCGCACCGGTCGACGCGTCGATGGCGGTCAGCCAGCCGCGTCCCTGTTCGACCGGATCAGGCGTGAAGCTCCCGCCCATGTAGTTCTGTCCGGGGACGCGACTGAGCTCCTCGGCCCTCTTGAAGGTGCCACACCAGTCCACGGAGGGGACGTAGAGCGTATTGGTTCTCGGGTTGAAGGCCGGCCCGTTCCATTGCACGCCGCCGAGCGGGCCGGGGCAGACGCGTACCCCCTCCGGGGTGAGGGGAAGCTCGACGTTCTCGCGACGGCTGACCGCGACTTCGTAAAGGTGCTCACGACTCTCCCGGTCCAGGACATGGAGCATCCCGTCTTTTCCGACCACGGCAACGAGCCGTCGCTGCTTGCCCTTGACGTCGGCGCTGAAGAGCGGGCTCGCCTGCGTCAGGTCCCAATCGTGCGTGTCGTGCGGCACCGCCTGGTAGTGCCACGCGAGCTTCCCGGTCCGGGCGTCGAGGACGACCAGGGAGTTGCTGTACAGGTTGTCGCCCCGGCGGACATCGTCGTAGTAGTCCGGCGCCGGATTGCCCACAGGGGCAAACATCAGTCCCTGGACGGGATCGAGCGAGAACGGTGTCCACACCGCACCGCCGCCGGTGAGCGCATCCGTGGGTCCCCAGGTCTCGGCGCCCGGTTCGCCTGATGCCGGCTTGGTGTTGAACCGCCACGCCGACTCGCCGTCACCCTCGAGCTTGAACGCGCCGATCCACCCTTTGATCGGCACCTCGCTGCCGGCCGGTCCCACGATCACGAGATCCTCGAAGATCACGGGTGGCATCGTGAAGGTCTCACCGATCGCCGCGTCCGCCGCCGCGCGTTCCCAAAGAAGCCGACCGGTCTCTGCATCGAGCGCCAGGAGGTAACCGTCCGGGGTCCCTCGGATGACCTTGCCTGCCTTTACGGCGACGCCACGGTTCTGAGACCAGTTCTCCCGAGCCCTGGGCCTCCAGTCGTGCCGCCACCGGACCCGGCAGGTCGCAGCGTCGAGGGTGATCGTCGATCGTGAAGTGGTGAGGTACATGGTCCCGCGATAGACGATCGGGTTGGTGTGGAAGGGGCGTAGCTCCCCGGCCTGGTAGAGGCATACCGCTCGCAGTGAGCGCGCGTTTTCGCGATTGATCCCCGTCGCGTCGACGAAGCGCTGTCCGCCGTAGTCGTGGTTCGTGTGGAGCCAGTCCGCCGCATTGGAGGAGGCTGCATTCAGTTCAGCCTGGGTCGGGCCCTGTTGCGCCTGCGCTGGCAGGGCCAGGAGCGTGCCGAGAGCCACGGCCGCGCAAAGAGCACGCGGCGCCGTCATCCTGTCCTCCACACGCAGTGCGTGGCGCGCATCAGGCCTTGGTCTGCTGGCGGACGAACGCCTGGGTGCGCTGCCAAGCGTCGGCCGAGGCTTTGGCGAACTCCGTCTGCTTGCGGTCGAAGAAGCTGTGCGGGGCTGCGGGGTAGACGGTGACGTCGTGCTTGACGCCTGCCTTCCGGCAGGCGGCGTCGAACTCGTCGACGGCGCTCTGCGGAATGCCTTCGTCGGCGCCGCCGAAGATCGAGAGCACCGGGCAAGTGTAGCGGGCGACCGCGTCGATGGGCTTCGGCCGATCCGGCCAGCGCCGCAGGCCCAGCGGCCAGCCGTAGAAGCCGATCACGCCGGCGTACCCGAGCCCGCTCGCCGCCTGGAGATACGAGAGCGCCCCGCCGAAGCAGAAGCCCACCGAGAAGAGCGATCGCACCTGACCGCCCTCCGGGCCGCGCAGGTACGCGGCGGCGGCCGCGACGTCGCCCTGCAGGGTCTCGGGCCGCGTTTGCGGGACCTGGGCCATGAAGTCGAAGCTCTCGCCGCGGTCGTCGGAGGGCGCCGTCCGCGCAAAGAAGTCGATGGCCACCGCGTCGACACCCACCTCGGCGAAGCGATCGGCGAGATCTTTGTAGTACTGGTGGAGACCGCGTACGTCGGGGATGACCACCATGCCCGCACCCGTCGGGGCGCTCGCGCGGGCCGAGTAGGCCATGAAGCGGGTGCCGTCCCCGGAGACGAGACGGAGGTCGCGGGAGCCGGCCGAGCCGCCGGCGATCGGGGGAATCGGAGGCCGAGAGTCGTTATCGACGCACATGGGTGGCTCCTTGGTTAGCGACCGGTTTGACGTCCTCGCCGCGCGACGGTAGCAGACGATTGGCGAGAACGTCAACCGCGACCAGTTCCAGAACTCCTTGACGTGGACGCTGCCTTGAGCGGATTCTCTGACCGCGTCGGCACGCCGAGAAGGACTATCGGTTCGGCTTACGGGAGACGAGACGATGGGCCCAGGTCGGGAATCCAGGGTTGCGCTCTCGCGTCGTCGCCTCGTCCTGTTGCTCGTGGCGGCCGCGTTGATTCTCGCCAGGGAGACTGCCAGCCAGCCGGCGCCCGCCGGGGAGGCGGTCATGGCCTGGCACGTCACCATTGCGCCGACCTGGTTCGACCCGTCCACGGCGCCCCCCCAGATCACGCCCTTCGGGATCCTCTATGCGCTCCACGATGGTCTGGTCCGGCCGCTGCCAGGCCAAAAGATCGGCAACAGCCTGGCGGAGTCGTGGACGGAGAGTCCGGACGGGCTCCTGTACGAGTTCAAGCTGCGCCGCGGGCTGAAGTTCCACAACGGTGATCCCGTCACCGCCGAGGACGTGAAGTTCAGCTTCGAGCGGTACAAGGGGACGGGCGCCAAGGAATTGCAGGCGCGTGTCGAGCACGTGGAGCTCGTCGATCCCCTGACGGTACGCTTTCGTCTGAAATCCCCGTGGCCGGACTTCATGACGTTCTACGGGACCACCGCGACGGCCGCGGGGCTCGTCGTTCCAAAGAAATATCTCGCGCAAGTCGGGGACGAGGGCTTCAGGAAGCACCCCATCGGCGCCGGCCCCTACAAGTTCGTGAGCCATCAGCCCGGCGTGGAAGTGGTGCTGGAAGCCTACAC
>Ga0137415_10004450_pt1 | contig 13875 bp, 10 predicted proteins | sample CZODoug3_1_1_16f_FD_183082 | JGI IMG/M metagenome (GOLD analysis project Ga0137415, IMG submission 183082) | Vadose zone soil fungal communities from Angelo Coast Range Reserve, California, USA - CZODoug3_1_1_16fungal (Hybrid Assembly) | ecosystem: Environmental > Terrestrial > Soil > Vadose... | reverse complement strand
TGGTCGCGGCCGTGGTCGATTTACGTGATGAATGAATGGTGCCGGCGGCATCTCTAGGTGAGCGAATTCCGGGAGAACCCGCGTTGCACTCTGCGGCCACAACCAAAAGTTCGCCAGGTCATCAATCTGAGAAGAAAAAATTTAACACAGACGGCAGCAAAACAGCCCGCCTCAGAAGGCGGCCGCTACAGGTGCCACGCGGCCCCAGGGCAGTGACGAGTCATCGGTGCGAGTGCAGTACACTGATTCACTTACATGAATATTCTAGGCATCAATGCGTACCACGGGAACGCGTCGGCGGCGGTGGTGTGCGACGGCAGGCTGGTAGCGGCGGTGGAGGAAGAGCGCTTTAATCGAGTGAAATACGCAGCGGGATTTCCGGCGCAAGCGATTCGGTATTGCTTGCGAGAAGCGGGGCTGAAGCTGGAGGAAATCGATCACGTGGCGGTGCCGCGGAATCCTTATGCGCGGCTGGGGACAAAATTGTTTTATGCGCTGCGCATGCCGTCGTTCGCGCGCGGACGAGCCAAGGTGCTGGCGAAGTTCACCGGCATACGCGAGGCGCTGGCGGCGGCGTTTGACAGCGACGCGAAGACGATTGCGGCGAAATTTCACCGCGTCGAGCACCACCAGGCGCATCTGGCGAGCGCGTTTTTCGTCTCGCCGTTCGAGCGGGCAGCGCTGCTTTCCGCCGACGGGCTTGGCGATTTTGCGAGCACGATGTGGGGAAGCGGAAGCGGAAACCGCATGGAGATTGCGGATGCAATTGCGTTTCCGCACTCGCTGGGACTGTATTACACGGCGGTGACGCAGTACTTGGGATTCCTGAAATTCGGCGACGAATACAAAGTGATGGGGCTCGCGGCTTACGGCGAGCCGGAGAGGCTGGAAACGTTTCGCGACATCGTGCGATTTGACGCGAATGGAAATAGCGGCGGATTCCGGCTGGGACTTGATTACTTTGTGCACCATCGCACGGGACCGGAAATGAGTTGGGCGGAGGCGGACAAGACGCCGACGCTGGGAAGGCTTTTTTCGGAGGAGATGCCGCGAAAGTTGGGCGCGGCACGGGCTCCAGAGGAGCCTTTGGAGCAGCGCCACCGGAATTTAGCGGCGTCTTTGCAGACGCGGCTGGAAGAGGTTTATCTGGGGATGTTGGGGAAGCTGGCGAAGGCCACCGGACTGAAATCGATTTGCCTGGCGGGTGGCGTGGCGTTCAACTGCGTGGCGAATGGGAAAATTTTTGACAGCACGCCATTTGAGCAGGTGTACGTGCAGCCAGCGGCGGGCGATGGGGGGCTTGCGGTAGGCGCGGCGTACTACGTTTGGTGCCAGAAACTGGGAAAGCCGCGTTCGTTTGTGATGAATCATGCGTATTGGGGACCGGGATTTTCGGCGGCGGAGATGCGCGCGGCAATCGAGGCGAGGGACATTGCGCACGACGGATGCCGCGTTGCGGAATTGCCAGTGCAGGAGTTGACGCAGCGCGCAGCCGCGACGATCGCAGAGGGAAAAATATTGGGATGGTTTCAAGGGCGCGCGGAGTGGGGGCCGCGGGCGCTGGGGAATCGCAGCATTGTGGCGGATCCGCGGCGGGCGAATATGAAGGAAATCCTGAACCGACGAATCAAGCACCGGGAGATTTTTCGTCCGTTTGCGCCGTCGATTTTGGCGGAGGCGACGGGCGAGTGGTATGCAAAGGCGCACCCTTCGCCGTTTATGACGCTGGCGTATCCGGTGCGGCCGGAAAAGCGGGCGCTGATTCCGGCGCCGACGCATGTCGACGGCACGGGGCGCTTGCAGACAGTTACGCGCGAGGCCAATTCGCGCTATCACGCGCTGATTTCCGCGTTTCGTGATTTAACGAGCGTGCCGGTGGTGCTGAATACTTCGTTCAACGACAACGAGCCGATCGTTTGCCGGCCGGAGGAAGCGATTGATTGCTTTTTGCGGACGAAGATGGATGCGCTGGTGCTGGGGGATTTTCTGGTGACGCGGGGCGCGTGAGCTTGATTCCGATACGTCGCATTCTTTTCGTCATCGATAACGTCCGACACGAGAGAAGAAGTAACAGCGCGGGCCAGAGTGCCTGCGCAGCTTGTACAATCTTGCGGTGCGAATTCTCCTGCTGAATCTCTACTACCCACCGGACAATTCCGCGACAGCGAGGATGGCGCAGACGGTTGCGAATGCGCTTTCGGTCGCGCATGAGGTTACGGTGGTTTGCGGACGGCCTTCGTACGATCCTACGGAAAGGAGGTCTTGGCAGTTGTGGCAGACGGAGAGGGCGAGCGGAGCGCCTAAGGCCAGAACGGTGAAAATTGTCCGTGTGGGGTCAACGGATTATTCGCGGGCGCACATGAGGCGGCGGGCGCTGAATTACCTGACGTATGCGGCGCTAAGCGTACCGCGGGCGGTGTTTGAGCGTTGCGATGTGGTGCTGGGGATGACCGATCCGCCGTTTGAGGGAATTGTGGCGGCGTTTGTGGCGCTGCTGAAAGGCAAACCTTTTGTGTACAACATTCGTGATTTGTATCCGGATATGGCGGTCGGCGGGTCGATCATCGGGGCCGGACTGCTGACGCGGGTGTGGGAGAGATTGCACAAGTGGGCGCTGCGGAGGGCGACGCGGGTGGTTGTGCTTGGAGAAGATATGCGCGCGCGAATTGTGGCGAAAGGAGTGAAGCCGGAGCGCATCGTGGTGGTCCGCGACGGCGCGGAGATTTGTGAAGCGTGGCCGGAGCCTGCGGTGGATGCTGAAGTGGTGCGCGCGATTCGAGGCGATTTCAAATTTGTGCTGCTGCACGCGGGGAACCTGGGATTTTACGGGGCGTGGGAGACGCTGGTTGCGGCGGCTCGGAAGCTGGCGGATGAGGGGATCGGGCTGGTGTTCGTTGGAGACGGCGCGCAACGGGCGCAGATTGAAACGTCGGCCGCGGGCTGCAGGAATGTGCGATTCCTGCCATTTTTTCCGGCGAGCAAAATTGCGTCCGTGCTGGCGGCGCCGGATGCGCATATCGTGACGATCAAACGCGGGCTGGAAGGAGTGATCGTGCCGAGCAAGATGTATGGGATTCTCGCCGCGGGGAAGCCGATTGTGGCGGTGGCGCCGCGGGAGACGGATGTCGCTGCCATCGGCGAGAAGCGCGGATTCGCAGTATGGGGCGATCCGGACGGTCCCGAGCAAGTTGCTTGTGCCGTCCGACAAACTTTGTGCGATGCCGATGAACTTCGACACATGGGCGAGGCGGCGCGGGCGGCGGCGAATGAGTATGATAGAGTGAGCGAATTGCGTAAATTTGTGCGGATTATCGAGGAGGCGCGCCTAGCGTGAAATCAACGGAGGGTTTTTGGACCGGGAAACTTGCACTGGTAACGGGAGGAGCGTCGTTCATCGGATCGACGCTGACGGATCAGCTTCTAGCGCGCGGTGCAATGGTGCGCATTGTCGACGATCTCTCGAGCGGACACCTGGACAATATTCGCGGGCATCTGGGCGGCGGCCACGTGGATTTCCTGCATGCGGATTTGCGCGAGCCGGGCGTCGCGCGGGCGGCGATGCGCGGTGTGGACACCGTGTTTCATCTTGCGGCGGACCACGGCGGCCGGGGATATGTGGACTTGCACCAGGCAGGGCCGGCGTCGAATTTTTTCCTGGATGGCCTGGTGTTTGCGGAAGCGCTGCGGGCCAAGGTGAAAAAAGTAGTGTTCGCTTCGTCAGGCTGCGTGTATCCGAATTTTTTGCAGTCGGACACGCATAAAGAGATCTATCTGACCGAGGACATGACCAAAGGGCCCAAAGACGCGGACAACACGTACGGTTGGGCCAAGCTGATGGGCGAAATCACGCTGCAGGCGTACGCGAAAGAGCACGGCATGGGCTCGGCGTCGTGCCGGTACTTCACGGTGTACGGACCGCGAGGAGTGGAAAATCATGCGGTGATTGCGATGATCGCGCGGGCGTTTCTGGGGCAGAACCCGTTTGAGATTTGGGGCGACGGCTCGCAAATTCGAAACTGGACGTATATCGACGACATTGTCGAGGGCACGATCCTAGCGGGAGAGAAAATCAACGACGGCACAGCGATCAATCTGGGCACGATGGAGCGCATCACGGTGCTCGAATGCGCGAAGATGGTTTGCGATTTCACGAAACATAAAGCGGAAATCAAGAAGCGGCCGGACATGCCTACTGGGCCGCTGAACCGAGTGGCGGACAACGCACTTGCGAAGCGACTGCTCGGTTGGGAGCCGAAGGTGCCGTTTCGCGAGGGGCTGAAACGCACGATCGATTGGTACTACTCGACCAAGGATCGCAAAGAGGTGGAGCGGATCTTCGGGCGGATGCTCACGGAGCGCTGACGCACGGGAATTTTCTGGCGGAGCCGAGAGTTCCGCAGTATTGTGTTTAGGCTGCGTGGGGCAGTGAGTGGTGTCTTGGGAGCCGGCCCCCAACCGGCAATTTGCTGTGAACACCGTTTGTGCAGTCGTCCCTGCGCTGGTGAATCACACCCATTCCTGACGAGGTTGTATGTCAGCCGGAGTGCTGGCGTTTTCCATTGCGCTACTCGCATCCATGATGCTCGCAGTACCGGTGCGGGCACTGGCATTGCGCGTGGGGATGGTGGACCTGCCGGGTCCCCGCAAGGTGCACGTGCAGCCGATACCGCTGCTGGGCGGGCTGGCGATGTACGGCGGGGTGATGCTGGCGATTATTTTTGCGTTTGATGGCGCGGCGCGAGAGCAAAGCGTGGGAATCGTAACAGGCGCGACGCTGGTGGCGGCGGTTGGCTTCCTGGATGATCGCGGCTGGCTGCATCACCAGATCAAGCTTTTCGTGGGTATGCCGCTGGCGGCGTGCATTCTTCTTGCGAGCGGAATTCATGCGCAGGCGTTTGAACTGTTTGTTCCCGGGCGCGCGGGGTACGCGCTGGACGCGGCGCTGACGATTTTCTGGGTGGTGGCGATCACCGCGTCGTTCAGCATACTGGACCACATGGACGGGCTGTGCGCGGGAGTTGCGGCGACAGCTTCGTTCTTTTTTGCGTTGCTCGCGTTTTTGAATGGGCAAGTTGTAGTGTCGACCCTGGCTGCCGCCGTTTTTGGCGCCGCTACGGGCTTTCTGCGCTGGAACTTCAAGCCCGCCAAGATTTTCATGGGTGACGGCGGGGCGATGTTCCTGGGTTTCCTGATGGCGACGCTGGGGTTGAAACTACGCTTGAGCACGGGGAACCATGCATCAGCGCTTCTGGCTCCGCTGCTGATTCTCGGCGTGACTATTTTCGATACGACACTGGTTACCATCTCGCGGTCGCGACGCGGACTACTGCCGTTCGCGACACCCGGAAAAGATCATGCCGCGCACCGGTTGGCGAATCTGGGATTGGGGCAGCGCGGCGCGGTACTGGCGCTGTACGTGCTTGGCGCCACGGGCGGCGCGTTGGCAGTTTTAGTGAGCTATATTTCGGCGGGCGCGGCGCTTGTGGTCGCCGTTGTGGTGATTGCGGCGATGCTATTTGCCGTCGCGATGCTGGAGAAAGCACCTTACGAGCGGCAGGCGGCAAAGCCCTGAACGGCGCGATTCGCGCACCAGCCAAATCGGGCTTCTTCTCTACGGTTTCGACCCCATCGAGGTTTGCCGCGGTAGTCGGATTCGCTATACTTACCTCGGTCGTCCACTCACCCACCCACTCTTTCAGCGCTTAACAGGGTCGGGAAAGCGGTTTCCTCCGGGGAACGGCGAAAGCTTTTTTGTCAGGAGTAAGGCGGAATTGTTGCAAACGAATCAGGGGCAAAACCGGCGCGAACGAAATAGCGAAGAAGTAATCGTTGTAGGAGGTTCCGCGGCTGGACTTTATGCCGCCGCCAAAGTGGCGCAGGGCGGCAAGCGTGTGCGAGTGCTGGAGTCCATGCGCAGCCTGGAGCCGGTGCCGCGGACGCTGATTGTGACGGATCATTTTCGCAATCAGCTGGGAGCTTCCGCGAACGAGAGCGTTCTGAACGAGATTCGGCGTTTCGAGCTCTTCACGGATGGCCGCTCCGCGCAGGTGGCGCTAACCAAGCCGGACCTTATCATCGAACGCGCGAAATTGATTCCGGCCCTGGCGAGGGAGGCGCGGCAGTCTGGCGCGGAAATGTCTTTCGATACTCGCTTCCTCGGATTGTCTCCTAACGCAAATGGTATTCAAGTGCAGGTTGATTCCAGCGGGCGGCAGGAAGAGTTGCACGCCAAGAGCGTGGTGGGGGCGGACGGCGCCGCGAGCCGCGTGGCGCGAACGGCGGGCTGGGCGCCCATTGAAACAGTGCCACTGGTACAGGCGATCGTGCGCTTGCCGAAAGACTGCCCGGTGGATACGACACGCGTCTGGTTCGTGCCGGACGACACGCCGTATTTCTACTGGCTGATCCCGGAATCACCGGAGCGTGGCGCGCTGGGCGTGATCGGGGAGGACGGCCGCGACACGGCGCGATGCCTGGAGCGATTCCTGGAGAAAAGAGGAATCGAGCCGCTTGAATGGCAGGGCGCGCGAATTCCGGTGTACAAGCGATGGGTGCCGGTGAAGCGGCGGCTGGGAAAAGGGAATGTGTACCTTGTGGGGGACGCCGCGGCGCAAGTCAAAGTGTCCACGGTGGGAGGAATCGTTACTGGCTTTCGGGGGGCGCAGGCCGTGGCGGAGTCCATTTTGCGGAGCGGCCGCGGCAGGGAACTGCTGGCCCTACGCCGGGAACTAAGCACGCACTGGTTGCTGCGACGAACGATGCATCATTTTCAGCAGAAAGATTACTCGCGCTTGGTCGATCTGCTAAATGCGGCTACGCGGGAAACACTCAGCGAAATCACGCGCGACGAGTCGACGCGCCTATTGTGGAACGTGCTGCGACGCCAACCTCAACTCGTTTTGCTGGGGCTGCGAGGGCTGCTGTTGGGCTGGAACAGCGAACGACGCTAGAGCTGCTGTACATAGGAACGTGTGTGACGATAAAAGAATCTCAGCCCGGAGGAATACGTTGCGTCTCTCTGTAGTCGGATGTGGTTACGTCGGCCTGGTGACCGGCGCATGTCTCGCCGAAGCGGGGCACGATGTCGTTTGCACGGACATTGATGAGAAGCGGATCGCACAGCTCCAGGCAGGAGGCGTGCCGATCTACGAGCATCACCTGGATAAAATCCTCGAGTCGGCGCGAAAGGCCGGCAAAATTTCGTATACCTCGAACGCCGGTGAAGCCATACGCAGCGGCGAGGCGATCTTCATTTGCGTTGGCACACCCCCCAAGGAAAACGGCGATGCGGATCTTTCCGCGATCGATCACGTCGCGCGTCAGATTGCCACGGAGGCGCGATCTTCAAAGCTGGTGATCGAAAAGAGCACGGTGCCGGCGCGCACGGGATTAGAGTTGCGGCGTGCGCTAACGGCCTACTCGCGCAACAGCGGCTTGACGTTTCGCGTGGCGTCCAACCCAGAGTTCCTTCGTGAAGGGACGGCGGTATCGGATTTCTTTCATCCTGACCGCATTGTCGTCGGTGTGGAGGATGAAGCCTCGGCGCGCGATATGCAGCAGATTTACCGGCCGATCCTCGAGCGCTCCTTTCGCTGCCCGGTGCACAACGGCACGTGCCCGCCGGGCAGTGCCGTGGACCTGCTGATCACCACGATCAACAGCGCGGAGCTCATCAAGCATGCGTCCAACTCTTTTTTGGCGTTGAAAATCAGTTACGCGAATGTGATTGCTGACCTCTGCGAGAAGATCGGCGCGAACGTCGAGGAAGTGACGCACGCGATGGGACTGGACCCGCGCATCGGCACGCAATTTCTACGCGCAGGGCTGGGCTTCGGCGGTTTTTGCTTCCCCAAGGATTTGCAGGCGTTTATTCATCTGGCCGGCACGGTGGGAGTGGATTTCGATATTCTGAAGGCAGCCGAGCGCGTCAACAAACAGCGGATCGAACGTTTTTTCGACAAAGTGCGCCAGGCGCTGTGGGTAATCAAAGGCAAGCGGGTGGCGGTGCTCGGACTGGCGTTCAAGGCGAATACCGACGACATTCGATTCTCGCCGGCGTTAGATGTTGTGAAGGAACTGCTCCGGCAAGGAGCGCAGGTGCAGGCCACCGATCCTGAAGCGATTTCGAGAGCTAAAGCGCTTTTTCCCGCGGCCGGTTATCACGAGGATCCGTACGACGCTTTGCGTGAGGCGGAGGCGGCGCTGGTCTGCACGGAATGGGATGTATTTCGGAGCCTCGATTGGGAGCGAGCCGGGAAACTCATGGCGCGGCGGCTGGTGATCGATGGCAGGAACCTGTATTCACCTGCGCGAATGCGCGAGCTCGGCTTCGAATACTATTCGTTCGGGCGCGAATAATTTCTAGAGATCAGTAACGGCTATTGAACGCCGGCGGTTTGCTTGCTCGCGAAATAATCCTTGAAATAGTCCAGCGTGGTGCGCAAGCCGTCTTCCAGACCCACCTTCGGTTCCCAGCTTAGAATGCGCTTGGCTTTGCTGATGTCCGGGCAGCGCTGCTTGGGGTCGTCTTGCGGCAAAGCCTCGAAAATAATCTTGGGCGCGTTTTCAAAATGGGCGCGAATGCGTTCGGCAAATTGAAGGATGGTGATCTCCTGCGGATTGCCAATGTTCATGGGCAAATGTTCGTCGGATAACATCAAGCGATAGATTCCCTCAATCAAGTCGGAAACATAGCAGAAGCTGCGTGTCTGCTTGCCATCGCCGTAGACGGTGAGAGGCTTGCCGGTGAGAGCCTGGTGAACAAAGTTAGGGAGGGCGCGGCCGTCGTTTAAACGCATGCGCGGCCCGTACGTGTTGAAAATGCGCACGATGCGCGTGTCCACTCCGTGGTAGCGATGATAGGCCATGGTCATGGCCTCGGCGTAACGCTTGGCCTCGTCATAGACGCCGCGAGGCCCGATCGAGTTCACATGACCCCAGTATGTTTCAGGCTGAGGAGAAACTTCGGGATCGCCATAGCATTCGCTGGTGGAAGCGAGGAAGAATTTGGCGTTTTTGGCGAGCGCGAGGCCGAGTGCGTTGTGCGTGCCCAGCGCTCCGACCTTAAGTGTTTGAATGGGCATTTTCAAATAATCGACGGGGCTGGCCGGGGAAGCGAAGTGCAACACGTAATCAACCGGACCAGCAACGTCGATGTAATTGGAGACGTCGGCGCGCGCGATGCGAAAGCGAGGGTGCTTTTGGAGATGGGCGATATTCGAGTCCACGCCGGTAACCAGGTTATCGAGTGAAAGAACGTCCCATCCCTCCGCGATTAAACGATCACAGAGATGTGAACCGAGGAAACCCGCTCCGCCGGTAACTACTGCGCGCATGCATCCTCCGGATAAATGCCAGTAAGTAAGTTTATCGTGACGGTCAGCAATTGACCATACCGGTGGTCCGCGATACGATGCGCCCGCTTGCTTATGGACAGCAGCGCAGACGCACCGCGCGCCCGGAAGCGCAACTTCGTATGGGCGATTCTTGTCGCCTTGGCTGTTGGGCTAATCGTCTTTGCCTCGATCATTTTCCTTGGCGTAGGCCGATGGCTAGTAGTGGAAGATCCGCTGGACAAAGCCCAGGCGATTGTGGTCCTAAGCGGACGAATCCCCATGCGGGCCCAGGAAGCGGCGCGATTATACAATGCCGGCTATGCACCGCAAGTTTGGTTGACGCGTGCCAATGAACCTGCCGCCTCACTCCAGGAAATGCATGTCGCTTACATCGGCGAGGACTTCTTCAACTCACGCGTTTTGATGCACGAAGGAGTGCCATCGAATACAATCCGCGTGCTGGAGCCACCGATAGACAATACGGCGGACGAACTCAGGGCTATTGCGGCCGAATTGGAGCGGGAGAAGGGCGACACTGTGATCATCGTCACCACCAAGGCGCACACGCGACGGGTGCGTACGCTATGGAAAAAGCTTTCGGGCGTGCGGCAACGAGCCATCGTACGCGCCGCTCCCAGCGACCCGTTTGCGCCTGACCACTGGTGGCGGGCGACGGGTGATGCGCTGGACGTAGTGCGGGAAGTTCTGGGCCTGATGAACGCATGGGCGGGCTTGCCCCTGCAGCCTTCGCGATGAGGCCGAAATCAGAAGAAGAAAAACCTTTTGCGGCGGGGCGAAGCATTTTCGTCGGGGATTTCCGGGACGTAAGGAAGGTCGCGCCCTTCAAAGGCAGCCAACGGATTTTCGAGAAATAAAGCGCGTGCCGTGTCGTCGCCAAATTGCTTGCTCACCGCATCATAAGCGGGCTGCAAACGCAGCGGCCTGCGCTTTGTGTTGTGCGCATCGCTGGCGACGAAATGCACGATGCCACGTCCAATCCAGCCTAGAGAATCTTCCTGTGCGCGCGGACCGAAGGTTCCCGTCAGGGAGCCGGCGGTGACTTGCACAAAGCAACCCAGCCGTGCCCATTTCGCCAGTCGTTCCGGCTGGCGGCGCAGAATGGCGTTGCGTTCGGGGTGAGTGATTATGGGGCGTAGGCCCTTGAGCTGCAAGGCGTGCAAGGTGTCGTCCATGGAGGGCGGGATGGAGATTTCGTTGAATTCGACAAGCAGGTAATCATGTTGGTTGATGCAGAAGCGCGAGCCGTCGGCGCGCAAAGCCTCGAGATTTTCCGGATTTAGATGGAAGTCACATCCGGTGGCCAGCTTCAGCCGGTCGCCGATTTCATTTTGCAGGTGTTCACGCAACTGCTGGACACGCGCATAGTCGAAGGAATATTCGTTGCTGCAATGCGGCGTGGCGACGACGTGTGTGATGCCGTCGGCGATTGCCGATTCGGCCATCGCCAGAGATTCTTCGATGGCCTGGGGGCCGTCGTCGAGGCCTGGCAAAATGTGGCAGTGCACATCGACCATGGGATTCGCGAACTCCTCGTCGTGCTGGCATCGCAGCGCTGCGGTAGCTCAGGCGCTCCGCCGCGTCTGATCGAAAATTTCACCCCGCTGCGTTTTGAATGCCGGGTGCGCCTTCGAGTGCCGGCTGGGACGTTCCGGCGCGTGCTAACTATCTTGCTCCGTTTGGCTATCCAATCGCAACGGCCCTGATATGCGGACGCACATCGGAGCTGCCTTTTGGCGGTCGCCGGGAACCCTGCTATATTTATGCGGCTCTTTGCCTATGGCTGTGCGGCTGGTGTATCCCAATAGTTTAGGAGTACAACGCGACTCATGCCAATTGATCGGAAACCTGAGTTCTTCAAGGGCGCCCAGCTTAAGGTCGCCATTATCGGATGCGGATATGTAGGCTTGCCGCTGGCGCTGCGTTTTGCGGAAGCAGGGCACAAGGTGACCGGATTCGACACCGATCCCAACAAAGTGAATATGTTGAATGCGGGGCGGTCCTATATCGAGCACATCCAGCAGACGAAGATCCAGCAGTTCGTCAACAGCCGGCATTTCGGGGCGACGACGGATTTCGCGCGATTGAAGGAAGCGGACGCCATCCTCATTTGCGTGCCTACGCCATTGGACGAACGTCGCGAGCCGGACCTGAGCTACGTCGAGCAAACGGCGATCTCGATTCAGCCGCACCTACAGAAGGGACAGCTCGTGGTGCTGGAATCCACGACGTACCCGGGGACTACGGAAGAGTTGGTGCTGCCGCTTTTGGAAAAGAGCGGTTTGCGCTGCCCCATTGCTGCAGGGCCGGAAAACGAGAATGTTGCGTGCGATTTTTGGCTGGCGTTTTCGCCGGAGCGCGAAGATCCGGGGAATAAGCAGTATGGATTGGCGCAAATCCCAAAAGTCGTGGGTGGGGTGAATCCGCCGAGCGGGCGCGCGGCGGTGTCGCTTTACGCGCAGGTGGTCGCGCGCGTCGTTCCGGTAAGCTCCACTCGTGCGGCGGAAATGGCCAAGCTGCTGGAAAATATTTTTCGCTGTGTGAATATCGCCATGGTGAACGAGCTGAAGATGCTGAGCCTGCGCATGGGCATCGATATTTGGGAAGTGATCGATGCGGCGGCGACGAAGCCGTTCGGGTTCATGCCTTTTTATCCGGGGCCGGGGCTTGGCGGGCATTGCATCCCGGTGGACCCGTATTATCTTTCGTGGAAGGCGCGCGAGTATGACTTTTCGACGCGCTTCATCGAGCTTGCGGGCGAAGTCAATACTGCGATGCCGTATCACGTCGTTGACGCGATTGCCGCGGCGCTGAACAACCACAAGAAGAGCTTGAAGGGCGCGAAGATTTTGATTTTGGGCGTGGCTTACAAAAAAGACGTGGACGACTTGCGCGAGTCTCCCACGCTCAAGATCATGCAGCTGCTGCAACAGCGCGGCGCGCAGATCGATTACAACGATCCGTATTTTCCGCAGCTGCACAAAATGCGGCATTACAATTACGAGGACATGAAATCCGTGCAACTGAATCCGCAAACGATTGGCGGCTACGATGCGGTGGTCGTGGCTACGGATCACTCCAGCTACGATTACTCCGCCATTGTCGACGCCGCAAAGCTGGTGGTGGACACGCGCAACGCCACACGCCGCGTGATGCGTCACCGCGACAGGATCGTGCTCTGCTAGCAATTTGCGAAAAAATGGAGCAGCTAGCGTTGCAGGAGTAACTGCGGGCTCTACTTCATTTTCACCAGGGCCACCCGCGCAGTCGCGAACGGCATTACCGCCTCGAGCAGCACTGGGGTTCGGGAAGGATTGTCCGCCAGATACAGTGTGAAGTGCGCGTCTTTCAGTTCCACACCTGCTTCAAATACGCGAAGATCGATTTTTGACGCGGTAAAGGTGCCCGCGGGCACTTCAACGCTCGCCGCGGCTCCAGCGTAGGACGCGCGGACATCGTAGAGCTTGTGCCCATCGTAGACCGGACCGTGCACTTCTCGAACTTTGCCCCAGTCCACGGTGCGCAAATACTGCATCAGTCCCAGGGGATCGCGCGTGCCGGGCACAACGCGCGTTTGCGTCGCGTTTGTAGCGGCGAGCTCCGTGCCGGTCGTCGTCATACGCTGGATGGATTCCTGTTTTTCTCCCCGCTCGTTTAGATGCATTTCGTATTGCAAACTTGAGAGCGTAGCCACATCGCTGTAGGAATCAAACTGATCGTCAAGCTCGAACATCATGCGCAAGGGATTTTCCGTGCGCGCAAAGGCTTGCAGATGCCAGGCGTTCTTTCCAAAGAAGTTGCGGCGCTCGACAATTTGCAAACGCAGATTCGCGACGTTGCTGAGCTTGGCTACGTCCGCGGAGAATTCGAGGATTTCACCGGCGCGCAAAGGCGTGCCCGCGTCGGCAGGCGGGACACGATCGTTGGGCTGGGTTGTTTTTGGAAGCGCGGGTGGCGCGGAAACTGCCGCCGTGTTGTCCGTCGGTACCAGCGCGGGAGAAGCAACGGAGGGTTGCGCAGCCTTCGACACTCGGCCGAAAGGGCCAAGCCCGTGTGCCCAGTAATACGCTCCGGCGGCGCCGGCCAGCACCGCTATTACCACGATCGTTGAGGAGAGCTTGGTCATGCTATTTGTGTGAACCTAGTCCGAAACTATCCGTTGCCTCGATGCCTTCCGTCGTACAATACGTTTTGCGCATATGGTGAGCGTCGAACCGTTGGCGGCTCGGCGCAGACTCTGAGATTATCAAAAACGCGAGGCGTCCGCCTTTCAAGCGCGCGTCGCTTACTGCGGCGGCCACATGCCTGCTGCGAACCTGATGGAGGGGGTTGCCGGAATGCGCTTCGTCGTCACGGGCGGCGCCGGTTTTATCGGCTCGAACACGGTGGACGAACTCGTTCGCCGCGGGCACAGCGTGGTAGTGCTGGACGACCTTTCTTCCGGCAAGGAAGAGAACCTTGCGGAAATCCGCAATAAAATCACTTTGATTAAGGGCAGCATTACGGACATCGAAGTGGTTCG
>Ga0137415_10004448_pt1 | contig 13877 bp, 5 predicted proteins | sample CZODoug3_1_1_16f_FD_183082 | JGI IMG/M metagenome (GOLD analysis project Ga0137415, IMG submission 183082) | Vadose zone soil fungal communities from Angelo Coast Range Reserve, California, USA - CZODoug3_1_1_16fungal (Hybrid Assembly) | ecosystem: Environmental > Terrestrial > Soil > Vadose... | reverse complement strand
AAATTCTTTCCTCGTCGCGTATCCTTTCGCAGTGACAAAAAATTTGTCGCAAGGTCAGCCTTCACGAATGATGTGGGCTAGAAGGGAAGTTGGGCCAGGAGTTAGTCGCAGTCACCTGATCTCGGCGGTTGAGCTCGGCTGTCGGAATCTTTTTCCTTTTCTTGTATGCTCCTTTTCTTTCTTCTTGTCTTTCCCAGTTTTCAGAGAGAAATTGCGAGCCAGGATCGCTTGGGAACGACGATCGCCAACTCCGTCGACCCCTAGCATCCCCTTTTTTGTGGGGTTTTCTTCACTCTAGGCCACGGCGCGCATCGCCTTCTGGCTATTCCGCAGTGGTTCGTACACCCACAACCGATGCAGTAGTACCGCTAGGCTAACAATTCCAGTTCTCAGCTGCGGGTTTCCCTTGCGACGCGCCTTGTCCCGCTCGACGTCCTAAGGCTTGGGTTTTGCGAAGATGGAATCTTCCAATTTCGGGTTCACCTTAACACTTTCGATGGTCATCTTGTGCGATTGCTTGGCCCCTTGTACGGTTGTTTCGAGAACATAGGGGACCATCAAGCCATTTACGGGCTTATAATCGCGGTAGTAAATCTCCACCGGGCGCATCTTGCCATCCATGCGGCGGGGGAGGCCTTCGATTTTAACTTCCAGAAATATCTGCCGATCGACCCACAGGTGCCGCACTTGCCCACCTTTCATGGTGAGCTTTAGTTTATAGGCGTCGTGCCCTTCCACCTTCTCCACTCCCAAGGTTCACTTGAGTGCCTTTGGTCGAATAATCGACCAGCGGACCGTCCAGTTCTGACTCCATGGAAGCCGCTTTCATTTCATCGGCGGAGAATGTTTCCACGTCTCTACGTCCGAGGAATGGCCGCAACTTCCAGCCGTTCGCACCGTCATAGACCTGTACGGCCTTGTCGTTCGCGAACTCTATCTCAACCCGCGTCTTGCGGGGCCGCTTCATCTCTATCACAAACGGCAACTGCACGTTTTGCTTTCCTCCGGCGTCCATTTTGCCGGAGAAGGACATGGCTTGGACCGCCCGCCAGGCCTGCAGACCCCCCTTCGCCGCGATGTTCTTGTCGACGACTTGGACGGCAGTAAGCTGCGCAGATGCGACACGTGTGTCGGCACCGGCTAAAGGCATGACGATGGTGAATGCAATGCACGACAGAAACAATTTTTTCATCATTGACAAATCTCACCAAACAACTATCGGACGTATCGTAGCGCTACTGTACAATCAATTCCTGGGCACGAAAGTTGCCAATCACTACGTCCACGCGGCTTCCCGCTTTCACGAATCCACCTTTATTCGAAAAAACCATCCAGTATTCCCGGCCAATCTCGGGCGAAGAAGATTGGCGCAACTGCCCAACTTTTTCCATCGTTGGAACCACCAGTTGGGCTCCGCTGTTGTGATCGAATAACAGAGGAGTGGCTTTCTTGTCGTTGAGCACTTTGCCCTTCTCGGCATCTAACACGCGGTAACTGAACCGCACCATCAAGCCCGAGGAGACCAGCTTAACTCCAACGATTTCGACCCCCCAAGTGAGTTGGTAGAATCTTTTCGCTTTGGGATTTAACCCCGCGCTGGCGAAGGGACGTGCCCGCAGAGAAGCGGGCTTTGGAGAAGGCACCGGAGCTTGCGCTGCTGCCGATTCTCTTTTTTCCGGAGCGGCCTGCACTTGAATGCTTCGCGCAATGGTCCCCGAAACAAGAAGGATACAGCCTGCGAGTAGCCCTGCGGACAGAAACCTCTCTTTGGCGTTGGTTAACCGGTGACCCATAATTTTACCTTGCTTTGGTCTTGCCATCCGTTCAATTGCGGCTAGTTGCCTGGCGTCCGTTTACGAAACAGCAATTTGGCTCGGCGCCCATTTCTGTCTTACTTCAGTTCGCCGTACCAGTCAGATTCACGGGAGGAGGATTGAGTCCCTCCGAGTCGGTTATGGTCAAGGTACCGTTGTGAGGATTGGCAGGGCTGGCGTGGTCAGCCGAAGTCGACGTCAAACTCAGGATGACCGTGCAGGTTGTTCCGCCACTCAGGGTGGCACTACAGGTGCCTCCAGCCGCACCGGCTGGCCGGCTATAGTCAGCGCCCGAAGCCGTCACGTTGATGCCAGTGAGCGTTGCGTTCCCCGCCGGATTGTTCAGTGTCACCGACCTGCTCTGTGGGTTCGACGCAGTTCCGAACGTGGCGGTTCCGAAACCCAACGTCCCTGGAGCGCCTGTATAGGACAGCGTAGGCCGCGCGACAGCCGTGCCCGACAGCGACACCACATTGCTGCCCGTCGTAGTAGCAGGAGCGGCTACGTTCACAGTCAGCGTGGCGGTCTTAGAACCGAGCGCCGTTGCAGGGCCTGGGTTGAAGGTCACGTTAATTGTGCAGGAGGCGCCAGCTGCCAATAAGCCAGTGCAGGCAGGCGTCCGTGCGAACTGACCCGAGCTCGTGCCGGCAAGAGGAGTGCTGTTCACCGTGATCGTCGCGCCGTTACTGCTGGTGTTGGTTATGGTGGCCGTCTGAGCTGCGCTGATGGTACCCCTGACCTGATTCCCGAAGGCTAGCGGGGTGTTGGTACTTGCACCATTCGTGGTGACTGTGTAAGTCGGCATAAGGATGGTACCAGACAGGCTCACGAACACCGTCGTTACCCCGCTACCCGGGAAAGCAAGGCTCAGCCTTGCACTCCGGCTTAGCGAAGGCAGACCGCTCGCGGTCGGGGTGAACGTCACACTGACCGTGCAGCTTGAGCCCGGCGTCACGGGTGACGGCGTGCACGCGGAGGTATTGAACTGACCCGGATTACCGGGACCGACGATGGTCGCAGTAACGGTGAGCGGTATGGTGCCCGTATTGTTCACAGTCACCGTTTGAGGTGCGCTTGTGACACCGATGGATGAGCTGAAGGACAGCGACATCGGGTTCACAACGGCGCCGGAGGCCGAATTGAACTCAACCGCTCCTATATCAGGCCTTGAACCTTGCGGCCTTGACGTTCCGAAGAAGTCGTGGTTCGGTGCACCCGTCCCAGCGTTATCGATCGCCGGCGAAGTTCCCGTGATTGAGTAATTGCCGAGTGGCACACCGTAGTTCGGGGAGCCGGTCTGGGCTGCTGCGTTGAACAACGACAGCGGTCCGTAGTTCATGTTGACCCAATTGTTGCCTTCATCAACCGTCGCCGCAGGGCTCAGGCTGAATACCGGGTTGGGCAGGATTACGTCATTCATGCCCGGAGGCACGTCATAGCCAAGTCCCCCGTTTTCCGGCGGTACGCGCGAACCGTTGCAGTACTTGCTGACAACGGCCGGGTCCGATCCCAAGTTGTTTGCGCCCGGGTAATTGCCAGCGTTGGTCAGGATTGAGAATGTCGGCCTGAGTGCAAAGCCGCTGCCCGAGTTCGGCGTCGCACTAGCATCGCCACGGATGCCGATGTCCCAATAGCTCGGCGTGTTGGGGCAATCGCCTGTTCTGGCTTGATTCAACGCCGGGACCAGGGTGACTAGGTTTTGCTGGTTCTGGGTCCCGGGACCAGGTCCGCCCACTTGGATGTTGAACGTGCGGTTCTGCCAGAACACGTCGTTTTGCAGCACAGGGTTTGAAACCTGCCTGCATTCCCCGGGCTGATAGTTTGACGGGCACGTCACCGTCGCCGTCGCGGGCAACCCCGCGAACAGGCTCGGGCTGTTTCTCATGGCCACCAGTCCCGCGACTTGGGGGACCGTGGAGGATCCTGGGGTGTTGAAGAGCATCCCCGACGAAGCCGTCGTATCGTTGGAAATCACCGTGTTGTTGATGAAGTTCACCTTCAAGGCATCCTGCAACGAGACTCCGCCTCCATCCCAGCCGGCGACGTTATTCGCGATGATGTTGTTGGTGACGGTCACCTCATACCAATTGCCTGGACTGGAGCCGTTGCGGACAACTTCGCTGCCGTTGACACTCTCCAGCCTCAGGCCGCCACCGGTGCCGTTCTCGGCGGTGTTGCCCATGATTAGGTTCGAGTCAATCACCAGGCCGCGACCGGCGCCGTCGAGCTCGCCCGAGATTACAAGACCCCCGCCGTTGGTCGGGATGGACGGATTGTTAGTCTGGTTGAAGAGGAACCAGTTGTTCGAGATTTTGCCGTTGTAACTGAATCCCAGGTGGGCAAAGCCACCGCCGCTGACCGAGCTCAGGTTGCCGCAAACCCAATTGTGGTTGAATTCGTAGTAGTCAGAACCGGTGCAGAAGGTGACGCCTCCCGCCCCTGAGGCCGTGGTTAGAGTCAATAAATCGCCGTAGGAAGCGTTTTGTGTGATCGAGTTATGATGCACACGCACATTCGTGTTGAACAGATACGCCGCCTGCTGTGTGCCAACGATTGTCCCGACGGGAGCGTCTATCTGCCCCACGGTGATACCACCCGTGAGGGTTCCGGCATTGGCGAAGACTCGGTTGTTCGAGACTTCCGTGAAATGGTTCCACCCATGCAAAACGATGCCGCCACCCCCCTGGGAACTGTTGGTGAAGGTTATGCCGTCAATGCGCGACGGATTACACAGGAAGTTACTCTGGAAGCCATTGCAATCCGAGAGGCTGTTCGTGAGGGGACGCGAGCCAGCCGGGAAATTGCCTTCGACTACGCTTGGCGAAATGCTGAGGTTTTCACCCTTGGCGAGGACCGTAATGGCCGCGCCTTCCAACGCCCCCATGAGCGTGGGTTCTTGCAAGAGCTCGGCCAGATTGCCGTTGAGCGTGGCGTTCCAGCCGACGATCTCCTCAGCCGGTAGCGGGTCCACCGCACCCTGCATGGTCCCGGGACACGTATATGTGCCCGTCGAATCGTAGACGTTGCCGGCGCTGAGCAGACTGCCGTTTAATGCCAAGCCAAAGAGGCAGTTGACCTTGCGACGCCAGACATCCATTTTGCCTGAAGGGTGGGTGTTCGCGTTTACCTTGACGGAGGCCGCGCCGACGCCCTGCAGCCGGACCGGCCTCCACATCAGCAGGATTTCCTTATACGTGCCAGGTCCGACGATGATGAGGTCGCCCGGAGTGGCGTTATCGAGCGCCGTCTGAATGGCGTTGTTCGCGGCATTTTCCCCGTTGATGTAAGTCGGCGGATTGCCGCCAACCGTGACCATTACGGTGTCGATCGACTTCTTGCCGTTGCCTGCAGTGATTTCCAGCTCGCCGCACCGCGCGGTCGCGTTGGGGCCATGATAAATCGCCTGCCCTGGTGCCTGCCCAGGCGGGTTACACAGGGGCACTCCTGGAGGCACCGTGACGGTGATCTGCGTATCGCTCCATGAGGTCACGGGGGCATTTGCGCCGCCAATCGTCACCCTTCCACCTTGCCTTGGGCCGAAACCATAGTGGCGCGTTATAAACTTCTGGTTGAACGGAGCCGTTGTAGACGACGGCCCAGTGTATGCGTTGTCGGGCACTTGCTGGTCGCCCAACGCGTTGATGGTCAAGGTGTGGCCAGCCTGGCTGACCCAAGGTCCGGCACCGCCGCCGCTCGTATCACCGAGGATGCTGAGGATGGCCGGAGTAGCATCCGGGTAGGCGCAATCCGGCGGGTTGTAGCCCTCCGCGAAAGCCGCAGTCGGAACGACCGGAGTGTCCATGTACTGCGTCTGTCCCGGCATAAAGGGCGTCTCGTAGCAGAACTGACTGTAGGACGGGTTGTACAGAGGATCGGGGGTCGGGCCGTTGCCCGGGTCGTTCATACAGGAGACCATCATCGCGGGCGCGTAGCCTGTCGGATTGGGCGGATTGACTTCCCAGGTCGAGTAATTCAAGCCGCTGAAGAATCCCCATTGGTCGCTATACGTGCGGGAAATCTCCACACCGTCGAAATCCTTGAAGGATATCGGCAGGTTGGGCACGGCAAACTTCTCGCCGAATTGCGGCGAGAACGGATCGAATTCCGAAGCGAAGTCGTCGGTGATGATACCTGCGTAGTGGCCGGCTACATGCGTCGAACTGAAAATGTAGAACTTCGCCAGCGCCGACGATTGGTCTTCCAGGGTCACTTCCTTGCGGTCGCAGAGATTACGGGAAGCCCCCGCAAAGGGCGCCACTTCGGCAGAATAGGGGAACAGGCTGATGTAGTCGGGGACGATGCGGCGTTGGCCGACGCAAGGCCAGAAGCTCTCGACGCTGCCTGTGTCGCCCTCATGTCGCGGCTGGCTCCCCAAGTTTTGCGTTGGGTTCAGAGCGTTGTACGGGTTGTATTGGCTGTTCACCTCCGCTTGGTCCGGCAGGATGAAAATGCTGCCCAAGCCGCCGAACTGCTGCGTTACCGGCGCAATGTAGTTGTCGCCAATGAGAATGTTTTTGTCTTCTTCCTTGACCAGCTCATAGCCCGGAGGAACAACCACCTCGACTACATACTTTCCCGGGGGCAACATAGGTAGGCCGTAATCCCAGTCTGCCGATGCTACGGCGCGATTCGGCTGGCAGATCGTGCAATTCGTGCCAGCTGGCTTTCCGGTTGTCGGACTTATGCCTGTGACGCTGGGGAATTTGTACATACCATCGTAAGGCGCTGGCTGCACCTGGTTAAACATGTGCATGCCGTCATAGCACTTGTATTGTGAGTTGTTGGGCAGGGGCGTAGTCGGGTTGAGCCACTGCGTGGTGTTCCTCAACGTAAAGTAGAAGGGGCTGGTGGTATCCTGGCCCGGGCAGTTCATGTTGGGGACCAAGTTCCCAGTCGCGTCAGGATGGAAGCCCTGGGCCCAGGCATCCCAGCTGCTGGTCTTGGTGGTATCAGCAAGAGTGAGGCTCTGCGTTCCATCTGCCGCCGTGCCCTCTTGGTACAGGTTGACGGTTACACCTGGAACCATGGGCATCCAGCTGGTCTGAAGGAGCAACGTTGGATCATCAAACGGCCGTGTCGAGGCGTAAATCACATGCCCCTTGATGCCGCCGTTCTCACCCCCGGCAAAGAGCTTCTTGCCGAATTCGATCAACTCGTTCTGGCCAATAAAGCCCTGCCAGGCCTCGGTGGTGACCCAGGGCGGGTCAATTCGGCCGGTGGAAGGGGCGGACGAATTACCAACACCCGTGGAGATCGATGCCCCGCTGCAATCGGCATTCGCGCAATACACTGCGCCTGGCACGCGAAGATTGGTAGGGAGATGGTTGGTTTCAATTGTGTTTGCAAAATTCGCGACACCCGTCGAGGTACCCCCACCGGGCGTGCCGTCCGCTGGTCCGCCGGCGTCATAGACTACGTGTACGCCTGTCTGCTTGTAGCGAGTCGAATCCGTTTCAATAACATACCAGTTTAACAGCGGGAAAATTTCGTTAAACCCAGCAAAACCGTTCAGGTCAGTGTTGTTGAAATTGGAAAAGCTGCCGTCCCGAAACCGGATGTTAGTAGGAACCAGGGCCAGCCCAGGCTCAGTGCTGTCCTGGGAGACGCCGTCGCCACTCAGGTCAATAAAACTCCGCGTGTAGATATTGGTATGCCATTGCTGGACCGGAATGTCTCCCATATTGAGGGTTTGACCGCCCGATACTAAAACTGGCGTGGCAAGTCCATCGACGATTTGGTCGTTCCACTGGTCGAAGATGGTGATTCTCCAGTTGCCATCGGGAACACCAGTAAGGGTAAATTGCCCCTCACCGTTGCACTTGCTGAACGCGAAATCTGCACCTCCATTCGGATCGCCCAGGCTCACATAGCACTGGGTAAAACCAAAGGCATCGCGCGAACCGCTGCTGTAGAGTCTCTGATCCGGCGTGCGGCTAATGCGCGAGGTCGTGACTCTGCCGGTGATTGAATTCCGGCCGTGCGGATTCCGGGCGTTGATGATGGCTGGGTTCGCGAAGCCGACCGCGACGTGGAACCCCGGCGGCCCAAACTCCTGAAAGTACGACGGCCCGCGCACCTTGATGAACGAGTCATGAGCCTTCTGTCCGTCCAAGGTGTTGGTCTGGAGCCACTCTTCTCCTCTGGCAATTCTGTCGGCTGCGGGCGTTGCCACGACGCCGTATCTGCCGGGCATCATGTTGGCAATGACGGCCTGACCCGCGAGGGGGGAGAGAGTTCTGCCGTCCGACTCGTAATTCGGACACGTAACAATCATGCCCACCTGCCCGTCTGTTGAGCTTGGCGAAATGGGGCACGCATCTTTCCCCGTGACCGGGTCGATTGTGCCTGCCAAGCTGTTGGACAACGGCATGTTAAACATGTCGTAGGTCATCTGCCCGGTCGGATCGCCCGTGCCGCCAGCGTCATCGAAGAGGGTAATCTCGAACCCTCCTAGACCCGGCTCGATCGGTGAGCCGGCCGCCGCCGCGGCGTCGTGCTCACCATTGAGCGAGTTGTCGTCCTCAAACACGAACACCGCGACCTTCGTCGTCGGAATGGGGGTCTCTTGGAGGAGCACATTAACGGCCGTCGCACTCGGGACGATGGGAGCTCCACCCATGCCGTGGCCGCAGGTGCCGGTACCGGGAGCAAAATCCGCGCCACCCGGACCCGACGGACAGTCGACGGCGATGCTGAATGGTCTCTGGGGCCCAGTGGGGTTGTTTGGATCCACCGGCTGCGGAGCGCCCGCACCGCCAGTAAAAGAGTTCCCGGCGTCGCCCGGCAAAATCGAGATGTAGTAGTGCTTTGCGGGGTCCAAGGCAACCTGGCTCGGGTCCACCGGGTACTGCTGCAGCGCGGCACCCGCGGCTGTACGGCAAGCACCGTTGCCCACATCGCACACGGCTGGCAAGTGCGTCTGAGAGCTCAGATCCAAGACCGTCTGCCCAGACTCGCAAGAGGCGGTTCCGACACAGCCCGAGGCAATCACAGGCATGTAGCTGCTATGGAAATTGGTTCCAAGGCTCGGAACCGGGAGGGGCGGACAACCGGCCGGCCGCGGGGATGAGTTGACCTGGCATGCGGGATCAATTTTAAAGGTACGGTCCTCCTCAATGATCCAGCGGTAGTCGGTAATTTCGACGGGCGTCCGCAGTTGAAAACTCGGCGAATCATAGACCTTGACGGTGAGTCCGCTGGGTTTCAGGAACGTAAGCGTAACACTGGCCGAACCACTGGAGGTGTTCTGTGAGTTCACGGCATGGTACGTGAAAGTGGCGCAGGTTGCACCTGCAGGCGTGCCGGTTGGGCAAGCGACACCTGCACCGCTCCGAGTTGCGACGAAGGAGCCATCCGGGTTCAGGGTCACGTTAACGCCGGCCGCACCATTGAGCACGGCCGTCAGCGGGTGTTGGGCAGGATCTGTGTCGTTGCCCAGAACGCCGGGCACGCTAACCTGCAACCTCGACGCAATCGAGCTCGTGTAAGCGTCCGCATTCGCCGTAGGTGCCCCTCCGAGGCAGGTGCCGGTGCACGCGCCCAAGGTCACAGTCGCCGTAAGCGCCGGATTTCCGTTTGCCTCGTACACGAAGGAGTCTGAGGTAGTTCCGGAATTCGGAACATAGGTAAACGTGCCGTCAGGGTTGAGAGTGATTGTTCCGCCGGTAGGCGCTGTCAGGATTCCGACGCCGTAGACCCCGACGTCGTTGGCGACCACGCCTTTGGTCGGATCCGACACGGTCAGTGCTTTGCCCGACACTAGGACGTAGGAATCAGGATTCACAATTGCAGTCAAACCGCTGAACGAAGGCAGAGAGCCGGCATTCACGCTGATATAGGCCTGCATGCCGCCATCGCGTTGATTGTTGGTCGACAAGCTCAGCTGGCGGTCAAACACCGGAAGAGCCGGGGCTCCAGTTGGTGGCGCATTGATCAGCACATCGTAGGTCTTGCCCGCGGCCAGAAATACTTCGCTCTGAACCTTAGCCGTCCCTGGTAGTACGTTGCCGTCCTCCGCGATCAGCGAGAAACCAGAGACAACGGAAGTTGTGGTTCCTACTGTTTGCGCGGTTTGCGCCCCCACAATGGAAGGAACGTGCATGCGCAGGCCGGCGTTCACGAAGCGAACGAGGACTTGGCCCGTGGAAGGAGGAGCCGCAATGGAAAATTGGGACTTGGCTGCGTTCGTCCTGTCGAAGGCAACGCCGTTCACCAGATAGTAGCGCGGATCGTAGTTCACCGCCGGAGGATAGCAAGTATGTGCACCGCCCCCGCAGCCGCCGGTGGTTATCGTTGAACTTGCCGTCGCCTGTGTACCGCCAACAGGAGGAGGGTCAATGATAACCGCAGGAGCAGAGGAATAGCCGTCGCCTCCATTCATGAGCGTGAGGGTTACTGAACCATCGCTCGGGTTTACCGTCGCAGTGACGACAGCGCCTGAGCCTCCCCCACCCGCGGTCGGTGTGATTGAGACATTGGGCGGTGCAGCCGGGGGCAGGGCATAGCCAAGGCCTGGGTTTGTAACTGTTATTGACGTAACGGGTCCACCGGAATTCGAACGCTTCCACACTGCAGTCTCGCTGAATCCGGGGGTCACAACTGCCTGAGCCACTGCCGCATTCTGCGCTGCGTCAATTTCACTGAGCAGCATAACCGCGTCTACGTCGTAACTCACGCCGGGATACGCCTGGGCCAGGGTTGTGCCATTTGCGGGATTGGTTACAACCAACACTCCGTACAGACCCATGGGTCCTTGGATGGATGGATGTGTCCCTGACTCGATCAGGTAGGTGCCTGGCTTGAGACCGGTCCAGCTCAGTATAGTCGTCACTCCAGTCGCCACTTCGGTTGAGAACGACTGGACACGGGGTCCTTGGGTGGGCGGAGTAAATTGCGGGCCCGTGGCATTGCCAGCGATGGGCCACGTGGCGCTTTGCGGCGGGTGTGAGGGGCTCGGCGTCGTCGACGCGCTAGTTCCCAAACCGCCACCCAATTGGCCCACGATCATCAGCGAAGTCGGCACGGTTCCGGGCAGACTATTGGTGAGCCTTATCGTCAGCGAAGTTCCTGTGGACAAAAATGGTACGGAAATCACTACTGGTGACCACGTGCCTGCCGCCGCGTTTGAGTTCAGAGCTGCGCAAGTGCCGGCGCTGCCAGCGACGGGGGCGCCGCAGGTGTAGCCCCACATCGGTACCACTTGCCCGTCGGGCAGAGTGGCCGTCGTTGGCGCTGCCGTCAGATTCACGGACTGCGCGAAGGACACACCCGCTCCGAGGAGGAGAACAGTTACCGTGAGTGCAGCGGTCTTCAGGGTTGCTTTCAGATAGTTGGATCGCATCGTTTCTCTCTCCTCTGCCTTAAAGCGCTTCGTTGATCGCAAAAAACTGCGGATCAACCATCATCATCATCATCATGCCGCCAGGGAAAATGTTGTTCGTGGTGATCTCGCGTTCGTTGTGCGAGTGCCACATAAAAGCGAAGCCGGCCTCTTGGGTTGGGGAGTTCGCGATGGTGCCCGAGGGCGGAGTAGACCCTGTGGGGCCGCTAGCCCGGACGGTGGCGTCCGGCCCGAGATAAGGGCTGCCACCGTACCAAGCTCCATTGGTCAGGATGTTCGCATCGGGCAGTGTTGCAGGACCCTCGCCTGCCACGGTGCCGAACGGAGATTTCTCAAGAGCCTTGTTGTGGTCCGCGCACCATTCGTAGTAGTTCGGTTCACGGGAAGCGGAATCGGCGACAAGTGGACTGGTGCGCAGTCGGGTGTAGTAACCGTTGACATCCGGAAAGCAATCACTGGTGTCCCCAGTAAAGCCATGGCCGTAGACATCCCAGTTGAGGCCCTTGCCTGTCCAATAAAAGATTCCATCCATAGCCTGGCCTGGCGTTGTGGTAGTAGTGAAAAGGAGGGGTCCAGCCAAGTGGGCCGGAGTGGCCATCTCCTTCGCTAAGATCAAATTCCCGTCACGGGCCAAGACGCGCACATGGTTTCCGTGTTCGTGGAAAGGATGCTGCCAGCGGCCCTGGCCGACGATTCGCAACAAAACCAATTCGCCTGGATGCATATGGGGATTTCCGTTGTAAGGCTGGTGCGGATATTGCACCGCGTAGTTCGGGTCCATGTCGTCCGGCATCGAACGCCCGTTAATCATGAAGTAAGCGGGATGATAATTCTCCGTGACCACGTTCATGCACCCGGTGGCGTTCGTGCACGGCTTGGCTGCCTGCTCTTCCGCCTGCCGGTGAATCTTCGGATCCATCTCGGAGAATTGGAACAGGTATTCCCGGTCGTAACAGGTCGCCGGATGATCGTATGCCGAAGCGGCCAACCTGAAATCGGCTTGGCCGTCTGGCAAATTGGTTTGGACCGCTCTGCAACCAGTGGGAACGCCGCTAGCACCGCTCGGAGGAAGTACGATGATCGCGCCGAAGAGACCCATCTCAACCTGCAAGTCCCCTTGTGTTCCGCTGTAATAGGATCGAGTACCTGGGGTCGTGGCAGTGAACGTGTAAGTTACCGTGCTGCCGTGTTGCGCTTCCTTTGTTAGCAAGCCCCCCACACCGCCGCTCGGCGTCACTTGGAAACCGGGGAACAGTATCGAAGTATTGCCAGCAGCAGCCGGCAAATTGTTCGTGAGCGTCACAGAGACTGTGTCCCCCTCGTGGACGATCAGCGTGGGACCCGGAATTTGCATCGTGGGGCAGCCAACCGTACCGGCACTAAAGGGCGCAAACTGGGGAGTAAAGGTGGTGGCGCAGCCGTACCCCCAGGAATAAACCATCGATCCGTCGGGCTGGCTAATGAAACTGGCTTCCGCGCTCAGATTGAAAGTGGGACCAGTAATGCCAGGGACCGCGGCGTGCGCCGTAGCTGCGAACAGCAAGGCCGTCACAGTCATGACCACCGGAATCAGTCGCGTGATCCAGATCGCTTTTTTCGTGTTCATTGAGCTCATCGCTACTCTCCTAGTTGCACGCCTTAGTGGCAGGGTCCACAGCATTGCAGATGTGAACCTCCGTCATCAGCCCGCCGAAGTTCTCGGCATCGTTCGAGAGGTGGTCAAGGTTGGTGGTATACAGATAGTATTTATTCCCCGCTGCGTACTTGGTATCGTCAGTGGCATCCAAAATCACATCAATGGACTCACCACCACCCAGCGTGATCGAATTCGAGTCGTAGTAGAGGTTGTTCCCCGCCAGATCGCGCAGCAGGCGCGCGTTGATTCCGATGACGTGCATGGGAATCCCGAGTGACGCCAGCGTTTGAAACTCGGAGACGTCCAGGTCGGAAATGCGCAGCAAGGCTTTTCCGCGCACCGGAATATTGATAATCGTTGGCAACGGCTGTGAGAAGCGTGATGCGCCATCCGCCGACTGCGTCTTCAGCGGACCGGGGGTAACCGTGTCCGGATAGCTGCGCCCGTTCAGCAGGAAGAACTTGTCCTTCATGTCCACAAACTGTTCAGGGTTGAAGGTCATGCCGACAAAGTGGAAGCTGGGATCAAAGCCGTGAATCTGGATCGGATACTCAACGTCGTAATACGTTGAGCCATCTCCGTCGTTGTAGGCGTAGTTTCCGGTGTTTGCGCGACTCACCGAATTACTGGGTGGCAGCGGGGTCGAGCAAAGAATATCCGTGCCACACGCGGTCCGCAGGTCACTCTGTTGGGCCTGAAGACGGGCGTAAAGGATGTTGCCAACTGGAACCCGATTCTGCCGAGGCCGCACGTAAAGCTGGCCAACCATGCCCATCTGCAAGTGCTCGGGAGGCGTGACGTGGCAGTGCCAGAAATAAGTGCCCGCGTCCGGCGCTAGGTAGTAATAGGTGAAGCTGCCACCGATGTTGATGGCCACGGAAGCATCCGGCACGCCGTCGTAGAACGACGAGGCGTTGGGGTAGCCGTGGAAGTGGACGGTGTGCTGTTCGAACAGGTCCGGTCGCATGATCTGGCCGACGTTGGTGAGGGTCAAAAAGAATTCGTCATCTTCGTCAATCGCCATCATGGGGGCCGGCATGTTGCCATTCATGACGCCAACATCCATGATCGGTCGCGGATCCACGTG
>Ga0137415_10004447_pt1 | contig 13878 bp, 9 predicted proteins | sample CZODoug3_1_1_16f_FD_183082 | JGI IMG/M metagenome (GOLD analysis project Ga0137415, IMG submission 183082) | Vadose zone soil fungal communities from Angelo Coast Range Reserve, California, USA - CZODoug3_1_1_16fungal (Hybrid Assembly) | ecosystem: Environmental > Terrestrial > Soil > Vadose... | reverse complement strand
GCGCACGCTGCAGGTGGATCACAAGCCAGCGGTGGTGGTCGGAGTCCTGCCGCGCGGCGTCGCCTTTCCCCGGCTCGAGAGGTACGAGCTGTTCTTGCCGCTCGGCATCACGCCCGAGCAGGCGGCGCTCCCCGCGGCACGGAGCGGCCTCTACGGAATCGCGCGTCTCAAGCCTGGCATTGCCACCGCCGCGGCGAGAGCCGAGATGGATGCCATCGTGCACGCCACCAACGGATATGGCGTGACGGTCGAGCCGTTGCTGCAGTGGCTGACGGGCGAAGCCGCGCCCGCGCTGAAAGCAGCCTTCGCCGCCGTGCTCCTCTTGCTCGTCATCGCCTGCGCCAATGTGGCCCTGCTCCTCCTGATGCGCGGGACCGCGCGCGGCCGCGACCTGGCGATCCGCGCAGCGCTGGGCGGTGGCCATCGCAGGGTGGCATTCCAGCAGGTGACGGAAGGAATCCTGTTGGCCGTGGCTGGAGGCGGGCTCGGACTGGTCCTCGCAGTGCTTGCGGTCCGTGGCGTGGTCGCTCTCGCGCCGGCCGGGATCCCGCGGTTGAACGAGTTGCACGTCGACTGGCGAATGGCTGCGTTTGCGCTGCTCGCGTCGTTGATCTCCGGCGCACTCGCCGGGGCCGCGTCCGCCTGGCACGCGCTCCGGTCGGACCTCTTCCTGTTGCTCAAGGACGGCGGGGCCTTTGCGACACCCAGCGGCACCCGGTCGCGCGTGCGCGACGGTCTCGTCGTCGCTCAGCTCGGGCTGGCGCTCCTCCTGGCCATCGGCACAGGGCTCCTCCTGCGCAGCCTGCAGCGCTTTTCGGCGGTCCCGCTCGGCGTCGAACCGACGAACCTCCTGGCGAGCTTCGTGTACCCACAGGGGCCTTCTTTCACGCCCGCCACGGCGGAGCTCCTCGCCGCCGCCAAGGCGATCCCGGGCGTCGAAAACGCGGCACTGGTGGGATACCTGCCCTTCGACCGGCGCGGATGGGACGACAGCATCGGCGTCCCCGGAAGGAACACCCCGCCGACCGCACCCGACGTTGCCGGCATCAACTGGTTCAGTCCAGGGTACCTCGCCACCGCGGGCGTCCGGCTGGTCAGGGGACGCGGTCTCGACTCGGCCGACGGCGCGCACAGCGCTCCGGTTGCCGTGGTCAACGAGACATTCGTGGCCCGGTTCCTCTCCGGCCGGGAGCCGATCGGCGCGCTCTTCGGCTCCTACGACTGGCCGGGGACGTCCTTCGCCGTGGTCGGCGTAATCCAGGACGTGCGCCAATGGGGGCCGGCCGAACGCTCGATCCCGGAGGTCTATTTGCCCCAGCTCCAGTTTGCCCGCAACGAGCAGGCATACGCAGAGGGAGCGATGCTGGTCGTCAGGAGCCGGTTGCCTCTCGGGCGGGTCGAGGCCGCGCTCCGGGCTGCGGCGACACCTCTGGAGTCGCAGCTCTTGCTCGGAAAGACGCAGCCTCTCGACCATTACCTCGGCTGGTTCTTCCAGCAACGGCGGTTCCAGCTCGGTCTCGCCGTCGCTTTCGCCTCGGCCGCCTTGGCCCTGGCGGCGCTGGGCGTCTACGGGGCGATGACGTTCTCGGTGGTCCTGCGCCGCCGCGAGCTGGCCGTTCGGGCGGCCCTCGGCGCGCAGCGGCGGCAGCTCTCCGCGCTGGTGCTCGCACGCGGAGCCCGCCTCGCCGTGCTCGGCGTTTCCCTGGGCGTCCTCGGAGCGGTTGCCCTCTCGCGATTCCTGGCCGCGTTGCTTTACGGCGTCAGCGAGCGCGACCCGCTCACTTTCCTGGTCGTGGCGACGACGCTCGGTATCGTGGCGCTCGCGGCCAGCCTGCTGCCCGCCCTCGCCGCGGCACGCCTGGACCCGATGACGGTGCTTCGACGCGAGTAGCTCGCCGGCGCGCGTCGGTCGACAATTCAATTCCGGTCGCGGACGAACAGCGCCAGGTTGTTCCGCTGCGGCCGGATGCGAATCTCCCGTTCGATGCAGCCGGCGCCGAACACGCTCTGGACCAGATCGCGGAGCTGCGCGGCGCGCAAGAACTGGACGCGGTCGCCGGTCAGGAAGCGGTCGCTGAACCACGCCGCGGCGTGTGGCAAGCCCGGTATCCGCTCCCATTCCTTGATCACGACGCGGCCGCCGGGCCGCAGGACGCGCCGGATACCTTGCAGGAGAGGCGCGCGCTCGGCCGGCGTCACGTGGTGAAGAACGTCGGAGAGCACCACCACGTCGTACGCGGCCGGGGCCGATTCGGCGATCTGCTGGATGGAGGCTTGCCGGAAGACCACGCGCGCCGGATCGCCCCGGTAGAGGCGGCCGATCCGGTGCGTGATGTCGATGCCGGTGATCGCGCTCTGGGGAAAACACTTCGCGATCTCTTCGGTCAGCGAGCCCTCGCCGCAGCCCACTTCCAGGACGGCCTGCGCAGGGCCGCCGGCGCGAATCTCCTCGGCGAGCCGCGCCAGATCGATGAAGTAGCCACGGTACAGGCGCCCGAGCGGCACCTCCAGCGGTCCAAGGGCGGCGCGGATGCGTGGGCCGAGCGGCAATCGGATCTCTAGGCGCGCATCAGCGCGGCGCCCCAGTGGAAGCCCGAGCCGAGGCCGACGAAACAGACCAGGTTGCCGGGCTTGATGCGGCCGCTCTTCCTGCACTCGTCGAGGGCGATGGGGATGGTGGCGGCGGTGGTGTTCCCGTAACGCTGGATGTTGTTGTAGACGCGATCGTCCGAGAGGCCCAGCGTTCGTTGGACCATCTCGTTGATGCGCAGGTTTGCCTGGTGGGCGATGAGCAGGTCGATCTCGGCGACCGAGACGCCCTGCTTCTTGCACAGCTCGCGCACCACCTCGGGCATGCGCGCCACGGCCAGCTTGAAGACCGCTCGGCCGTTCATCTCGGGGACGTGCCGCCACTCGCGCAGGTCGGCCTCGTTGACGTAGGGCCTTCGGGAGAATCCCGCGCCGGGGACGTAGAGGTCCTTGAAGTTCGCCCCGTCGGAGTGGACCTGGAAGCCGAGCAGCCCGTTGTCGCCCTCGCCCTGGCGCAGCACCACGGCGCCGCCGGCGTCGCCGAACAGGACGACGCGATCGCGGAAGCCGGTGTAGACCGCCCTCTCCTCCTCGGTCGGGGGCTCGCCGCCGCGGCCGAGCAGGTACTCCCACTTCATCCACGGCATGAAGCCCGTGTGCACCTCGGCGCCGACCAGCAGCACCGTGCGGGCCTGGCCCGCCTTGAGCAGGGCGTCGGAGATCTGCAGGCCGTAGATGAACCCGGTGCACTGCTGCCGGATGTCCAGCGCGGGCACGTGCGACAGGCCCAATTTGTCCTGCAGGATGCCGCCGCACCCGGGGAAGTAGTGGTCGGGCGTCATCGTCGCGAAGACGATGTAGTCGATCTCTTCCTTGGCGACGCCCGCGTCCTCCAGCGCCTTGCGCGCGGCGCCCGCTCCCAGGTCGCTGGTGGTGGTGCCCTGTTCGACGTAGTAGCGCGTCTCCACGCCGCTGCGCTCGCGGATCCAGTCGTCCGAGGTGTCCATCATGCGGGCGAGCTGGTCGTTGCTGACGAGGTTCTCGCCGGTCACGAAGCCGCTGCCGAGGATCTGGGTACGCATTGGTCGAGCCTCCGCGGCCGGTTCCTAGCAGACGCGGTGCCTGCAGTCGCGCCGCGCTGCGGCAGCCGGTGCAGGAAAAACGAGCAAGAAATTTTCTATGTCCGCAACGTGACCAGCGCGCACAGACCACCCGCCGCGCACGTGGCCGCGCAGATCCACATCGCGCGCGGAAAGCCCGCCGCCAGCGACGCCGCGTCGGCCGCCGCGATCCCGGCGAGCAGCGGCAACAGCGCGACGGCCAGCAACCCCGCGAGTCGCGAGATCGCAGTGTTGACCGCGGCAGCGACTCCCGCGTGGCGTTCCTGCGCCCCGGCGAGCACCGCGGTGGTGAGCGGCGCGACCGTGGCGGCGAGCCCGAGACCCAGCACCGTGGTCCCCGGCAGTATTCCCGAGACGTAGCTCGACTGCCTCCCCACTTGCGCCAGCAGCGCGACCCCCGCGGCCGCGATGAGCGGGCCTGCGGTCATCGGCGTCCGGTAGCCCACGCGCGAGGCGAGCTTGGCCGCGGGCGTCGAGAGGGCGAGGAGAAGCACCGTGAGGGGCATGAGAGCGGCGCCTGCGGCCAGCGGCGAATAGCCGAGCACTTTCTGGAGGTGGATGATGAGCAGGAACGTCGCCCCGCCCAGGGCGAAGTAGACCGCGAGCGTCACCGCGTTGGCGCCCGAGAACTGCCGGGAACGGAACAGGTCCAGCGGGAGCATCGGGTTGGGGCTGCGGGCCTCGATCCAGACGAACGCCGCGAGCGAGGCTGCTCCCAGCGTGGCGGCGGCTGCGACGCCCGGTCCACGCGCCGGGGCCTCGATGAGGGCGTAGACGCACCCGCCCAGGCCCAGCGTCGCCGCCGCCGCGCCAGGCAGGTCGATGCGCACACGACCTGGGGTGCGCGACTCGGGGATGCAGCGCAGCGCGGCCCAGATCGCAGCCGCAGCGAGCGGCAGGTTGAGGAAGAAGATCGCGCGCCACGACCAGGCGGTGATGAGCCAACCGCCGAGCAGCGGGCCGATCGCGGTGGTCACGCCGGAGAGGCCCGCCCAGGCGCCGATCGCCGGCCCCTGCTCCTCGTCGGCGAAGCTTGCGCGCAGGACGGCGAGGCTCCCGGGAACGAGCAGCGCCGCTCCGGCGCCCTGCACCGCGCGCGCGGCGATCAGCGCGCCGAGGGAAGGCGCGAGGCCACAGGCCATCGAAGCGACCGTGAACCAAACGAGCCCGACAACGAATGTCTTCCGCCGCCCGAGCCCATCGCCCAGGGACCCGCCGAGCAGCAGCAGCGAGGTGAGCGTCAGCAGGAATGCATCGATTGTCCACTGCAGCCCGGCCATTCCGGCGCGCAGCTCGCGCCCCAGGACCGGCAGCGCCACGTTGATCACCGTCGAATCGAGGAACGCCATGCCTGAACCGAGGACCGTGGCGAGCAGCACGCCCCGGCCGCGCGCGGTGCGCAGACCGATGGTCACAGCCGCAGGCCTTTGGGCACGAAGAATCGGCCGAGCAGCTCGAACAACGCCTGGGCGAGCAGCGCGAGCAGCGCCGCGGGGACCGCGCCCTCCAGGATGAGCCCGAGATCCGCGAGGCGGATGCCGGTGAGGATGGGCTGCCCATACCCGCCGGCGCCGATCAGGGCTCCCAGCGTCGCGGTGCCCACGTCGATGACCGCCGCGGTCTGGATTCCCGCGAGGATGCTGGGCGAGGCCATGGGCAGCTCGATCAGCCGCAGCCGGGCCAGGCGGGGCAGGCCCAGCGCCTCGGCGGAATCCCTGATCTCGGGCGGGATGCCCGAAAGCCCCGCGGCCGTGTTCCGCACGATGGGGAGCAGGCTGTAGAGGAACAGCGCCGCGATGGCGGGGCGGGCTCCGATCCCGAGGAGCGGGATCATGAAGACGAGCAGCGCCAGCGACGGGATGGTCTGCACCAGTCCGACAAACCCGAGCAGCACCTGCCCACTGCGGGGCCTACGCGCGGCGGCGATGCCCAGCGGGATCGCGACGACCACCGCCAGGGCCAACGAGAGTCCCGCGAGCTGCAGGTGCTCGACGGTGCGCGCGGCGATGCGGCGGGGGCGGCTCTCGATCCGCGGCGTGCTCCGCACGTCGAGCGCCGATGCGAGGAACTCGGCGGCGACCTGCGCTTCCGGCTCGCGGCGGAGCTTGACCCTCGCGTTCAGCTCGATCATCTGGCGTGCCGAGATGCGCCCCTCGAGCCTGCGAAACGCCTCGACGGCGCTCGCCGGGAGGTCCTTGCGCCACAAGAGCACCGCCTCGTAGTCGGGGAAGAAGCGGCGCACGTCCTCGAGGACCACCAGGTCGTACGCAGCGATCTCGGCGTCGGTGGTGTAGAGGTCGGTCGCATCGATGGCGCCGCCGGCGAGCGCGCGCACGGCCACGTCGTGCTCCAGCCCGCGGACGTTCCGTTGCGGCAGCCGGTAGGCGGCGCGCAGGGCGGGCCAGCCGTCCTTCCGGTCCATGAACTCGTTGCTGAACCCGAGCCGCAGCTCGGGGTGGCGCGCCAGATCGTCCAGTGTGCGGATCCCGAGCCGCTCCGCCGTGCGCCGCGCCATGCCGATGGCGTAGCTGTCCGAAAACCCGAGCGACTGCGACATCACCACGCCCTTGGCGGCGACCCGGTCGCGCAGATCGCCCTGGCCCGGCAAGAGCTCCTGCGCGATGGTGCCGGTGTACTCGGGATAGGCGTCGATCTGGCCGCGCAGGAGCGCGTCCCAGAGGATGCGCGAGCCGCCCAGCTCGCGGCGGTGCACCGCAGAAACCCCCGCGCTCCGGGCGACCTGCGCGGCCATCTCCGCGACGATCACCGATTCGGTGAACGCCTTGGAGCCGATCTGCACCACGGCGAGGAGGGCTAGGATCATCGGAGGCGTTCCAGCGGAGCGCGCTGCGCGTGGATGAAGCGCGCCACGTACGGATCGGCCGGGGCGCGCGAGAGCTCCTCGAAAGTGCCCTCCTGCGCGATGCGCCCCTGGTACAGCAGCGCGATGCGGTGCGCGAAGAAAGCCGCCTCCCCCAGGTCGTGCGTCACCAGGACCACCGTCTTGCGCAGCTGCTCGAAGGCGGTCCGCAGGTCCTCCTGCAGATCGAACCGGGTCACCGGATCGAGCGCGCCGAGCGGCTCGTCGAGGAGCAGCACCTCCGGGTCCAGCATCAGCGCGCGGAGGAGGCCCACGCGCTGCGCCTGCCCGCCCGAGAGCTGCGCGGGGTATTGTTGCAGCGCGCCCTCGGGCAGCCGCGCCAGGTGCTGGAGCTGCTCCAGCCGCCGCGCGATGCGCTCCTGGGGCCACTTCAGCCAGCGCGCGACCAGCGTGACGTTGCCCTCGGCGGTCAGGTGCGGGAACAGCCCGCCACCTTGCACCACGTACCCGATGCGGCGGCGCCGAGCGGCCGGATCCAGCGCGCGGACGTCCTCGCCCCGGAATCGGACCACCCCCTGGTCGGGCGCGAGCAGCCCGAGGAGGAGCCGCAGCAGCGTGGTCTTCCCGGCGCCGCTGGGGCCCAGCACCGCCAGCGTCTCACCCTCGGCGACGCGCAGGTCCAGCGGCCCCAGGCGTCCGAACCGGTGCGCCACTCCTTCGAGCTCGAGCACGGCGGGCACGGTTCCTTGTACTGCACGCGGAGCGGGCGCGCAGGTTTGCAAACTGCCCGCGCCCGCGGGATCGTGCGCGCCCCGGAGGTCTTTGCACATGAAGCGATTGCTCCCACTCCTTCTCGCATTGGGCTGCGCCACCGACCGAGGAGCGCCCGCGCCGTCCACGCCGGAGCCGGGCCCCAGCACGAACCCGACGGCGTCGGCGAGCACCACCGCCCCGGAGGCCGAGCCGGCTCACATGCACCCGCCCCCGCTCCGGCTGCCGGAGGGAGTGCGTCCGGTGCGCTACCGGCCGTCCCTCACCATCGTGCCGGACCAGGACGGCTTCGAAGGGGTCATGGAAATCGACCTCGACGTGCTCGCCCCCACCCCGGTCGTGTGGCTGAACGCGCAGGATCTGCGGATTCTGGAGGCCGAAGCCCGGGCGGGTGGGGAGGCCTTCCCGGGGCGCGTGCTCGCGCAGCCGAAGGACTTCGTCGGTATCGCCTTCGAGAGGCCGTTGCCTCCCGGCGACGCGCTCCTGCGCTTGAGGTACGCGGGACGCATCTCGCGCCGCGACAGCGCGGGGATCTTCCAGACGGAGGACGGCGGCCGTTGGTACGTCTCGACCCACTTCGAGCCGATCGACGCGCGGCGCGCGTACCCCTGCTTCGACGAACCCTCCTACAAGGTGCCCTGGCAGCTCACGCTCCGCATCAAGACTGGACAGAGCGCATTCGCCAACACCCCCGTCGTGGCCCAGCGCGACATCGGCGACGGATTCACGCTCGTGCGATTCGCGCCGACCCGGCCGCTGCCCAGCTACCTCACGGCCTTCGCCGTAGGCCCCTGGGAGCGCATCGACGCAGGGAAGGCGGGCGAGGGCGGCACCGCGATCGGCGTGATCGTGCCGAAGGGCCTCGTTCCGCAGGCCGGCTGGGCGAAGGAGATCACTCCGCAGATCGTGCCGCGGCTCGAGGACTGGTTCGGGATCGCCTATCCCTTCGAGAAGCTCGACGTGATCGCGGTGCCGCTCGGGCGCGGTGCGATGGAGAACGTGGGGCTCGTCACCTACGGTTCCACGCTCCTGCTGGTGCCTCCCGGCGAGGACACGCCCGACTTCCGCCGCAGGCAGGCGAGCGTCTCCACGCACGAATTCGCCCATATGTGGTTCGGGGATCTGGTCACCAACGCGTGGTGGGACGACCTGTGGCTGAACGAGGCGTTCGCCACCTGGATGACCTACAAGACCCTCGAGTCGTGGCACCCGGAATGGGGCGCGGCCCTGGACCGGGTGGAGACGCGCGGGCGAGCCTTGGCGGCGGATAGCCTGCTCACCGCGCGGCGCATCCGCCAGCCGATCGGATCGAACGACGACATGCTCAACGCGTTCGACGCGATCACCTACCAGAAGGGCGCCTCGGTCATCCACATGTTCGAGCAGTTCGTCGGCCCGGAAAAGTTCCGCAGCGGCGTGCAGCGATACTTGAGGGCGCACGCGTACTCGAGCGCGACCGCGAGAGAGTTCCTCTCCGACGTCTCCAACCAGGCCGGCGTCGACGTGCAGACGGCGTTCTCCAGCTTCCTCGACCAACCCGGCGTCCCGCTGGTGACGGCGCAGCTGCGCTGCGAGCCCGGAAAGCCGCCGCGGCTCGAGCTCTCGCAGGAGCGGTACGTGCCCCTCGGCGCGGAGCCCACCACGCAGGAGCGGGAGCAGGTGTGGCAGGTCCCTGTCTGCGCGCGGTGGAGCGGCGGCCGGACTTGCGCGCTCTTGGCGGAGAAGTCCGGCTCGGCCGAGCTTCCGGCGCGCAGCTGCCCGACCGGCGTCATCCCCAATCCAGGAGGGGCCGGATACTACCTCCTGTCCGCGCACCAGGAGCGGCTCCTGGCGGACGGCGGGCGGCGCCTGGTGCCGGCGGAACGCGTCGCCGCCTTGCAGGACCTGGTGGCGCTCTCGCGCGCCGGCAAGCTGGGACACGACGAGCTGCTCCGGGTGCTGGCGCCGCTCGCGCGCGATCCCGATCGGCACGTGGTCGAGGCGACCATCGCGGTGGCGAGCCGGGTCCGCGACGACGACCTGCTCCGCGAGGCGGATCTGCCGCAGTATCGACGCTGGATCCACGGCTTGTACGCCGCCCGCGCGCGCCAGCTCGGCTGGACGCCGCGCCGGGGAGAGTCGGACGAGATCAAGCTGCTCCGGGCGTCGCTCCTCGAGGTGCTGGGGCACGCGGCCGACGATCCGGAAGTCGTCTCGCAGGCGCGTTCCCGGACGCAGGCGTGGCTCGCGGACCGCCGCGCGGTGGACGCGACCGTGGCCCCGGTCGCCCTGACGGTGGCCGCGCAACACGGGGACCGGGCGCTCTTCGATGCCCTGCACGACTCTGCCCGCAAGGAACGCGATCGGCACTACCGCCTGCTGCTCCTCGAGGCCATGGGTAGCTTCCGGGAACCCGCGATCGCTCGCGACGCGATGCGGCTGGCGCTCTCCGACGAGTTCCCGGTCCGCGAGGCGATCGCGCTGGTCTACGGCGCGACGCGCTCGCTGGAGGCCCGCGGGGCCGCGTACGACTTCGTCCGCGAGAACTTCGACAACCTGGCGGCAAGGCTGCCGTTTCGCGAGGCCGCCGGGCTGGTTGCCGCCGGATCCGTCCTCTGCGACGAATCGAAGCGCGCGGGCATGGAAGCCTTCTTCCGGGAGCGCATGGCGGCGTTGCCTGGCGGTCCGCGGCGCTATGCGCAGGCCGTCGAGAAGCTGCGCACCTGCGCCGCGTTCCGGGCTGCCCAGGCTCCGGCCGTGGCACGATTCTTCTCCGCGGCGCACGCATCGCGGTAGACTCCCGGCCGTGCCGACCACGAAGGAAAAGAGAAAGTACACGCGCGTGCGGCCCCGCGGGGTCGTCGCGCACGTCCGCGGGCCCTCGGCGGCATTCGCCTGCCAGGTGGAGAACCTCTCTGCGGGAGGGCTGTTCCTGCGCACCGAGCAGCAGCTTCCGCAAGGGACCGTGCTGCAGATCGATCTGGTCAAGCCGGGCGGGCGCAAGTCGCTGCACCTCTCCGGTCTGGTCGCCGGGGTGATCACGCCCGAGGAGGCGGCCACCGCGCGGTTCATCCCCGGGCTCGGCGTGCAGTTCACCGAGATCGAGGCGGACGAGGCCGACCGGCTCGAGGAGCTGCTCACGGCGCTGGGCATCGAGCGGATGCAGGCGGTGGTGGCGCCCGAGCTGCGCCGCACCAATCCGGATGCGATGCACCGCGAGGACGTTCCCTGGGCTTCTCCCCCGGCGGCTCCGCGCACGCCGGGAGCCCGGACCGCGGGCGACCCCGAGGCGATCCTGCGGGACATCAGCGAGGCGCTGGAAGCGGAGGACGCGCCGCTCGCCACCTCGAAACCCGCGCTGCCGCCCCAGCCCGCCGCGCCGCCGCCACCGAATGCGGAGCCGCAGCAGTCCGAGCCCGCGCGCCTGATGACTCAGATCCGCGGGCTCTTGTTCCAGTTGGCCGACGTGCAGGCGCGGCTGCGCCAGCGCGAGGCGGAGGTCCAGGATCTGCGGGCGCAGCTCGACGATGCCCGCGAGCAGATCGAAGACCTCCAGCAGCGCGCCGAACCGCGCCGCCCCAACTGACATCTCATCGAGCCGTGGCCGAGGTCCCCCTGCCCACACAGCGGCGCGCCCGCCCGGTGCTGGGCGTGGCCGCGGCCATCCTCTACGTGTTCCTCTGGGCGAGCGCTTTCGTGCCCAGCCGGATCCTGGCGCGGGGCGCACCGCCGCTGACCATCCTCGCCGTGCGGTTCCTGCTCGCCGGCGGTTTGCTCTTCGCGGGCGTGTGGGTCGCCCGGCTGCCGGTACCGCGCGACCGCGCGACCTGGCTCCGCCTGTTCGCGATCGGGCTGGGCGGCAATGCCCTGTACCTGGGGCTCAGCTACGAGGCATTGCGGCACATGTCCGCCGGGATGGGCTCCATCGTCGCCAGCACGAATCCACTCATTCTGGCGCTGGTCGCGCCGTGGCTGTTGCGGGAGCCGCTCACTCCGCGCAAGGCGGCCGGCCTTCTCCTGGGATTCGCTGGCGTGGTGCTCGCCATGCACACCAGAGCAGGATCGAGCGCCGCCCGCCCCGTCGACGTGTTGCTCTCGCTGGCCGGCGTCCTCTCGTTCGTCTTCTCCAACGTGGTCTACAAACGCATGCGCACCCGGCCGCACCCGGTCGTGCTGAACGCCGCGCAATTGCTCTGCGCCGGCCTGGCCCTGGTCCCCGCGGCGCTGCTGATCGAGGGGCCGCCGCACATCCAGTGGACCGCGCCGCTCCTCATCAGCCTGGCCTACCTGGTGGTGGTGCTCAGCGTGGGCGCGTCGATGCTCTGGTTCTGGATCCTGCAGCACGGCGAGGCGAGCCGCGTGAGCGCGTACTTCTTCCTCACCCCCGTGTTCGGCTTGCTGCTCGGCGCGGTCCTGTTGGGCGAGCCTCTGGTACCCATGGACGCCGTGGCGCTGGTGGTGATCGCGACGGGGCTCTGGCTGGTCTAGAACCACTCCGGCCGCATGCTCGCATACGAATCGTCCGCGGAGCGGCACAGTGCGCAGAGTTGGTCGATGCGCGGCACTTCGGTGGCGAACCAGTACTGCGCCGCGGCGAGCTTGCCCTGGTAGAAGTCGGACGAAGCGGTATCGCGCTTCAGTCCCTCGCGCGCGGCGGCGGCCTGGAGCAACCACTGCCAGGCGATCACCGCGATCGAGAACAGCTCCATGTAGTCGGACGAGTTTCGCATCATCGCGTCGCGATCGCCCAGCGAGCCGAGATGCATCGTGGTCTCGCCGATGGTCGCCAGCGCCCGCGCCAGCTGCGCGCTCTGTTCCGGGTCCACGCCGGGACGCTGGCAGTCGGCCACCACCTGCTCGCCGAGAGCGCGAAGCGACGCTCCGCCGGTCCCCAGCACCTTCCGGCCGAGCAGATCGAGCGCCTGGATCCCGCTGGTCCCTTCGTGGAGCGAGTTCAGCTTCTGGTCCCGCATCCACGCCTCGGGGAGGTACTCGCTGGTGTACCCGTAGCCGCCGTGCACCTGGACCGCGAGCACGTTCGACTCGAACCCCTTCTCCGCGGGGAAGGTCTTCGCCACCGGCGTGAGCAGGTCGAGGAGCATCGCGCTTCGGCTCCGGTCGGCCTCGCTCTCCCCGTGGTCGGCGAGATCGGCGAGACGTCCGCAGGCCGCCAGCAACGAGAGCGCCCCCTCCACGATCGCCTTCTGGCGCAGGAGCATGCGGCGGACGTCGGCGTGTTGCACGATCGGCACCTGCGGCGTGCGCGGGTCGCGCGACGAGAGCGGCCGGCCTTGCGGGCGCGTGCGCGCGTACTCGAGCGCCTCCTGGTAGGCGACGTACGCGGTCATCACTCCGTTCATCCCGACCATCAGGCGCGCCGAGTTCATCATCTGGAACATGTGCGGGAGCCCCTGGTGCGGCGTGCCGACCAGCCACCCGCGGCAGTCGCCTCTCTCGCCGAAGTTGAGCGCGATGCTCGGCAGCCCGCGCCAGCCCAGCTTGTGGAACACGCCCGCGGAGTGACAGTCGTTGTCGACGAGGCCTCCGTCGGGTCCGGGGCGCATGCGGGGGACGGCGAACAGGGAGATGCCCTTCACCCCGGCCGGCGCGCCCTCGATCCGAGCCAGCGCGAGGTGCACCACGTTGTCGGTGAAGTCCTGGTCGCCGCCCGAGATGAACACCTTGTTGCCGTCGAGCAGGTAGTGCCCGCCCGAGGTGGCCCGCGCCCGTGTGCGTACGTCGGCCAGGCTGGAGCCCGCCTGCGGCTCGGTCAGCGCCATGGTCCCGCTCCACGCTCCCCCGTACATGCGCGGTAGGAAGGTTTCCCGCAGCCATTCGCTCCCGAACTCCTCGATCAGGTGCCCGGCGCCGGCGGTGAGCCCGACGTAGCCCATTGCCGCGACGTTCGCGGCCATCAGGTACCCGGCGCCCATCTCCGCGACGATGGCCGGCATCTGCTGCCCGCCCACCGCTGCCGGCCGCGTCGGGCAGGTGAGGCCCAGCTCGACGAGGCGCGGCCAGATCTCCCGCATGGCCGGGTGCACGCGAACGCGGCCGTCGACCAGCTTGGGCGGTTCCTGGTCCATCGGACGGTACGCGGGGAAAAGCACCTCGCGCGCGAGCTTGCGGGCGCTGGCGAGGAATGGGTCGAAGGTCTCGCGGCCGTGGTCGGCGAAGTAGGGCAGGGCGCACAGCTCCAGCGCGCCGTGCACCTCGTAGAGCTGGAATGCGACGTCGCGGTCGGAGAGCAGTGGGTTGGCCATGGCGCGAGTGTAGATCGTACAGTGGCGCCGTGGCGCGCGGCATCGGGCTCGGGCTCCTCGCGGCGGCGCTGTTCGGCGCCAGCATCCCGGTCACCAAGCTGCTCGCTGCCGATGCCGATCCGCTGGTGCTGGCAGGGCTGCTCTACCTCGGAGCCGGCGCCGCGCTGGCGTTTTTGCGGCTGCTGCGCCCCGGCGCGGAGGCGAAGCTCCGCCGCTCGGACGTCCCCTGGCTCCTCGGCATCGTCGCCGCCGGGGCGATCGCCGGTCCCGTGCTCCTGGTCGTCGGCTTGCGGCGGCTCCCCGGGGTGCCGACGTCCCTGCTGCTCAACCTGGAGGCGCCCCTCACCGCGCTGATGGCCGTGGCCGCGTTCGGCGAGCGCCTCTCGCGGCGAGG